>Ga0315334_10001337_pt1 | contig 15140 bp, 14 predicted proteins | sample M150034915metaG_FD_205555 | JGI IMG/M metagenome (GOLD analysis project Ga0315334, IMG submission 205555) | Ammonia-oxidizing marine archaeal communities from Monterey Bay, California, United States - M1 500m 34915 | ecosystem: Environmental > Aquatic > Marine > Intertidal zone | place: USA... | reverse complement strand
AAAATGAAAGATTAGTTACTAAATTGTAGCTTTTATTAACAAAAACTCCAATCATTAGAATTAAAAATATAGAAATAGAAAGAAAAATTTCAGGAAGTAGTATATTTAAACTATCTGTCATTTTCCTACTTTCAGATGGTATATTAAATCTTTTTGATAATTATCAAGCAAATCGTTGACAGAAACATTTATAGTTTCTAACAAGGGATCAGGATAAAATCCAAAAATAATTATAGCAGCTGCTAATACAAACAATGTTATTCCTTCTAAAAAATTAATGTCTCTCAAAGATTTAATTTCTGAATTTTTTGTTTCACCAAAAATTACTCTTTTAGATAACCAGAGCATGTAAGCAGCTGCGAGCACGACTCCAGTAGTAGCTAGCAGAGCAACTAAATAATTTTTTTGAAAAATGCCAACCAAGATCAAAAATTCTCCTAGGAAGCCTGTTGTTCCTGGTAAACCTAGTGCTGCCAAAGCAAAAATCATGAAAACTAGTGAATATTTTGGAATATAATTAACTACTCCTCCGTACGAATTTATAAGCCTTGAATGTGTCCTGTCGTAAAGAACACCTACGCTTAAAAAAAGAGCTGCTGATATTAAACCATGGCTTATCATCTGAAAGATGCCTCCATCGATACCTTGTTTTGTCAAAGTAAATATTCCTAGAGTAACAAAACCCATATGAGCTACTGATGAATATGCTATTAATTTTTTCATATCTTCTTGCATTAAAGCAACTAACGATGTGTAAATAATTGCAATAATACTTAAAGAGTAAATTAGTGGAACAAAATATTCAGATGCAACAGGAAACATTCCTATCGAAAATCTTAAAAATCCATACCCTCCCATCTTCAAGAGTATAGCTGCCAATATAACCGAACCTGCTGTAGGCGCCTCAACGTGAGCATCAGGCAACCATGTATGAACAGGCCACATTGGCATTTTGACTGCGAAAGAGCTAAAAAATGCTAACCATAAAAGATATTGGTATTCTTCGGGAATTCTAATTTTATAAATTTCAACTACATCAGTTGTTCCTACCAACCAATAAATAGCTATTATTGCAGCTAACATTAATACTGAGCCAAGTAGCGTGTAAAGAAAAAACTTAAAAGCTGAATAAACTCTTCTTGAACCTCCCCAGACTCCAATAATTAAAAACATAGGTATTAAACCAGCCTCGAAAAACAAATAGAAAATAACAAGATCAAGAGAACAAAAGACACCTATCATAAAAGTTTCTAAGATTAAAATCGCTATTAAAAACTCTTTTGTTCTTTCCTTTACGCTATTAATGCAAGAGATGATGCAGATAGGAGTTATAAAGGCTGTAAGAATAATAAATAGTATTGAAATACCATCTATTCCTAATTTAAATTTTATTAATCCGCTTATCCAGTTTTTTTCTTCAACAAACTGAAATCCAGAAAGATTTTTGTCGAATAAATTCCATAATAATAAAACCAAAACTAAATTTGCTAGACTAGTAAACAAAGAAACATAAATTGCACTTTTATTGTTATCTTTTTCATTTTTAAATAAGAAAATAAATAGAGCGCCTAGTAATGGTAAGAATATTATTGATGAAAGAATTGGAAAGTCCATTTTAATTTAATATTAAGTAAGTTATTAATAGTGATAAACCAATAAGCATTACGAATGCATAATCGTAAATATAACCGCTTTGAAACTGCACTGCTTTATTAGAAATTAATTTTACAATCTTTGAAATTCCATCTGGACCAAATCTGTCAATGGTATTTTCATCTCCTTTTTTCCAGAAAAATAATCCTATTTTTTTTATTGGATTTACAAAAATAAATTCATAAACCTCATCTATATACCATTTATTTAATAAAAAATTGTAAATCAGTTTATTATTATTTTTAAATTTTTCTAAAATTTTTCCATTCTTTATAAAAAGATAATAGGAAATAGGTATAGCAGCCAAAACAAGAATTGGTGTGAAAAGCAAAAGCCATAAAGGAGGATGTTCGTGACTAATTTCTTGAAGAAAAAATATTGAGTTGTGCCAAAAAGTTTTGCTTTCACTCCCAATTAATAAATCTTTAAACAAATAACCTGAAAATATTGCTCCAAAAGCTAAAAACACTAAAGGTATGAGCATCACCAATGGAGATTCGTGTGTTTCTTTGAGCGATAAATCTTTGTTCATATATTTTCCATGAAAAGTTTTGAACATTAGCCTCCAAGAATAAATTGCTGTTAGAAAAGCTGTAAATATTCCAACATAAGCAGCAAAATTTCCAACTGCTGAATGTTTAAAGTATGCAAATTCAATTATTGCATCTTTTGAATAAAATCCTGACAAAAAAGGAAATCCTGTAAGAGCCAAAGTTCCAATTAACATAAGTGCCCAAGTATATGGAATCTGCTTCCATACTCCTCCCATATTCCTGATATCTTGCTCATCCTTAAAAGCATGTATTACCGAGCCTGAACCTAAAAACAATAATGCTTTAAAAAAAGCGTGAGTAAACAAATGAAATATCGCAACGTGGTAAGCTCCTACGCCAGCTGCAAAAAACATATAACCTAATTGACTGCATGTTGAATACGCTATGATCCTTTTTATATCGTTCTGCACTAAAGCAACTGAGGCAGCAAAAATTGCAGTAACAGCTCCTACTATTGCAACAAAATTTAAAGCGACTTCTGAATATTCAAATATTGGAGAACATCTTACAACTAGAAAGACTCCTGCTGTTACCATAGTTGCAGCATGAATCAATGCTGAAACAGGCGTTGGCCCTTCCATTGCGTCTGGTAACCAAGTATGAAGTAAAAACTGCGCAGACTTTCCCATTGCACCAATAAATAAAAAAATACAAATTGTAGTGATTAGATTTATTTCGAAACCTAAAAAATTAATTTCTTTATTAATGAACTGAGGAATCAGTTGAAAAACTTCATTATAGTTAACTGTACCCAAATGATAAAATATAAGAAAAATACCAACAGCTAATCCAAAATCACCTACTCTATTAACAATAAATGCTTTAATCGCTGCATTGTTAGCAGAATTTCTCTTGTACCAAAAACCAATTAATAAATATGAGCATAGTCCAACTCCTTCCCATCCAAAAAATAACTGTAAAAAATTATCTGACACAACAAGTGCCAACATTGAAAATGTAAACAGCGAAAGATAAGACATAAATCTTGGTTTGTGTGGATCATGACTCATATATCCAATTGAATAGACATGAACTAATGACGAAACAAGAGTAACGACTACAAGCATGATCGAACTGAGAGAATCTATTTTAATCGACCAATTCGCTACAAAACTGCCTGAGTTAACCCATTCAAATATTTCATAATTTCCATAAGCATTTGCATTTATTCCATTATAAAGAATTACAACTGATAAAATTGCTGAAGAACAAACAAAAAAACTTGTTGCTAATTCTGAAAAAAAATTTCCTAACGATCTTCCAAAATATCCTATAATTGAACCTAACAATGGTAAAAATAATACTGCGTATTCCATTTAACCTTTCATCTCATGAATATCTTCAACTCGAATTGAGCCTTTGTTCCTATAAAAAACAACTATGATTGCTAGTCCGATTGCTGCTTCAGCTGCAGCAACGGTTAATATCAACATTGCAAATATTTGTCCTACGATGTCACCTGAAAAAATTGAAAAAGAAATAAGATTTATGTTTACAGCTAAAAGAATCAATTCAACAGACATTAAAATAACAATAATATTTTTTCTGTTTAAAAATATTCCAATAACTCCTAAAGAGAAAATAATTGCTCCTAAAGTTAGATAATGTCCCAAACCAATATCAATCATCAATTTTTACTCCTTTTCCAAATTCTACTTCTTTTATTTCAATTGATGATGTTTTTTCTCTAGATATTTGATTAATATAACTTTGTCTTTTTATATTTTCTCTTTTTCTATAGGTCAAAACAATTGCCCCTATCATAGAGAGGAGCAGGATAATTCCTGAAAGTTGAAAATATAGAATATAGTCCGTATACATAACGCTTCCTATTAAGTGTGTATTTGAGATGTTTTCATTTATTAACAAAGTACTACTGGTCATTATATTTTCTTTATATTTCCAGCCTCCAACTACAACTAACAATTCTAAAAAAATTACAACGCTTACAAATAAACCAGATGGTATATGAGTAGATTTTTTTCCAATAAACCAAGATTGTTTTTGTTGAGCTACATTAAGCATCATTACAACGAATAAAAATAAAACTGCTACAGCTCCTACGTAAACAATTAAGAGTATAGCTCCCAAAAATTCTGCTCCTACCATTATAAATAAACAGCCGATAGAAATAAAATCTAGTATTAAAAAAAAAACTGAATTAACAGTACTTCTTGACGCAATAACCATTAAAGCAGAAAGTATTGCTATAACTGAAAAAAAATAAAAGAAAAAAGCATGAACTAACATTGATTATCTATATATTTTATCAAGTTTAATATTTTTTGCTAAAACAGACTCCCACCTGTCTCCGTTGTCTAATAACTTATCTTTGTTGTAATAAAGTTCTTCACGAGTCTCAGTGGCAAATTCAAAATTAGGACCTTGGACAATAGCATCTACTGGACAAGATTCTTGACAAAGCCCACAATAAATACATTTCAGCATATCAATGTCATACCTTGTAGTTTTTCTACTTCCATCTTCACGTTCTTCGGATTCTATAGTAATTGCCTGGGCCGGACATACGGCTTCACACAATTTGCAAGCAATACATCTCTCCTCGCCATTTGGGTATCTTCTAAGAGCGTGTTCGCCTCTAAATCTTGGACTTATCTCACCTTTTTCATGAGGATAATTAATGGTTTTTTTTCTTTTAAAAATTTCTTTAGTAGCAATGAATAAAGCTGAGACAAACTCAGCTAAAAAAATTGTTTTCAATAATCTATTTAATTTCATTTAAAAATCCTTTGTTGGCAACATATCGAAATAAAATAAAAAACTAGCAGTTAAAACAACATATAATAGAGAGAAAGGTAGGAAGATTTTCCATCCAAGTCTCATTAGTTGATCATATCTATATCTTGGAACAATTGTTTTTACGATTGAAAATAAAAAAAATAAAAATAATATTTTTAATATCATCCAAACAGGAGCTGGAATAATATTTAATGGATAAATTTCTAATGGTGGCAACCAACCTCCTAAAAACAATATTGAGCCCATAGCACACATTAATAATATATTTGCATACTCCCCCAACCAAAACATTGCATACATCATTCCCGAATATTCGGTTTGATAACCTGCGACTAATTCTGCTTCAGCCTCAGGTAAATCAAAAGGTGGTCTATTTGTTTCGGCTAGAGCAGATATAAAAAATATTACAAACATTGGAAAAAGAGGAATTACAAACCAAAGATCTTTTTGAGCCAACACTATATCTGTCAAATTTAATGAGCCCACGCATAACAAAACATTTATTATTATAATTCCTATTGAAACTTCATAAGACACCATTTGAGCTGCGGATCTAATTGCACCAAGAAATGGATACTTGGAATTAGATGCCCAGCCTCCCATTATGATTCCATAAACTCCAAGTGATGAAATCGCAAATAGATAAAGTATACCAATATTAATGTTTGATAGAACTAGATCTTCACTTAAAGGAATAACCGCCCATGCAATCAGTGCCAATGTCATAGTAACAATTGGTGCTAAAATAAATATGATCTTATTTGCACCTGCAGGAATAATAATTTCTTTGAAAATATATTTTAAAGCGTCTGCCAAAGTTTGAAATAAGCCAAAAGGACCAACAACATTAGGGCCTCTTCTCTTTTGTACAAAACCCCAGACTCTTCTATCCAGCCAAACAATTAAAGCAACCGAAACTAAAATAGGAACTAATAGAAAAAGAATTTTATAAATTTCCTGAATTAAAATATTCAAATATTCCATTTTAATTATTGGTCCCTTCTTTAAGCAAATTGGAATTTATTTTTCTACAATCGCTCATAGTTTTTGAGGCTCTAACAATCGCATTGCTAAAATAATAATCAATTTTATTTATGATTATTTTTTCATTATTAAAATTAGAATTATTTTTTTTATTATTCTTTAAAATTTTTCCTGGTAATAAATCTATTTCAGAAAAATTAATTATTTCTTTTATTGTAGACTTTTTAAGATCTTCGTATTTGTAAAAAAGTTTTTCATTTTTTAAATTCTTAGAAAGTAAATTAAAGATTTTCCAATCTTCCATGGATTCTCCTGGAGGGTAGGAAGCTTTTCTGCATTCTTGTACTCTGCCTTCAAGATTAATAAATAAACTATTTTGCTCAGTATAGGCAGGGCTAGGCAATATTATATCAGCAACTTCGGCTCCTCTATCACCATGACTTCCTTGATAAATAATAAATTCATCTTTCTTGTTTATTTCAAGATTGTCTGAACCTAAAAGATAAATTAGTTCAAATTTATTATTTTTAATTTTATCAAAAAAATCAGATTCATTAAGATTTTTTGAACTAAAAAACTTAAGATCTAAACATCCCACCGTTGAGGCATTTTGAATTAAAATATTTAAAGCATTCCAATTTTCATTAATGAAATTATTTTTAAGCAAAAATTCTTTAATTTCTTCAAAAATAAATTGTCCACTCTCCATTTCTAAAGCAGATTCTCCAATAATAACTATTGGTTTTTTAGAAGACAAAAACTGCTTGTTAAAATGACCTTTGCCTTCAATAATATCTTTTAAATCCTGAGTAGTTTTCCCAACAATATTATATTCGTAAGTAAGATCTCCTGGATCTCCTATTGAATAAATAGGTGTTTTATTCTTAGAAAAAACTTTTCTTATTCTTGCGTTTACCATCGTTGCTTCGTGCCTTGGATTACAACCAACTAGTAAAATTAAATCCGAATCTTCTATTCCTTTAATAGAAGAATTAAACAAATAATTAATTTTATCTGACGAATTAATATAAAAATTTTTCTCTCTAAATTCATAGTTGTCACACTTAATTTTAGATAAGAAATTTTTAAATGCAAAGATGTTTTCTAGACCAATCATATCTCCAACATGAGCGCCTATATTATTAGAGTCTATGGAATTAATCTTTTTACATATTGTTTCTATAGCTTCGTCCCAGCTAGATTTAATTAACTTGCCTTCCTTTTTTATGTAAGGAGTGTCTAAACGTTGTTTTAACAAACCATCACATGCATATCTTGTTTTGTCAGATATCCATTCTTCATTAATTTCATTGTTAACTCTAGGTAAAATTCTTTTTACTTCCCATCCGTATGTGTCTACTCTAATGTTTGATCCAACGGCATCCATAACATCTATGCTTTCAGTTTTTTTTAATTCCCATGGTCTTGCTTCAAATGCATAAGGTTTTGACGTAAGAGCTCCAACTGGACATAAATCGATTACATTTGCAGACAATTCTGATTCCATTGATTTTTCAAGATATGTTGTGATCTCCATATCTTCACCACGTCCTATTGCTCCTAACTCTGGAACACCGGCAACTTCTGTTGCAAATCTTATACATCTTGTGCAGTGAATACATCTGGTCATTTGAGTTTTGATTAAAGGACCCATGTATTTGTCTTTAACAGTTCTTTTGTTTTCTAAAAATCTAGACTTGTCTATACCATAGTAAAGCGATTGATCTTGCAGGTCACATTCTCCACCTTGATCGCAAACAGGGCAATCTAATGGATGGTTTGCCAACAAAAACTCCATAACACCTTTTCTAGCTTTTTCTACAAATTCAGTATTAGTTTTTATGTTCATTCCTTCGGCAGCTGGCATAGCACATGAAGCAATTGGTTTTGGAGATTTTTCCATTTCCACAAGACACATCCTACAGTTTCCAGCTATAGAAAGTTTCTCGTGATAACAGAATCTTGGAATCTCAACATTTGCAAGCTCGCAAGCCTGTAAAACAGTCATTCCTTTTTCAAACTCTATTTCTTTTCCGTTAATAATTATCTTAGGCATTATCTTTCTCTAATAAATGTTGATCAATTAAGTAAGGAACGTTTCTTTTCTTCTTAACCATTGGAGTTTCAGTGCATTTCTTATCAATTTCTTTTCTAAAATGTCTTAATAGACCTTGTACAGGCCACGCTGAGCCTTCACCAAAAGCACAAATGGTATGTCCCTCGATCTGTTTGGTGACATCAAACAATAAATCTATGTCGCTATAAGTTGAATCTCCCCTTGCTGTTCTTTCTAAAATTCTCCACATCCACCCCGAACCTTCTCTGCATGGAGTGCATAGACCGCAGCTTTCGTGCTTATAGAATCTGGCTATTCTCGCAATGCATTTAATGATGTCTTGGTTTTTGTTTATAACAATTATTCCAGCTGTACCTAGTCCACTCTTTACATTTATTAAGGAGTCAAAGTCCATTGTAATGGTGTCACAAATTTTTTTTGGAAGTAGAGGCATTGAAGAACCTCCTGGTATTATTGCTTGTAAATTATCCCATCCTCCAATTACACCCCCAGCGTATTTTTCAACCAAATCTTTTAAAGGTATTCCCATTTCTTCCTCAACATTGCAAGGAGAGTTAACGTTTCCAGATATACAAAATATTTTTGTGCCAGTATTTTTTGGCTTTCCAAGAGAAGCAAACCATTTGCCTCCTCTTCTTAATAAAGTTGGAACAACCGCTATTGTTTCAACGTTGTTTACAATTGTGGGGCATCCATATAACCCTACCAAAGCTGGAAATGGCGGTTTAAGTCTTGGTTGTCCTTTGTTTCCTTCTAGGCTTTCAAGTAAAGCGGTTTCCTCTCCACAGATATAAGCACCTGCACCAAAATGAATATAAATATCAAAATTCCAATCAGTGCCACATGCATTTTTTCCTAAAAAATTTTTTTCATATGCCTGATTTATGGCTTCCTGCAATCTGTTACCTTCATGAAAATATTCTCCTCTTATATAGATATAACAAACATGTGCATTCACTGCATAACCTGCTATTAAACAACCTTCTATTAACTTCTGAGGTTCAAATCTTAAAATATCTCTGTCTTTACATGTTCCTGGTTCTGATTCATCTGCGTTAATCACTAGATAATGAGGTCTTGATCCAATTTCTTTAGGTGTAAAAGACCATTTCAAACCCGTAGGGAAACCTGCTCCACCTCTGCCTCTAAGTTCAGATTTTTTAACCTCATTAATAATCCACTCTCTACCTTTAGAAATAATTTCTTTAGTATCTTTCCAGTCTTCTCGTTTTATTGAATTTTCAATCTCCCAACCAAGATTATTATAAAGATTTTTAAATATTTTATCTTCTTCTTTAATCATTGTTAGCTTTTTCCGTTTAAATTTTTAATGTTCTCTGGAGAGGTATTTTTTCTCCCTCTATATGAACCAGGTTTTAAAGGTTTGTCATTTAATAATGATTCTATAATTTCTCTTGTATTTTTTTCATCTAAATCTTCATAATAATCTTCATTAACTTGCATCATCGGTGCATTAACGCAAGCTCCTAAGCATTCTACTTCCATCCACGAACATTTTTTATTCTTAGAAATCTCTCTCTCATTAAAAGAAATTTTTTCTTTGCATACTTTTACCAATTTATCGGCACCTCTAATTAAACATGGGCTTGTTGTGCATACCTGAACAAAATATTTTCCCACAGGAGAAAGATTGTACATTGTGTAAAACGTAGCTACCTCATAAATGTTAATATAGGGAACTGATAAATATTTAGCTATATATTTCATTGCTGCTAAAGGAATCCAATTTTCATTTTGTCTTTGTGCTAAATATAATAGTGGCATAACTGCACTTTTTTTTCTTTTTTCAGGATATTTTTTTAAAATGTCTTCAGCTATTTTTAAATTTTTATCTGAAAATTTAAAATTGTCCGGTTGTTTGTCGTGAATTGTTTTTAAAGTCATCTATCTACTTCTCCAAAAACAATATCTAGTGATCCAAGAACAGCGGGAACATCAGCCAACATATGACCACGAATTAAATAATCCATCGCTTGTAAGTGTGAAAAACCAGGCGCTCTTATTTTGCATCTATAAGGTTTATTACTACCGTCAGAAATGAGATAGACGCCAAATTCACCTTTTGGAGCTTCAACTGCTGAATAAACATCTCCTGCTGGAACTCTAAAGCCCTCAGTAAAAAGTTTAAAATGGTGGATAAGAGCTTCCATAGAATCTTTTAAATCACTTCTGCTTGGAGGAGAAATTTTACCATCAATTGACTTAACAGGACCTTTGGGTAAATTTTTAAGACATTGTTTTATTATTTTAACACTTTCTCTCATTTCTTCAATTCTACAGAGGTAACGATCATAGCAGTCTCCGTTTTTCCCAACTGGAATTTTAAATTCTAAATCTTTGTAACATTCATAGGGCTGAGATTTTCTTAAATCCCAAGGAACTCCTGAGCCTCTCAACATAACTCCAGAAAAACTATGATTTAATGCTTCCTCTTTTGTAACAATTCCTATTTCCACATTACGTTGTTTAAATATTCTGTTATCAGTTAAAAGACTTTCTAAGTCATCTATAGTTTTTGGAAATGTTTCACAAAATTTCCCTATGTCTTCTAAAAGTTTTGTTGGAAGATCCTGATTAACTCCTCCAGTTCTAAAAAAATTTGCATGTAATCTTGATCCGGAAGCTCTTTCGTAAAAAGTCATTAGAGTTTCTCTTTCTTCAAAACCCCACAAGGATGGCGTAAGAGCTCCAACATCAAGAGCTTGAGTGGTAACATTTAATATATGGCTTAAAATTCTTCCTATTTCACAAAAAATAACCCTTATGTATTTAGCTCTTATAGGTATTTCGATATTTAATAATTTTTCAGTGGCTAAAGTAAATGCATGTTCCTGATTCATTGGAGCAACATAATCCAATCTGTCAAAATAAGGCAAAGCTTGTATGTATGTTTTGTGTTCAATTAGTTTTTCTGTTCCTCTATGCAGTAATCCAATGTGTGGGTCTGCTTTTTCAACAATCTCTCCATCCAATTCTAGTATCAACCTTAGCACTCCATGTGCCGCGGGATGTTGAGGACCAAAATTTAAAGTGAGCGTTTTATTCTTTTTTGTCATTATCTTTTTTTTTATTAATTTCTTTTATGTATTTTGTGCCTTCCCAAGGACTCTCGAAGTCAAAGTTTCTATAATTTTGTTCTAATTTTACAGGTTCATAAATTACTTTTTTGCTTTTTTCGCTATATCTAACTTCATTAAAGCCAGTAAGCGGAAAATCTTTTCTAAGCGGATAGCCTTTAAAGCCATAGTCGGTTAATATCCTTCTAAGGTCTGGATGATTTGTAAATTTTATTCCATACATGTCAAAAACTTCTCTTTCCATCCAGTTAGCTGAGGGAAATAATTTAATTATAGATGAAATTTTTTTTTGAATGTCAAAATCTATAGAAACTTTAATTCTCAAATTATTTTCATGAGAAAGAAATAGGTAAACTAGTCTAAATCTTTTATCTTTTTCTGGAAAATCTATGCCAGCTATATCTATTAATTGTTTAAATTTACAGTTATCATTCGATTTTAAAAATTGAATAATGTTAAGTAAATTATCTGCATCTGTTTCTATTAGAATCTCATTAAAAGCAATTGTTGATTTTTTTATTTTACTCGTCAGTTCTGAGTTGATTACTTTTTCAATTTCTTGAATATTTTTTAAAAGCATAAAAATTTATCTTTTAAAACTACCTTCTCGTCTTATTTTTTTTTGTAGTTGAAGCACTCCATATAATAAAGCTTCGGCTGAAGGCGGACATCCAGGAACATAGATGTCTACCGGAACAATTTTATCACATCCTCTTACTACAGAATAAGAGTAATGATAATAACCTCCTCCATTTGCACAACTGCCCATAGAAATAACATACCTTGGTTCTGGCATTTGGTCATAAACCTTTCTTAAAGCTGGTGCCATTTTATTTGTTAATGTTCCCGCAACAATCATAACATCAGATTGTCTAGGTGAAGCTCTAGGAGCCGCTCCGAACCTTTCCAAATCATATCTTGGCATTGAAGTTTGCATCATTTCCACAGCACAGCATGCCAAACCAAAAGTCATCCAATGTAATGAACCGGTTCTAGCCCAGTTAATTAAGTTCTCAGTTGAAGTAGTTACAAAACCTTTTTCGCTAAAATCTTTAGCTATTTGTTTAAAATTGTCTGGAATTTGTTTTTCTTTACTTTCAAAAGGGTTTGATTTTATTCCCATTCTAAGGCTCCTTTTTTCCATTCATAAATAAATCCAATAGTTAAAACTCCTAAAAAAATCATCATTGACCAAAAACCTAGAGCTCCTATATTGCCTAATGAAATAGACCAAGGAAAAAGGAAAGCTATTTCTAAGTCAAAAATAATAAATAGAATTGCAACTAAATAAAATCTTACGTCAAATTCCATTCTCGAGTCGTCAAAAGCTTCAAAGCCACATTCATAAGCGGACAATTTTTCAGGATCTGGATTTTTTGGCGAAGCTAAAAAATTAACAACTATAAATCCAACGCTTAAAATTAAAGCGATAAATAGAAAAATAATTATTGATAAATATTCTGATAAAAAACTATAAATCATTGTTAATCAATACCTACCCCAATACCTATGGCTTGAGGATTCTTATATTAATCTTGCTTAACAAATGTATATCATTTGAAACAGAAGTGTACAGGTAACAGATGCTCACATTATCATTGATTTATATGAAAATGATTATTAACTAATGGGGAGTCTTTGATAAAATAGTTGAATTTAAAGAAAATAATAAGGTAAGTATTTTAATTCAGACTATATTTTAGCCTCCTGTTAAATGATCACAAGCTAAAAACTGTCTTCCTTTTCCATTATTGCTTTGTATCATCCAATACCCCCAAGAATTAAGTGTACTACAAAAAATATGAACTCCTCCACTTATTTCCATAAGGTCTTTTTCTTCTTGAAAAAAAACCTCTCTAATATTTATTAAGTGAAACTTGTGATTTACATCAAAATTTAGATATTTAGTTTTATTAAGAAATACTTTTTCCCCATTAATTTTTTTTGAATAATTTACTGTAACTCTTAACTTGTGGTTTTTTATATCTTTTTCTTTTTGATTGATAGAAAACTTATTTTTCAAAATCGCAAAGCTTTCACAATCTTTTTTAACTTTAAAAGGAGCAAATTTGTTAGTTCTGTAAGAAATAAATTTTTTACCACCAAAAATTGATCCTTTGCTCCATTCAGTATGTATTTGATCACAAATATTATCGTTATTATCAAACATATAAATAAAAGTTGTGATCTCATCCTCTAGCTCAGTATCGTCTAAATTGCTAGTTTCAAATTTTATATTTATCCTGATGAATTGATTGTCTTTTTTTTCTTGCTGGGATAGTTTTGTGTTAATTTTTTGGAAAAAATTTTTCAGTTTTATCTCAAAGGCAAAAAAATTATTATTAGGATTTATTATTTCACTATTTTGAATTTGTTCTTCCAAAAATAGTTGATCTGAGTGGAGTTGATAAGCTGAAATTTTAATATTTTTTTCTATGATCAAATTTTTTTCTACAGGATTTGGTATTATTAAATTAAAATAATAACCCTCTAATGGAAAACAAAAGTCAGTTTCTTTTGTATTCTTTTTTAGGTTCTGCTTTACAGGATATTTTACACCCGTTCCATTATCATGCCATATACGAGATATAAAGTTATCCTTATCAAGTTTAACAAAAAATCCACCTCTTTGTGTACTTTCTTCAGGTCGTAGTTCATGAGGAAGAGTAACAATTGAATTGTTATTTGTATTTGTGTTATTTAATTTTTTTTTATCTGAAATACATTTAATAATTTTTCCAAAAGGTGGGATCATTAAATAATTATTATTTGTTTCATTATGAGGCATAAATCTTCTGCTCAAAAACTGTTTGTGACTGATAACTAATTCGTCTTTATAAGAAACCCAAGAGTGCACACCACAAGTTGGAAAAGAGTTATTTTCATAAACAGCATGATATCTGATTTGTGATTGACTAGGTTTAAATAGAGGATCAAATAAATAGACAAACAATTGTCCTTTTGAGAACTGACTTAATTCACTTTTAGAAACAAAGTTTTCATTAAACCAAATAGTTTGTTCTGGTAAAAGAATTAATGTTTTATATTTTTCAACTATTTCTTCTTCGCCACCTTTTTGAGACTCGTATCTTAGAAGGACAATTTGAGGGTTATTTAAGCCATAATGTGTAGATAAAAAATTTGTAAAAACTAAATTACTTTGATTTTCAAAGTATGGAACAAAAGAACAAGCAGAGGGATACAATTCTTTAACTTCTGGATGAATTCCATCATATGTTTTTTGACCTATATCGTTGTAAACATTTTTAGATATTCTATTAAAATTTATTATTTCATCTCGTTTTGAAATTTGTTTTTGTCTGAAAGGAAAAAAAGAGTTAGCCCTAATATTATAAGTAAATTCTTTGTTTTCTAAAACTAATTTTTTTTTAGGAAAAAATTTAAAATAGCTTTTTAATATCGGTTTTATATAATTTTTACTTCTTTTAGATAAAAACTGAGTGATCATTACAAAACTATATCCAATTATTTTATATTATCAACAAGTCTATTTTTAACCTTTAAAACTTATATTTCTCAACTTCAAGGTATAGATCGTTTTGTTAATACTTTTTTAGTGGCGGGAGTGACGGGACTCGAACCCGCGACCTCCTGCGTGACAGGCAGGCGCTCTAACCAGCTGAGCTACACCCCCACTGCTAATTTAATTGGTGGGCGGTAAAGGACTCGAACCTATGACCCTCTCGGTGTAAACGAGATGCTCTACCAACTGAGCTAACCGCCCTAAATTAAACAGAACCGAGATATACAACATAAATTTTACAATGTAAAAAGCAAAAAATATTAATTTAAGTTTTTAAAGATAACCTGTATTATGAATTGATATGATTATTCAGTGTAATTCTTGTGAAAAGAAGTTTACAGTTTCAGATAGTGCTATAACTGCAAATGGCAGACTCGTTCAATGTAGCTCTTGTGGAAATCAATGGACTCAATACCCCGTAGACCAAAGTTTAAAAAAAGTTAATAAAACACCTAAACAACAAAAGAGAA
>Ga0315334_10001334_pt1 | contig 15164 bp, 12 predicted proteins | sample M150034915metaG_FD_205555 | JGI IMG/M metagenome (GOLD analysis project Ga0315334, IMG submission 205555) | Ammonia-oxidizing marine archaeal communities from Monterey Bay, California, United States - M1 500m 34915 | ecosystem: Environmental > Aquatic > Marine > Intertidal zone | place: USA... | reverse complement strand
TAGAATATGGAGCCTGCTCTCAGAATTATTTGGAGATGCTGAGAAGATACATAGGAACGTGTACATCACCAACCACTGCCCGTTGTGGATCTTCACCCCAGAAGGTGGAAACCTGACCCCCGACAAACTCAACGCAGAGGAAGGAGCGGAATTACTCGCCAGATGCGACCAACATCTCAGAGAACTGGTGGAACTTTTAGGCATTGAGAGAATCATAGGAGTGGGCAATCATGCTCACAACAGAATCCTCGCTCTCGAACTTGAGCTGAAAATCGAAAAAATACCACATCCTAGCCCTGCCAGCCCACTTGCCAACCGCAATGGGGGCAAGGATTGGCGAAAATTGGCTACAGATGTACTGATTCACAATTGACCGGCCGGACTTTCATAAGGAGGACCGTGTTTCGCGAAACATGTCAGACGGTGAGTTAGTACGTGCTTGGCCAAAAGCAGATGAGCACAGAGATTGGAGCCAACCGGCCGGAGATGACCCGCGCACACTGTACCAGATGTTGATGCAAAGCGTTGAGAAGTTCGCAGATCTACCATGTCTGGGATGGATCCAGGAAGCTGGAATGGCGCGAATGAACCTGACCTACGCAGAGTTCGCTTCTCTGGTTGATTCAGTCGCTAATGGCCTGCGAGACAAGGGAGTTATCCCTGAAGAGCGAATAGCCTTGATCACCGACAATCAATTTGAATGGGCTGCTCTGGCTTATGCTGCCAACAAGATTGGGGCTGCTTATACAGCGATGTACACCCATCAGCACGGTAGTGAGTGGAAGTACATCATCGATGATGCAAAACCAACCGTCATCGTGGTTTCAAACACCGGGATTCTTGACAGATTGGTGGCCAATCTTTCCGACCAAGGCATGGATTGGCCATCTGGTGGAGTGATTCTGCTAGGTGATGAGCCGGCAAATGAAATCCCACCAGATGGTATAGACGTCCAGAACTGGAGTGAATTCGTGGCGATGGGCAGAGCCGCAGACAGCAAGGAGGCGATTGGAGATGACCACAAGGCACTAGCCACACTGATCTACACCAGCGGAACCACAGGCAATCCCAAGGGTGTCATGCTCTCCAATTGGAATCTTCTCTCAAACGTCTTAGCCGTACAATCAGTTTTCGATATCTACGTCGGTGACCGCAATGCTGCGTTCCTACCATGGGCACATTCATTCGGCAGCACATTCGACCTGCACTACATGTTACGCTCAGGCGTACATATCAATCTCATCTCCGACCTGACGAAGATCGCTGATGAATGTCAAGAGATCAAGCCAGCCTGTCTGTTAGCGGTTCCAAGAGTCTGGAACAAATTCCATGACAGGGTGAATTCTCAATTCCAGACCAGCGGTTTCAAGAAATTCATGTCCGGACAAGCCAAACTCTACGCAACCAAGAGAATCAAGAAGTCTGGAATCGATTGTGACGCTGTACCAGCCAAGGGGTTCAGCGACAAACTATTCGACAAATTGGTGTGGAAGAAGGTTCGTGCCCGTTTCGGAGGTAATCTACGCTTCGCGCTATCCGGTGCTGCGGCACTTTCTCCAGATGTTGCTGCTTTCGTCCAGCAGGTTGGATTCGCCTGCTACGAAGGTTATGGCCTGACCGAGACCTCACCTCTGGTCTGTGCAAACGGTTGGATGGGCAAAGGAAAATCTCGATTATACACGGTCGGTAAACCGATCAGTGGAGTGAAGGTCACCATAGATACCAGCGTTTGGGATGACCCTGACAATCCCGACTACGGTGAGATAATCGTCCACGGACCAAATGTCATGCAAGGTTACTGGAATAATCCGGAAGCGACAGCGGAGGTGATGACCGCTGACGGAGGTTTCCGCACCGGAGACCTTGGAACCATGTCTGAAGATGGATATCTATCAATAACTGGCCGTGTGAAATCCCAATTCAAACTTGAAAATGGCAAATATGTTTCTCCCGCCCCTCTCGAGGAGAATCTCAAACTGTCTCCACTCATTGAACAGTGCATTCTCGATGGCCGTAATCGAAAGAATACCTATGTAATCGCACATCCCAGCAAAAGGGCACTCTTGAATGCCATCAAAGCCGTTGGACTGCATATCTCAGGAGAGTGGGAGGACATCTGTAATGACCCAGCAGTATGCTCATGGCTACTGGATGAATTACGCGAAAATCACATCAAGGATCCTACCTGGAAAGGATTTGAGATACCCAGTGCTCTGATATTGGATCATGAGGAATGGAATACTGACAACAATCTACTCACTCCAAGCCTGAAAGTCAAATTGAGGAATCTGCTAGAGCGACATGAAGAGGCTATCTCTGCAATACCTTCGTGAATTGGATGAAACATCAGAAATATGGGTTTTCTGACATTGTCCGTCCCGTGGTTTATTTACTTCCGATTTTGCTGTATTTTGAATGGCCAAGCCCTCCGAAGACAACTCCCCGGCTGATGAGCCGCAGAATCGTTCAGTCTTCGCAATGCTCAAAGAACGCCCATTGGGCATCGGATTGTGGATTGGAATGGTGTTTGGTGCCTTGAATGCCATAATGCTCGGATTACCGATGCTGGCATCCATGTTGATAGGAGGTGGACTGGGCTTCGTGGTCTGCGCCTTCGGTTGTCCACATATGCGTTCAAGGATGAAAGCCAGACGTCAGAGAAAAAGGGAACTCCTGTTGCCAGAGAGTCATCGGGTTCGTGCAACTTCAGTGTTCTCCGCCTTTGATTGACCGGCAGACCCTTCAATAGCATCCTGACCGCCAAATCGAGAGTCATGGTCAGACAGTTGATTACAGTTGATGAAATCTCTCGTTCCTTTGGAGCAGTGGATGTTCTCAAAGACATCTCATTCAATGTTGATGAGGGTGACAGGATTGGGGTTGTCGGTCACAATGGGTCAGGGAAAACCACGCTACTCAACACCATCAGTAATCGAAATCAAGACCTAGGAGACATCGAATTCAGCGATGGCCTCAGAATCGCTTACTTGACACAGATTCGCGATATCGACGATGAAGCCAGTATTGAAGAAGAGTTAGCCCGAAAAGGTAGACAGTTCTTCGAACTTGAAGAGGAGATAAAGAGCATTGAGGAGCAGATGGGAAAACCTGAGTTCTATGATGGTGAATGGCAACCGATACTAGATCGCTATGCAGAACTGCAGCAGATGCTTGCAAGCAGTGGAGGAGCCAACGTCGCTGGCAGAGCAAGGTCCATCCTCAAGCGATTGGGACTTGGCCATCATCCTCTGAACATGAAAGTGAATTCCCTGTCTGGCGGAGAGAGAGCCAAATTGGCTCTGGCAAGACAATTGGTCGGCCTTGATGGAATCGATGTTCTATTCCTTGACGAGCCAACCAACCACCTTGACATAGAAACAACCGAATGGCTCGAGGGTTTTCTGCTGGAGTTCCCCGGAGCCATGATGATAGTCAGCCACGACCGATACTTCCTCGACAAGGTCTGCAACAGAATCATCGAGATCGAGAATCAGATGGTCTGGCAGTACAATGGGAACTACACTGAACATCTACGCCAGAAAATCGCTAGTGAAGCTGCCCTTGGAGACATGATAGCAACCGTCGAGAAGAAGATCAAGAGTACCTTGGGTGCCTTGCAACACATGAAACGAAATAACAAGTACGACAAATCGATTTCTGCCAAACACAAGATGCTGGAGAGGCTACAACGTCAGCGCAAGTCGCTGAAAGCAAGAGTCCCCCAAAAGCGAAAGGCGATGCGATTCAATCTGGAATCGGTGGACAAGGCATCGATGGATGTTCTTGAACTGAAGGGGGTGAGCAAGAGGTTTGATGGGCTCGAAAAAGCGATACTGAAAACGGTTGACCTTTCCATCTCCAAGGGCCAAAGAATTGGACTTGTAGGAGGAAATGGTTCTGGAAAAACCACCATGTTGAAGATGATCAACGGCGATGAAGAAGTCACGGCCGGAAAACTGGAGGTTAGTACTGGTGTGGTTCTCGGCTATTTCCATCAGGACCATCGGACCTTGGATTTTGGACTCAACCCGGTTCAACAGATTCAACGCTTGCGTCCAGATATGGATTATGGTGAGATTCGCGCTGCTCTCGGAAGATTCCAATTCGCCAAGGAACAGGTTGACACCAAACTGGCTGACTTGTCTGGTGGGGAGAGAGCAAGGGTTGCATTGCTCAAATTATTGCTTGAAGACAACAACATGTTGTTACTCGATGAGCCAACGAATCATCTTGATGTCGATGCCAAGGAGAGTCTGGAAGAGGCACTCTCGGAATACGAAGGTGTCATCATGACGGTCAGCCACGACCGTTGGTTCCTCGATCAAGTGGTCGACTGGGTCCTTGAATTGAAAGAAGGGAGTATCAAGATGTTCAGGGGAAATTACAGCAACTACGTCTCCAATCGCTGAGCGAGTGCCTTGGCTAGATACAACGGAATATCTGAAGCAACCATTCCTGGTCCCAGTTCCGCTTCCGCCATTTCGCCGGCTCTGCGCATCAGCCACGCAGCGAGTCTGGTTGCAGACCATGGAGACATCCCTACCGCCATCAGGCCGCCTATGGCGCCAGCAAGAAGGTCTCCTGTTCCCCCCATTGCCATTCTAGGAGAACCACCATCGCAAACCGAGTATCGCGCTCCAAGACCAAACAACTCGTCAAGCTCTCCAGTACATATCAGTGCGGCTTTCTCTTCGTCAAGGCTGTTCTCTCTCCACAGCGAATAATTCAGTGCGTCCTTGAACATCTCATAAGGGGATATCTGTCCCAGCCAAGCCTTGAATTCCTTCAGTTGGGGAGTGGCTACTCCAACCAGATCCACTGGCCAAGCCGCAACCGGCATTGCATGGATGGCATCAGCATCAATCACCGTTGGAATGCCTTTACTTGCGGCGTGCACCAATATCCGTCGAACTGCCGCTATGGTCTCATCATCAGTTCCTAATCCCGGACCGATCACCAATGCCTGCACACCCCTTCCTGAGTTTATTCTCTCCTCAATCCTCTCAACACTGGCTATGCTCAAATGATTCTTGTCGGGTAATATCTCTGGAATGATCTCAGCCGGCCAATCGGCCCTTTGTGCAGCATTCTCAGGCATCGCCACATGAATCAGGTCAGCCCCCATTCTTGCAGCTGCCATTCCCGCCAGTAACGGAGCACCATGATATGGGCCTCCACCAACCACCAATACTCGACCCCTATCGCCCTTCTTTGCGTCCGACGACAGGGGGGGGTAACGAATCATATCTCCTGGACCGGGGTCAACCGTTTCTCCCGGCCAAGGTAACTCAGCGACCTTGATGCCGCCGACATCAGGTGCATGCTGGCCATTCTCGAGGGTGAGACCGATCTTGTCAGAATGGAAAGTCAAGGTCATGTTTGCATTCAAGGGACGTGAACTCCCCCAACCTGTGGGAACATCACATGCCAAGACCCATGGAAATCCCACCTCGAATCTGGAATACAACCAATCCATCACTTCAGCGATACGGCCTCTGGGCAGGGCGGACTCACCCGGTCCACCCTGTCCTACTCCCAACATACAATCCACCAACATGAGGATTCGACGATCGGTAGGCAGAGGGCGAGACCAGCGTCCGGAATCCCAGACATGTATTGGAATATCTCCCTCAGTCAGTCGAGCACACACTATTCTTGAGGCAAGCGTCTTCTGTTCCTCATGAGTAGCAAGAACCCTTACTTTGATTTCGTGATTCTGTGCATGCATTGCGAGAAACTCTTCTGCGGCAACAAAACCATCTCCTCCATTGTTTCCAGGCCCACAGATGAACCATATCTCACCAATCAGTGAACCATGATTGATGGAATATTTCACTTCCTGTGCCAGAGCCCTGCCTGCAGCCATCATCAAGTCCAGTTCATTCACTCCCAAGGCGACTGCATTGACGTCGAAGACCTTGGTTTCCTCCCAATGCATCGTCCACCTGGCTCCAGCCATGTTCTCGTCGACCGACGCCCCACGTCTTGGGCCTTGATACTAACTGAGGTAGTCGATGGTTTGTTGAACCGACCTTCATTCGGTCACTCATGCTGGCTGAGAAGGAGGGCGGGGACTTCTCGACCTCGACAGGACCCGTACGGGTCGTTACTGCCGCTTCCTTGTTCGATGGACATGATGCTGCCATCAATGTCATGCGACGCCTGATTCAGTCCACTGGAGCCGAGGTGATTCATCTCGGCCACGACCGTTCCGCCAAGGATGTTGTGGATTGCGCCATACAGGAAGATGCCCACGCAGTCGCCCTTACATCCTATCAGGGTGGACATATGGAATACTTCACCTATATCCGTCAGTTACTCGATGAAGCAGGTTGCCAACATGTACGCATTTTCGGTGGTGGTGGTGGAACTATCACTCCACCAGAGATGAGAGACCTTCACGCCAGCGGTATTTCTCGAATCTATTCACCTGACGATGGCCGCACGATGGGCCTGATGGGTATGATTCATGACCTGATGGAGAATGCATCTGAAGTCGACCTGACCACAGAACATAGGATGGCAACCCTAGACAGGCCTGTCTCAGCGGATGACATGTCCAAGATTGGGTTGCTTCTCACACTTTCAGAAAGTGCTTCTGAAGAGGTATTCTCTTCAACTCTGGAAAAATGCAGATCGAATGATACAGATGTCCCCGTCATCGGTTTCACTGGCACTGGTGGAGCCGGAAAGAGTAGTTTGCTCGATGAATTGATGTTGAGGATTCTTCGAGATAATCCAGACAAGAAGATCTGCTTACTATGTGTGGACCCAACTCGAAAACGCACCGGTGGCGCCCTGCTTGGCGACCGCATCAGAATGAATTCACTGTCGAACAACAACCTGTTCATGCGCTCTCTTGCCAGCCGAGGAAGCGGTTCCGAGATCAGTTCCAATCTTGACCAAGCCATCGAGGTGGCCAAAGCGGTTGGATTTGACCTCATCTTCTGTGAAACCAGTGGAATCGGCCAAGGCAGCGATGCCATCACCAGCGTAGCAGACCACTCACTGTATGTGATGACCGCTGAATTTGGCGCCCACACCCAACTGGAGAAGATCGAGATGCTTGATGTGGCGGATATCATCGTTCTCAACAAGTACGAGAAGAGAGGAAGTGAGGATGCTCTTCGAGCGATTCGTAAACAGGTGAGACGAAATCGCAACATGTTCGAAGGTGCGGATGAAGACCTCCCAGTTGTCGCAACAATCGCCAGCCAATTCGCAGACCCTGGAGTTGATGTGCTATGGAAGAAACTGGCCATGGTGGTGGGATTCGAAGCCAGCGAACCAATTGGGTTGATTGGAGAAAGAAAAGGTGTTATTCCCCCGGAAAGAGTGCACTATCTCTCTGAGATAGCATCCTGTGTTCGTGAATACCATTCAACCAGTGTAAAGGTGGCAGCCAAACTACGATTACTGCAGCATCTCGAGACCGCAGCCCGCGAAGTCCCACAAACAGCAGGAGACTTGTCCGAGCAGATCAATATCATTCTTGACGAGGTAGCAGATGCTCGCGACTCAGTGGCAGAGTTCCGTGTTCTTGCAGAGCAGTACGCCTCTGGCGAGTACACATACCATGTCAGAGGCAAGCCATTCAAGGTCGAGACAAAGATAGAGAGTATGTCTCATCAAATGGTCCCGCGTGTCGCCCTTCCAACAATGAATGATGATGGAGAACTCTACATCTGGCTTAACCGCGAGAATGCACCTGGGCATTTCCCATTCACAGCAGGCGTATTCCCGTTCAAGCGCACAGATGAACTCAGTGCGCGAATGTTCGCAGGTGAAGGTGAAGCCGAGAGAACCAACCGAAGATTCCACCTTTTGAGCCAGAGCCAGGATTACGTCCGACTTTCGACGGCTTTCGATAGCGTGACACTGTATGGTCGCAATCCAGACAAGCGCCCTGATATCTGGGGCAAGGTCGGAAACTCCGGCGTCAGTATCGCCAGTATCGATGATGCAAAACGCCTGTATTCAGGATTCGACCTCTGCGATGCCAACACCAGCGTATCCATGACCATCAATGGCCCAGCACCAATCATTCTTGCATTCTTCCTCAACGCAGCGATTGACCAACAGGTCGAGCGTCATCTACAGTTGAAGGCTGATACTTCGGGATACCGCGGAGAACTACCTGACGGACATGATGGATTCGGCCTTGCAACCATCAACAAGCGAGGAGAGGGATTGGTTGATGCCAGCACATATGCCGAGATCAAGGCGCACACATTGCAGACTGTGCGAGGAACTGTTCAGGCAGATATCCTCAAGGAGGACCAAGCCCAGAACACCTGTATCTTCTCGACTCCATTCGCTCTCAAATTGATGGGTGATGTTCAGCAATACTACATCGACAATGGTGTACAGAACCATTACTCAGTGAGCATCAGTGGATACCATATTGCCGAAGCGGGGGCGAATCCCATAACTCAACTCGCTTTGACTCTCGCCAACGGATTCACCTATGTCGAATACTATCGAAGCCGAGGGATGGATGTGAACGAATTCGCACCGAATCTCTCCTTCTTCTTCAGCAATGGACTCGATGCTGAGTATACGGTCATTGGCCGCGTTGCTCGACGCATCTGGGCGGTTGCGATGCGCGACCTCTACACTGCAACAGAACGCTCACAGAAACTGAAGTACCACATCCAGACCAGTGGTCGCAGCCTGCACGCTCAGGAGATAGACTTCAACGACATCCGGACCACCCTTCAAGCCCTGCTCGCCATTCAAGACAATGCAAACAGTCTGCACACCAATGCCTATGATGAGGCGATCACTACTCCAACAGAAGAATCGGTACGTCGAGCCCTCGCAATTCAATTGATCGTCAACAAGGAAAGCGGCTGGACCAAGACCGAGAATCCGATGCAAGGCTCATTCATCGTCGAAGAACTGACCGATCTGGTCGAAGAGGCTGTTCTTCAGGAATTCGAGGCTCTCAGCCGTAGAGGAGGTGTTCTTGGAGCAATGGAAACCATGTATCAACGTGGAAAGATCCAGGATGAGAGCATGTACTATGAGCATCAAAAACACGATGGCAGCTTACCTATCGTCGGAGTCAATACCTTCCTGAATCCAAATGCCAAAGTCTTCGATGCCTCGAGTGCAGATGAATTCGATATGGAACTCGCCCGTGCAACACCTGAAGAGAAACTGGCCTGTCTTGAAAGAACCCAAGCGATTCCTCGCGACGAAGAAGCACTGACTCGCCTACAGAAGGTTGCTCGCGAGGGTGGAAATGTATTTGCTGAATTGATGGAGACCACCAAGGTTGCTTCACTCGGTCAGATAACCGAGGCGCTGTTCGCGGTCGGTGGCCAATATAGACGCAATATGTGAAACAGGTGCACCATTGGTTTGAAGAGGGTGAACAGTGATTCAGTATCATGCGAGAGTCGACCGCTGACCTGAATGTATCTGCTTCCGAACGACCACATCAGCCTACTGCAAGCCAAGTATTATCCAAGGTCTACAAACAGATTGTCAGTGAGCGACGAATTCACAGAGCCATCAGCAATCACGTCAGAACTCTCAACAACGAGAAAGACGATGATGTCTGGAAAATGGTCGTGCTCTGATCAGCGTTGGCACAAGGAACAGTAGAAGGTGCTTCTGCCACCTTGTACCATCCGTTTCACCACCCCACGGCATTGCTCAGTTGTACAATTCTTACCTTCACGGTCATAGACGCGGAACGAGGCTGGAAAATATCCTAGATCGCCTTCAACTCCGGCGAAATCCTGCAGGGTTGAGCCTCCAGCATCTATCGAAGCGAGCAGAATCTCCTTGATCGCCACAACCAACCTTTCTGCACGCCTCCCTGAAATCGTGTATGCCTTGCGGCGTGGTGAGATGCCGGTCATGTGCAGAGCCTCACAGACATAGATATTCCCGAGTCCAGCAACATTGTGCTGGTCGAGCAATGCGGTCTTCACTGGACTCTTCTTTCCTTTCAATGCGGCTTGCAGACCATCCGCGTCGAATTGATCGCTCAGTGGTTCTGGGCCAATATTTCTCAGTAGTTTGTGCTCATCAAGGCTCTCTGAAGGCAATAGGTCCATTATTCCGAAACGCCGATGGTCAGTATAGACCACTGCAACTCCATTCTGCAGAGCAAAGATGACATGGTCGTGCTTTCCATGCCCATCCCCACCACGTGTATCCACAGATTCAGCAGGAAGTCCACTCTCATGTATGGTGAATCTTCCACTCATCCCAAGATGGCAGAGCCAGGTCAAGCCTCCTTCCAGATGGATAAGGAGATACTTGGCCCGTCTGGTCATATCGATGATTCGTAAACCTTCCAGTCGGTCACCCATGGATTCAGGAAATGGAAACCGTAACCCTTCTCGTCGAGTCTCAACCCAATCGATGGTCTGGTCCAACAGATGTCTGGACAAGCCTCTTTTCACTGTCTCCACTTCTGGGAGTTCAGGCATCGATGTCACTCCGCAAGCAGGGTGCGAACATCCTCAAGAACCAATTCTGGCATCCATTCTGCCCCATTCCACAATATTCTCTGATTCAAATCTCTGTCGAGCAGGAATGTTGGTTGTTGATGTGCGATGTCATAATTATCTTCGCTGGTGGGTGAAATGAAGATGTAATGATCAACGAGTACTCCAATAATCACTGAATCATTTCCTGTCAGATGAATCCAATCATATCCTCTCTCATCACTCCAGTTGCCCAATACTTCGGGGGTATCTCTCCATGGGTCGAGAGTCACGGTCACCGCCAGAACCTGTTCTTTTTCTTCATCACTCATTTGTTGTAACACCCATTGAACATTTGCAGAAACGATCGGGCAAGTCTCGGTACAATGAGTGAAAGTGAACAGAAGTATCACAACTTTGCCACGTGCATCCTCAAGACTCCAATTGCCTCCAGCAGTGCTTGTCAGGTTGAAACCATTGTCCGGCTCGCTGTTCAATACTTTTCCATTGAACTTGATTTCTTCAGCAACAAGTTCGTTGTGACCCAGGCAACCAGCACTGAGCAGAGTCAACACCACGCTGAGCACCAGCAGCCTGCGCATATACACAACCAAGAGTGGTTGGATTTGAAGGATTGCCTAAATCATCCTACATACGAACAACATGTGATGTTCCTCGTAACCTGCCAATTCTATGCTCTCCAGTAGTTCCAATCCGGATTCTGACAATCTCGTTGCAACCTTATCGAACAAAGCTCTCTCTCCTTCATCATCCCATCTTTCACTCGCTGCCTTCAACGAGAAAAGTCCTAGCCCTCCTGTGCGAAGAAAACGTTCGCATGCATTGAGGAAGATTTCCACCTGACTGGCCTGAGCGACATCTTGGAACAACCAATCCGCCCTGTATGGCATCAGTGCTGCAATCATCGAATGCTTGCGGGCATCAGCCAACAGAGGTATCAAACCAGGGCGTGAACGTGCCAGATGGTTGAGGTCCCGCAGACATCTTGGAGCTAGATCCACAGCCACCAAGCGACCGCCACGATGATTATCAGCACCACATATGATGTCGTGCAAGTGACTGACCGTGGTTCCATGCCCTGCACCAAGATACAGTACTCGTGAACCAGCCTTTGGCAATAGGCTGATCTCTTCGTTCTCTGTTCTCATCAATCCGGCTCCAAGTTTCGAGCGCCGCGGATCCCAACGTCGCCATTCCTCTGCACCCCCTTTTCGCAATGTCTCGCCATAGACATCTTCGCCAGGGGTGGCATTCTCGGTCCATGCAGTTCTGCCTTGGAGCCGTAATCCGGGCATCATCTCCTTACCGAATGGTCTGCGACTTCCTCGCCCTTTCGCCATTCCAATACCTCAACGACGCTTGCCAGGAGGTGGGTCTGGATGTGTGGTCCGGATCACCTCGACCCGTTCTTCCACCTCGGCCACTTTCTCATCACTCCATAACTGACCTGAAAAGGCATCACATCGAGATGCAACACTGGCTTTTGCAGCCAACATTCTCGACACTTTTCCTCTGATCCACCACGGAGATCTGGAGATCCATGGATGCATGAAGATATGCCCGTGTTTCGGCGGAGGAGTGCCATGGTGAAGGTGACTGAAGAAAGCCTTCTCGGCTCCAAGTATCTGAACCGTGCCAGCAGGCAGGCGTGCCAATCTCATTCGACCATGAGCGGAGACACAGAGTCTCGCTGCCAGCAGAGGACCGAGCAATTTCGACAGGGAAGGTAGATGTTCAGTTGCAAGAATGCGAATAGCATCCTCCATCTGGTCAAGTCTGGACCTGCATCCCCTGACCATGTCAGCCCACGAAACCATCGAGTTCCACTCAGAATCGCCAGGGCCGCTCTCAGGTAATTGTGCTGACAATTCTTCTGAAAGATTCTGCAGAGATGTTGATTCAGCGATGATTCGAGCCAAGCGAGAACGGTCCCGTTCAACCCTTGCAGTTGGCAGGAACAGTGCGGTCCATTCAACCAATCTTGACTCCATGGTCAACCAAGCAGCACGTAACTCCTCACTCGCACTGAGCAGATGTTCCAATCTACGGTCGGGGTCTCCCGCCGCCTTGGCGACACCGGCTTCAGAGAAAGAAAGCGCTGCTTCATCGAAAGCACTCTGCATCTCCTCATCCGGCTGAGGGAATTCATGAGCCGGTAATTGTGGGTCACCAGCCATGTGTAGACAGGCATCAGGCCATCTCTCGACGAGACGACGCGCTTCATCGGTGATACCACCGTTTCCAATGAGATCAAGCCTGTCAATAATCAAAGAAGTGGACATTCGTCCAGACCATGATTCTTCATCGAGGACTCGTCCTTCATCATCGATGACCAAGGCCGCTCGCCAGTCAAACGCTATCCACACCACGAAGGGGCGAAGAGAAGGTACAAAAAAAGGAATGGGAAGGAAATATCTGGAAAGAGGTGCTGAATCTCAAATCAAATCGTCTATATGGGTTAACCTCTCCGCTGATACCCTATGTTCTGTCCTGAATGTGGTACATTGGCATTCCCTGACTCCGCAGGAAACATCAACTGTACGAATTATAAATGCAATTACAAGGGCGATGCAGAGAATGAGTTCACCCTTTCTGATGGAACTAAAGTGAATCTGGCTGAAACCATATCCAGTTCCAAGGCTGAAACACGAGAATACGAAGTCATTGATGATGGGGACATGATGTTCGGAGTTCTGACCACCGACTCATACCTCTGCCCGAAATGTGACTGTAGTGAGGTCTTTTCTGAATTGCGCCAGACCCGCGCAAGTGATGAACCGGAAACACGATTCCTCACCTGCAAAGACTGCAAACATGGCTGGCGAGAGTACTGAATGTTTTCTCAGGACGAGGTCTGACCGTCACAATAGGGGGCATCGCCTTGAAAGCAGGTTTATGGACCCCCCCGAGCGAGGAGATATTGACAGGGTGTGGGGTGACATGCTGAACATAACAGCTAGACAAGAATTGATGAGGACCATCTTTGACACGCTCAACGTAGTGGTTGAAGAAGCTAGACTTGATTTCAATGAGCATGACCTCGATGTCCGAGTGGTTGACCCCTCTCATGTTGCGATGATCAAGATGACCATTCAATCAGCAGCATTTGATAGCTGGGAAGTCGACGAGAAATCATTGGGACTTGAACTTGGGAAGATGCGGGATCTGTTGTCGCTTGGAAACTCTGGCGACCTGATTGAACTTCGACATGATGAACACGAAGGCAGGGTCCACATCAACATGGGCAAGATAGACCGAGTTATTCGCCCTCTCGACCATTCCACTGTTCAACCCCCAAACGTTCCAGAACTGGAACTTCCAGCCAGTGTCACACTGACCGGTGAGGATTTATCCAGAGCATTTCGTGCTGCCCGCCAAGTTGGTGACCTGGTGAACATATCTCTCAGCAGTGAAGGGTTGGACATCAACGTCATCGGAGGAGAGACCGACAGCGTGAGTGTCTCATACGGAAAAGATGAGGTTCATGAGTTGATATGCGACGGACCTGTACGCTCACAATACAGTTTGACCTATCTTCTTCCATTATCGAAGTTGATGGCTATCAATGACAGGGTGACTCTACGCTTCGGTGATAATTTCCCACTCAGGGTGGAATATGAATTCGCTGACGGTGCTGGTCAAGTGGTCTATTTCCTCGCTCCACGTATCGAAGGCGACATCTGATTGAGATGGCATCGATTCAGGTGGATTGAAGTGTGACATCGCGTCGCCGCGCCATGACACAGCCCAGTGTCTGCGTTCTCATTCCGACCTTGCGTAACTCAAAACAGTTGGAAGTGGTCTTGAAGGCGTTGAATGATCAGGATTGGGAAGGAGACCTTGCAATCGCATGTGTTGGACCCACAAGGGATCCAGGCCAACAAGTCGCTGAAGAGAATGGTGCTCGTTGGATTGACGATGAAGGAAGCCGAAATCGAGCTGATGCATGCAACGTAGGAATCAAGAAACTTCAGTGCGAAATTCTACTGTTCACTGATGATGATGTCATCCCTCACAAGGATTGGGCCGGCAAACTGATCCGCTGGTTCGAAAGAGAGGAGGTTGCAGGGGTTGGCGGCCCTAATTTCGCACCTGATGAAGATCTGTTCTCAGCCAAAGCCGCTGATGTTGCATTCTGTGCCCGCTGGGTGACTGCAGGAACCAGATATGGTAAGGTTCCTGCTGGAGAATTGGTGGAGGTTGACCATAATCCCGGTTGCAACTCTGCCTATCGAAAAGCAGTTCTTGACGATGTTGCTGGATTTGAAGCAGGTTGTATAGGTGCAGAAGACGTGGTGATGGACCGAAAGATCCTCGATGCCGGATACAGACTTTGGTTCGACCCAACTGCAATCATGCCGCATAGACGCCGTATGTTGATTTCCCCGTACATGAAGCAATTGCGCAACTATGGTTACGTCCGCACTCTCGCCAACTCTCGTTGGCCTGCATTGAAGAGATGGAGCCACAATGCAATCGGCTTCTTCCCCTTGCTCAGCATCATTGGAATTGCTACTTTTGTTTGGGGATTGTCTCAAGGGGGTATTGATTGGTCGGCACCATTCACCTCTCCTGAGATGGGATTACCAAGAATCGCTGCCCACAGCACCGCAACACTGGCTATCCTCTATCTCTTGATCTGTTGGTTCGGTGCTGCCTTGGGAGCCTCCCCCCATCGAAACATCGCCACCATTTCCA
>Ga0315334_10001331_pt1 | contig 15180 bp, 8 predicted proteins | sample M150034915metaG_FD_205555 | JGI IMG/M metagenome (GOLD analysis project Ga0315334, IMG submission 205555) | Ammonia-oxidizing marine archaeal communities from Monterey Bay, California, United States - M1 500m 34915 | ecosystem: Environmental > Aquatic > Marine > Intertidal zone | place: USA... | reverse complement strand
AATCGCGATATCGCCATGCTTCGTCTCTATAAGAATCAGCACTGTACCCATCGGAATCAGCATACCGCACTAAATCAAGCCAGAACTTGGCCCAGCGGACTCCATGTTGCTCATCGTCTAAGAGTTGCTCAACGATTTGACGGTAATGTTGGTCACTAGGATTGGCACTAAAATTTTTGACAACTTCAGGAGGCGGGATTAAACCGGTGAGGTCCAAATAAAGCCGGCGGATTAATCGGTTTGGCTGCGCTGGCGGGGCCATGTTTAAGCCGCGGTCGCGAAGAGTCGCCATGACAAATCGGTCAATGGGATGGCGGTTTTTGCCACGAACGCGGGGGAGTCTAGGTTTAATGATTTCTTGAAAAGACCAAAATTCATGGTCTTCGTCGGTAAATCGTAAAGCCAGATCTCGCGCCGGGTCAAGTTTCGTTGTTGGCCATTTAGCACCATCACTAATCCAGTGCCGAATGTCGTCGACGATTTGTTTGGGCAGCGTCATTGAGGGAGGCATTTCCAACCCGTTGTATTCAATCGCTTCGATGAGCAAGCTTTCATCGGGTTTGCCGAGGTTGATTGCAGGGCCTGAGTCGCCGCCGGTCAGGAGTGCTGCGATTGAATCGACTCGTAAGCCGCTTTCTTGCTTATCCGAACCATGGCAAGCGTAGCAATGCCGGACTAACATCGGACGAATGTTCTCTTCGAAAAATATCGTTTGCTGGGCCGTGATTGGTACGTCGGTTGCTTGCAACGATACTGTCGTTGACAGGGTGAACAGAGAACAAAGAATTAGAGCGAGATGAAAAGTCCGGTGGATCATTTTTCGCGGTGGGTGGAAATAATTGAGCAAGTGAAGTTTATCTGCATATAGTATGACATATGAACGCAAACGAGGTGTACCAGCTGGTTTTATATATTGGATGATATCGGTGGTGAATTAGAGATTGGCGGCTCTCCGTTTTCGATTTGTTGATCCCTCGGTTCGATCTGACAATGCGCTGTCACAGGTAATCATTGACGCCTTGGCCGCTGACGGGTCGCGTATATCACATGGGGTTATGGATCCGCACTGATTTCAGGTTTATCAGAATCGAATGACAAATTGTCTTCGGGAATTACGCCATCTCCCAGATAGATGCGAGATTCAGGATGTTCTGCGAGCCATTTTCCCCAAGTGGTGATGATATATGGGTAGTCGCGAAGGGGAGCATTCTTTGAGGAATGAGAAAACCGGATGTTGTCATAATAGAAGAACATTTCTTTTTCCATCCACCCACCGAGTCCAACGGTAAGGTAATCGCCTCGTTCCGTCGAAGTAAAGACTCGAGCACGTTCATGAATATCACAATACGTCACGGTGATCGGTATTTCGTTGATTAAGTCATTGATCACTTTCTGTCCCAATGGTGCGAATGCGTGTACGATGTACGCACGATGCTCGTCACCTATGCTAATTCCAATCACTTGCTCAGTTTCGGTAACGTGCGCGTCTTTAGCGGTTAATGTTACTGGAGCGATCATGCCGGGAAGCATAAATGGCGTATCGTTGGGCGCTTTTTTTCCGTTAATCAACTGGTTGCGACGTTCCATTTCCGGAATGACAATTGCAACTCGGGGCTTTTCCATAAAGAGAAACTTGCCGAGTAGGATAACGCCGGTAACAATGATAATTATGAAAAAGCCCGCAAAATACCATGCAATGCGAGACTCAGGTTCATCGGATTCGGCAAAATTGTAATTATCATCATCGTCGTCGTCTGAAAAAAGAGGGTTGATCTTCTTGCTAACTTCTACATCAGGCGGTGCCGGCGATGTGGAATATTCATTTGCCGTATCGAGTTCGGATTGAATCTCATTGTTTGAATTGTCAGAGGTGTCCATCTTACCTGAGGGGATCTGAAATATCGCTTCTTGCATTTCGTGAGCGGATTGAAAGCGATCTTCCTTTTTGGATTTGAGGGCTTTGCCAAGCATGGGCTTAATTTCTGGAGGTACCGAATCCAAATCAATCACACGTGGTGATTCTCCGGTGAGCATCTGATAAAACGTCGCTGCTAGGCTCCAGAGGTCACTGCGGTGATCGGTAAGTTCCGCTGCCTGCCGTTGTTCCGGCGGCATAAAGTCCAGCGTCCCGATCACTGCTCCCTCCATCGTCATGCCTGTATCAGTGTTGTCGTCCTTAGCTAATCCAAAATCTGTGAGTTTTGGTATGCCATCTCCGGTCATTAAGACATTGGCTGGCTTAATATCACGGTGAATAATACCTGCGGCGTGTGCTTGCGCAAGTCCATCACAAAGTTGGTTGAAGATGTTAACGGCTTCGTCTAGCTCGATAGGGCCTGCTTTACATTTTTCCAGCAAGCTACCGCCTTGAACACATTCCATGATCAGAAAGGGGCCGTCTGTGGCGTGGCCATAGTCGTAGATCTGGACAATGTTGTTGTGATTCAACGCTGCGATTGACTTGGCCTCGGTTAGAAATCTGGCTACCGCAGTCTTGCTGCGAGTCGCCTTACCTAGAATGCGTTTAATAGCGACCTTGCGTCCAAGGCGGGTATCCGTAGCGAGGATAACCTCACCAAATCCACCTTTACCAAGCACGCCTTCTTCGGTGTAACGCTCAGAAAGATCCTCTAATTTGATTCCGTCATCAAACAGGTCGTCGAGGCTGTTGGCCGCAGAATCGCCCCCGATAGTTTCGCCGCCGCCGAGGCTCAATTCACTTGGGTTTTGTCGGGATTCGTTTTCGGGATTATCGCCGTCAAGCGTTTCATCGCCGAGGCTATCGTTAGAATCAGGCATGGAATGTAGTCTATTTAGGCAGAAGGTTATTGGGGAAGTTTGTCATATTGTCAAACGAATTGAGGCTGGAAGATATTTGCTACATTACTCCCGAGACAGTGGCTTCACCCAGAGTTATTGATTTGGTTGGTTTGCGGGCGTCGTTGTTGGATTTTGCAAAGTAGACGTTGGTGCAAATGGGACGGTAGCGGTATTCGCGCGCGTCATTTCAACAATGATTCGTTCTAATTCAAACAGCGCCTTTTGGTTTTGAGAATCAATCGTCAGAATAGCTTGGTACCAAATAACAGCTAACTCAGGTTTACCGATCTCCTCAGCTAATTTTGCGAGTTCTAGTCGCATGGCGATGTTTGTTGGTTCACCAATAATGTCAATATTAAGTTTTGAGAATCGTTCACGTTTTGTTCTCAGTATTGTTGATCGGATGGCCAGTTCCTCGGCTTTGGCTTCATCGCCAAGGCCGCGATAAGCTTCAGACAATTTGTACATGAGTACATCGTCACTTGGGTAATAACGGAGGCCGCTGACAAATGTATCGACCGCTGTTGCGTAGGATCGATCTTGGATTTCGATTGTTCCCTTAAGCAAAATTGCTTCGTGTTGGGCGGGGTCACGAGTCAAGGCGTCGTTGAGTGCATTAAGCGCGTCTTGAACGTCACCGAGGTTGTAATGACAAGAGGCTCGTAGAGCATAGATGCGTGGTGTTACAAGAACTTGGTTTAGTTGGTCGAGTGCTTGGTTAAATTGGCGAAGTTTAATGTGAACTTCTGCCATGCTGATGATGACGGTTTCACGGAGATCACCAAAGGGATCGAGTTCTAAGTAACGCTGATAGGCGATCAGGGAATCTTGCCATTGTTCATAATCTTGCTGCACCATGCCGATGAAGCGTAAAATCCGAGCATTGTTTGGATCGAGATCGGAAACGATTGTCGCTGAATCCATCGCTTGTTGCATATTTCCAATGTCATAATAAATGGACGCCATCAGTTGATAGGCAGGCACCAATTTGCGATTAGCTTGATCACTCACTTTGATAGCGGCATCCAAAGCTTGCAGCGATCCGCCGTATTGTTTCTGTTTAAACTGAAGTTCACCGACGATGTAATAATGGTAGGTTTTGATCAATGGATCATCGGAATCTTGCAGTGTTTTTAGGTGGTTTGCTGCAGCAGTCAGGTCATCAACTGTTAACGCGATAAACGCGTTGAGGACAGCGACCCGATCGTCCTGTTGGGGTAACATGAGTAGGGCGTTACGGTGGGTGATGACATCCGGTGTATGCCGTTGATGCAAGGCATCGAGTGCTGCCAGAAAGTGTTGTTCCGAAGTTAATTCGCGAGCACTGTAAAACGTCATTCCTTGCGTACGACGGTCCAACGTCATGACACTTAAAAAGATGGCGCCGATGATGATAATAACGAGAGCAAAAACTGTTTTTTTACCCGCGATGCCTCCAGAGGTAACCGTTGGTTCCGTTTTTGATGCTTCGTCAGTGGGAGGCGAATCGAGGATCCGTTGGTCCCTATCCTGCCGCAGCGAAGTGAAGGCTGAGGTTGCCGAGGTATCAGAAGATATGTCGGAAAACAGAGAATCCACTGATTCCACGGTATTTTCAGTGTTATCGTTATTTTCGATTTCGTCGTTTTCGTGTTGTTGAGACATCATTGGTTAATGGGGTAAAGGATAAGTTAAATGATTTGTCGCGAAATAATAAAAACTGCTGTTGTTCATTGAGTCGTCGTGACAACGGTAGTGATGGGAGTTGGTTGAATAACGACGAGAGGTTTATCGGTGGGTACATCCGTGATTTCTTGGATATGCCCATTTGGCCATTTGATACTTAGATGATCAATCGTGGCGTCACTTGGCAATGCCCAATGCAAGCATTTGTCATTTTGTGATAAATAACTTGCTCCACCTTTGGTTACCCGTAGAAGTTTTCCAATGGAGCAATGCAAAGTTATACTGCAACCGATGGCATCTCGATTGTTTTGTGTGCCGATCAGTTTGACGCGGATGTTGTTACCTGTTTGCTCGGTTTGATTTTCAATAATCGCCGCTGGTTCAACGTTATTGGAAAACACAATGTCAGCATCTCCGTCACCATCGAGATCTCCCATGGCAAGTCCACGCCCTGAGTGTTGTGTATCCATATAACCATGGTTGTCGAATCGTTTGCGAACGAATTTGCGGTAGTTGGATGGTTTGTTGATTTCGTTCATCAATAACAGAGGCATTTGTAACAACCGTCCAGAACGTGGATAGTTGATGACGTGCCCATTTGACACAATTAAGTCTTCGTCGCCGTCATAATCAAAATCGTAAAACGAAGTACCAAAACCGACGAATAAACCGCCTAGTGATGTAACTCCAGTGCGGTCTGAGACGTAGGTGAACAGGGTTCCACCATCATTGCGGTACAGGGCAAAAGCTTCTTGTTCGAAGTTGGCCACCCAAATATCCGGTCGGCCATCAAGGTTGTAGTCGCCGACATCAATTCCCATACTGCCATTGGAATTACCTATCCCGTCAAACGCGACGCTCGAAAGAGTCGCTAGTTCTTTGAATTCACCATTGCCTTGATTGACATACAGGAAATTTGCAACGGTGTCGTTTGCGACATAAATGTCAAGGTCACCATCGAGATCAAAATCGACGGACATGACGCCGAGTCCCTTGCCTTTGTCGGTTAAACCCGCTTCGGTCGTGGCGTCATGAAATGTGCCATCTCCGTTGCTGTAGTAGATGATATCTGGTAGCGGTTCATATAGTTTAGGCGGACAAATTTCCCGTTGTCCAGGATTGGGCCCGTCGCAAAATGGATGATTGGCAAATGACCAATTAACATAATTGCAAACATACAAATCGAGATTTCCATCGCCGTTGTAGTCTCCCCAGGCCGCACTACTACTCCATTTGTTGTTGTCCAACCCAGCGGGTTCGTGGATTTCCAAAAACGTACCATCACCCTGGTTATGAAAGAGTTTTAGGCTATTCCACCCGGTGAGGACGAAATCGGGAAAGCCGTCGTTATCAAAGTCAGCGACTTGGCAGCCATGAGTATATAGGGAAGCATCGTTTGTAAAAGCCTCAGCGGTAATCGCCGTGAACTGTGCCATTCCATTGTTGCTGTATAACATTCCCGGATGACCTGTGATGACCTGCTTCTGGTATTTGCCACCACCAGGGAAGAAAATGTCAACGGTACCATTCATGTCGTAGTCCAGCATGCCCACTCCGCCACCGAGCGATTCGAGAATGGAATTGTTTCCAGCTTCATGCCCATTTTGGTATGTGAAATCGACACCCGCTTCGTTGGTAATGTCCAGCAATACCACATTTTTTCCAACGTCACGTGAACCTAATTGCACATCTTCACTTAATTCGGTCAAGGAATTAGTGGATCCAGGGTCATCGATTGTGACGTCATCCAAGTTCGATAATTGATCCAGCGGATTGTCGTCCGGGCATCCGGTGAGGCTCAGCGTCAGGACGGCGGCGGCTGCAAAAAAATAGTTTGTGAATTTGTGTTTCATGGCGTTGTTTGGTTGGTAGAGAAGGCTAGTGTATGCTCGGCGAAATTAGTTAGTGGATGGTGCCGAGGCAGTGTTTTGAGGTTGGTTCTGTTGTGGTAGAATTGAATTCTCGGAAGTGGAAGGAGTGCCAGTTGTTGCAGTGCCATCGTCTGCTGATTTACTAGCTTGTGCTTTGACGAAAGCGATTTCACGCTCAAATTTTACAATTTGGCTTTGCAGTGCGGGGTTTGCTTCGACTTTCTCTCGATAGTACTTCAGCATGAATTCTAATGTCGGCAAGTACTTTGAATTGAGTAGGTAAGCCGTCCTCATCCAAACCATGGCGTCTTGTTCGGATCCGTATCTCCAGAAAATCCGTGCAACCGTCAAGCGATCGTTAATGCTTTCGGGTCCACTACCAATGGTTTCAACGATTTGATTGGCTGTGGCAAGATTGTTTTTAATATCTTCAACCGCATCAAAATGCGCTTGTGCTTCTTCAAGTCGCCCTTCGCCTCGTAGAGCCATAGCGAGAGATTGGCGTGGGTCTGTTAATAGCCCGTCGTTGTCTACAATTGGTTTCAATAGTGGAATAGCTTCTGCGTACCGTCTGTCAACTACAAGAATCCGACCTAGTTCGTTAGAGGCAGCATAATGTTTGGGCGTATCTTGCAACACGATACGTAGAATTTTTTCTGCTTTGTTGGGTTGACCGAGCATGCGATAGCAATGTGCTTGGGCAACGTAGGAATCAATCATTAGCAACGGGTCTTCCTCTGCAAGCTTTAAATATTTCAGAGCTCGTTCTGTATTTTTAAGGTCGAGTAGGACGTCCGCAATCTCCATGGCCGCGGCGTAGTATTTGGGATCGACCTTTAGGGCGTTTAGATAGCATTGTTCGGCTTTCTTGTTAACGTTCATTGATTTGTGAATAATGCCTTCTAAATAGTGAGGCCGTGCATCGCCGGGAAAATCCTGTTGCCAGGCGCGAACGAGCTGTATTGCCGAATCGTTTAATTGAAATTGGATAAACCCGATAATATAGGCCTCGCAGATTTCACGTTCGTCGCCACGAGGGTCTGCTAAAAGTTTGGAAAGATGCGGTCGTGCCTTATCAAGATCAGCGGATTGTGCGGATGCCAAGATGCGTTCGCGTGCGATCATCTCGGGATCGTAACCCGCGTCTTGGGCACGGTCTAAATACTCGCTCATCTGACGGTAATTACCTTTGCGACGTTCAAGGCGAGCCGTCATAAAGTGAATTTCACTCTTTTTGATAAAGGGGATTTTTTGTGCAAATGTAATCCACTCTTGAGCGAGTTCAAGTTTGTGTTCCAGTAGATTCGCTTTTGCTTTAGTTAGGGGAACTGTTGTGGCATAGTATGATCCTCCCACCAATAGAGCGGCTAACGCCACGGCAATCGTAACTAAGCGTGTCGCTGGTTTTGTGTTGACCGTAGGTGCTGAAGTGTTTGTAGCAGCGGTTGTTTGTTGGTCATTGCTCGATGAAACATCGGCCTGATCGTGCGGGGTTTCAGAACCCATTGATTTATTCCGACTTGAGTAAAGGTTGTGTGACAAAGATGTTCGTTTAAATGAATGTCACGGATGTGAACGGTTGATCGAGTTCACTTAAAACAAGTGTGGACATTCAATTCTATGAGAGAGTTTTCTTGCGTCTTTGTAAGTGGGGAACCCCAGCGCAAGAAGCATAGTCTCATATCAATAATACGCTATCTATAAGAGTAGATACGAATGTGATTGTGATTTTGGTCGATTGCAAGTGTCGATTAGGGATGATTAATCGAATTATTCCACCAAATCGATACATCTGTACGAGGCGTAACGAATTTATCAGCAAATTGACCGGTGGCAATGTCGATATCACCATCACCATCAAAGTCGCCAACGGTAACGGTTGTATGCTGTGCGTTGTCCATTTCCAGTGATCGTGCTGTGAATTCTCCTGTTTTGGTTTGTTCTAGCCAAATCAAAGAGTCCCGACTTTGTTGGACGCCAGTTTCCAGTATCTCAGAGCTAATCAAGCTGCAGCAGACGATATCATCGTCACCATCGTTATCAAAATCGGCGGCGACAGCGCGATGAATACCTGGCATCGCGCGTAAAACATGCGGACTCCACTCTCCCTCACCCTGGTTTTCAATCCAATGCGCTCCTTGATAGGGGACGATGTAAAAACTGTCGAATACGTCTCCATTGGTGAATAGAATATCAAGGTCGCCATCGTGGTCGAGGTCATGTAGGTCGATTCCCGTTGATCCCCAGACGGGGTTATCGGCAGAGAAAATTTTCTGACGACGAAAAGTACCATCACCTCGATTAAGGAATAGTTCTATCGACTCGTGCTCTTGACTAATCAACGATGCGAAATCCAAGTGGCCATCGCCATTGAAATCTGCGATTGGAATATGAATAACGCCATGACGATCGTCGATGATTATCTTTTCGTATTGGGGGATTCCGTTCTCAATGCCAGTGTGCAAAAGTAGCCAGACATGGCCCGACAGTCGCCAACCAAATTCGGCAACCAATAAGTCTTGTTGACCGTCTTGGTTAAAATCGCCAGCTTGAACGTCTGTTACGCGACCCAGTCCGCCCATCAATACGGTTGTCTCAAACTTATCATTGGAATCCGGAGATTCACGTAGCCAAATAACTTGGCCGTTAGTGTGATCTTCCGGTAGGAAACTTCCCAGGTCAGCCACTAAGTAATCGGCAACGCCATCATTGTCTAAGTCTGTCAATGTGGTATTGCTGGGGTTGGGAACTAGAGCGCGTCGGTCAAATACCATTGTTTGACCATCAAAATGAGCTTCTTGAACAATGCCCACTCGCATATCACAGAGCATTAGTGTGGAACGATTTAATAGATGAGTGTTGGCTTGATCGTACCATTGAACGTTGGCAGTGCCAGAAGGGACATGATGTGGTTGGCCCGGGGAGATTGCGGCCATTGCATGATGCGTTGGTTTGAATTCAATGGGGCTAGGATCATTTTCTGTGGCCAGCGGCGGCGGTGGAATTGACTTTGGTGCATGTCGTCGATAGTAGTCGATGACTTCACTGCGTATTGGAAGCGTCAGGTCAGTGCGACCGGATTCTTCGTAGAGTTTAAAGCCCAGCTCAACTTCGGCGAACCAACCTTCGCGGGGGATGGCTGCGGGAGGAGGCGTTGCGTGACAGTCACCACAGAAATGGTCAATCTCTGCGAGAACTCGAGCGTCAGTGATTGCGGGATTGTTGTTGAGTTGATTGTTTGCTGATTGATCATCGGTTATTTGATCGATGCCGCTTTTTTCATCATTGCAGCCGGTGATTGTTGCGAGGGTAATGATCAGTAACGATGCGGTGGCAATTGTCTTCACGGAGAGCGACTTGTTGGCGACCAATCGCAGTTGCGGGGTTGTGTGGAATCTCTTGGTGTTTGCGGAGCGAGACATAGGGAACGTCGGGTTTATAGTTTGATAGTTTTTGGTGAATCGTCAGAACAGATGATATGTTTTAGCGTATCAGTAAGGGTATGTTATTGGGCGTTGATGACCCAATACCATTTTAAGCGAGGACGGATTTTGCATTGAATGCAGATACATTGGCATACGATTTAAAGTGGGTAATGTTCTGTTACAAATACGCACTTGCAAAAAAAAACCTCTCGAACCAAAGTTGGCTCGAGAGGCGCAATTACTCTTGCCCTAAAAAAATTAGGAAACAATAGCTCTGCCTTTAATATATATCTAAATAGGTTGATGTCAACGTACTTGTTAATTAATTGGTAAGTATCGCGTTGCGAAAATAGCGGTTTTTCGTTTTTCAACGGATTTATTTACGACAAAAATAGACTGGTTGGACCGATCTTAGGTGTTATGCTTTGACAGAGGCCTGTCGGAGGTGTTTGGTGTTAAACATTAAGTGGGTTCGTTATGTGTGCCGCCCCAAGCGTAGCAAATGATATTGTTGTCATTTAAAGAATTCAGATTTAACTGTTTTGTGAGAAAAAAACGATGAAAACGAATGTTTTAGTTTGTTTGTTACTGATTATTTTTAATGTTAGCCTGACTGCGCAAGATCAATCCCCGGTAGCGACTTGGAAATATCCCATTAGTGTTGCGTCGAGTGCCGATGCAATCTACGTTGCCGACCGCCAACTTCCAGGAATATGGTTGGTGAAAGACGGTAAAGCGGAGGTGTTCTTTCAGGCAGACAAAAAATTTGGTTCCGCCTTAAATGCGATTCGTTGCTTAGCATTTGACCAGTCTGGACACTTAGTTGTTGGCGACAGTGCGACTCGTGATGTTTATCGGTTCGACGAGCAACGAGTGCCTCACGCATTGACTGGTGGCAAGATTGGGATCCCCATGGGCATTGCGGTTGCCAAAGATGGTACGCTGTTTGTCTCAGATTTAGAGTTGAAGCAAATTGTACGAATACTTGTAGATTCCAAGAACGTTGAAGTCGTCGCTACTGTGGCGGCGCCGACTGGTTTGGCGTTAGCAGCAAATGGAGACGTATTGGTGGTTTGTCGCGCTAAAGATCCGGTGCGTCGAGTGACCGCTGCGGGTGAAGTTTCCGTGGTTGTGTCTGGAACGCCGTTTGGATTCGCCCAAGATATTGCCGTCGACGGTGAGGGAAAAATTTTTATCACTGACGGTTATGCCAAAGCAATTTTCAGCGTAACGTCAGGTGGGGCTCTGACAAAAATACTCGCGGGCGATCCCTTAGTTCATCCCGTGGGCATATGTCGTAGCGGCGATGTAATGTTGGTGGTAGACCCACGAGCGAAGAAGTTGTTTCGTTTGGCAGACGGTGGCCTTGAATCGATGCTCACCGAGTAGTTGGAGGGTTTTTGTGTTTGTCAGCTCATGCTGAGGCGTTTACGCTCAGCCATGAATGCAAATAATTGGCCTCAATCGTGAAATGCCGGGATCTCCGCTATTTCGGTTCCGTCGAGCATGCCCTGGACAAAGTTGGCCACATTCTTCACGGTTAAATCAATGAGTGCTTGTCCGTTTTCGGCGTTGGCAGCTAGCGGTTCTTGATCCGCTTGGTCATTCATTGCATCGTGTCGTACGTTTTCGGGGAAGGCAGCAAGCGCAAAGGCGGTTTCAAATTCTTGTGCATGACCGGGACAACGCCCCGTTTTCAGGAATGGGTTCGTTTCAGCAGGCGTCAGGAAATCCCAGTACGACTTGAACTGAAGGTTTATTTCAAGTCGTTGTAGAAATTGTCCCCAGATACCCACGCACGGCGCGATGTTACCACCATGCCCGTTTAGCACTAAGATATTCTCAAACCCTGCGCTTTGCATGCTGCGAATTGCATCGAACAGCACCGCTAAGAAACTGCCGGGCATGGCCGTCAACGTTCCCGGGTGTCGCATGTGATGCTCACTGATTCCGATATTCATCACAGGCGCAACGATAACATGAGGGTCCAATTGCTCGGCGACTGCTGTACTGACATGCATGATACTTGCGTTGTCATGTTCCATCGCTAAATGTTCGAGATGTTGTTCTGTGGCTGCAATCGGAATAATACACGCTTGTAATTCCCCGGCAGACATCCGCTGACGGAATTCCCGCCGAGTGTGTTTTCCTAGGAGTACTTTGTAGGGGAGTTCAAGAGTCATTGTTTATTTCCAGAAGGGTTGGATTTTCTGCGTTGTACGATTGATATGACGAGATCGTAGATTTTCCATTCGATTATTAATAGTACTAATGGTGAGGCGAACAAAATTGCTTGTTTTAGCTTTGGAGAGTCATCAAGTTGAGAGAACGATTGACTAAGCCCTTCGTAGAATGCGACGATAAAGGCGCTGTTGAAAACTAGCAGCAGGCAAGTAAATGCACAGATAGCTATGAGTAGGCTGAGCCCACGTCGAGATTGCAATGGCGGTGATTTTGTCATAATACAGCTTGGTGTTTTGCAATGTTTATGGTGCTGGGCTTAATTGTACTACTTTCAACTACGAATTGACACGAATTCAACCTAATTAACGCCATGAACTGAGACTGAGTTGCCGGTAGTATGCTTGTTGCCGTTGATGCAGTATTATAATTTGTCTAAAGGTTGTAATCGTTTTTGCGTAAAAAAATAGGAATTGCAAGCAATGTCAGAAATGAGAACAGAGCGGGATTCAATGGGGGATGTTGAGGTTCCTGCGGACGCTTACTATGGAGCGCAAACACAACGTGCCGTTGATAATTTCCCAATTTCTAATTGGGCGTTGCCCGACGCGTTAATTCGAGCAATGGGGCTTGTGAAGTACGCTTGCGCGATAGCAAATCGTGATCTCGGTAAACTAACCGCTACCGGAAAAACGCCTTTGGAAGCAGAACAAGTAGACGCTCTGTTAACGGCATGTCAAGAAGTTGCGGCTGGCAAATTTGATAGCCAATTTCCGGTGGACGTGTTTCAGACTGGTTCTGGCACTTCAAGCAATATGAACGTCAACGAAGTCATTTCTAATCGTGCGATTGAGATCAATGGGGGCGATCGATTTGCTTCTGACAAAACAATTCATCCCAACGATCATGTCAACATGGGGCAAAGTACGAACGATACGTTTCCCACGGCCATCCACGTTGCTGTCGGCATGACGATTGAGAAAAAACTAATTCCAGCTCTGCAGAAGTTTGCGGAGACATTGCGATCAAAATCCGAACAATGGGATCAATTGATCAAGATTGGTCGGACTCATTTGATGGATGCAACTCCGCTGCGTTTGGGGCAAGAATTTGGCGCCTTTGCGCGCCAAATCGAATTGTCCATCGAACGCGCTCAATCCGCTCAGAAGGCAATCCTGGAACTGCCGGTGGGCGGAACGGCGGTTGGTTCGGGCATAAACACGCATCCAGAATTTGGTAGTCGAGTGTCGGCTTGTTTAGCAGAGCAAACGAAGATTGCATTCATTGAAGCGGTCGATCATTTCGAGGCCAACGCTCAGCGTGATGGATTAGTGCAGTGTCACGGCGGGTTGAAAACAATTGCTAATACATTATTCAACGTGGCCAATAATATTCGTTGGTTGGGGGCCGGCCCTCGTTGTGGATTCGGCGAAATTCAATTACCGACTCGACAGCCGGGTAGTTCGATTATGCCGGGTAAGGTTAATCCAGTGATGTGTGAAAGCATGATGCAAGTGGCAGCTCGAGTAATCGGCAACGATCAAACGGTTACCTTGTGTGGCACAGCTGGGGGTAACTTTCAGTTGAATATTATGATGCCGGTCATGGGTCACACGACGCTCGAGAGTATTACATTGTTGAGTTCCGTCGTGAACGCATTTGTGGATCTTTGTGCTGAGGATATTGAGGCGAACGAAGATGCCTGTGAAGCAGCTGTTGAGCAAAGTTTGTCGATGGTGACGAGCTTAAATCCTTATGTCGGTTATGAGAAAGCCTGCAAGTTAGCAAAAGAAGCACTGGCAAGTGGAGCGACGATTCGAGAGCTTTGTGAGCAGGAGCAAATACTTTCAGAAGCAGACCTCAAGCATGCACTTGACCCAATGCGGATGACCGAACCGCAAGAGTAGAGCAGTTGGTGTAGCTGCAAAGTGTCTATCAATTGATGCTGCATTAATCGAGAACGCGGACACAACAGGAACCTTGGTTTTCATGGTGGACTGGTAAACACCCCGACACGGATTTGGTCCTGTGTTGAGTAATTTTAGTGTTGTATGGTTTTGGCGTATTTTTACTCAGGAGCATCAAATTGACCTTACGCCAAACCTGATTTGCTTTATCATTACCAAATTACAAGGATATCTTCTATCTTGGCGGTTTTGCCTCTCAGATACAGAGAATTTCGAACACACAATCACTATAGACAACCTTTTTGGTAAATCTTTTTATTTGAGGCTAGATACAGCAAATGGCGCTGGAAAATATTAGAAACATTGGCATCTCGGCACATATTGACTCGGGAAAAACAACCCTTAGCGAACGTATTTTGTTTTACTGTGGTCGCATTCACAAGGTTCAGGAAGTACGCGGCGAAGGAACTGGCGCGACGATGGACCATATGGAATTAGAAAAAGAACGTGGGATTACAATCACCAGTGCTGCCACAACGGTTCAGTGGGAGGATTTCACGGTAAATTTGATTGATACTCCAGGTCACGTTGACTTTACGGTCGAAGTAGAACGTAGTTTACGAGTTCTCGACGGGGCAATTCTTGTCTTGTGTGCAGTTGGTGGTGTCCAAAGTCAATCAATGACCGTTGACCGCCAAATGAAACGCTACAAAGTACCCCGCCTCGCATTTATCAATAAGATGGACCGTACGGGTGCTGAACCGCATCGCGTCTGTTCGGAAATTGCGGAAAAACTTGGCGATTCTCCAATCCTAATGCAATTACCCATCGGCGAAGGTGAAACATTTGAAGCTGTTATTGACCTCATTACGATGAAGGCATTGTATTTCGATGGCGTACACGGTGAAAACGTACGCGAAGACGATATTCCGGAAAATATGCAAGCCGACGCTGAAAAATATCGCGCGATCATGTTGGATGCCTTGTGTGTGTTCAACGATGACTTGATGGAAATTCTAATGAACGAAGAGCAGCCTTCTGAAGAACTGATTCACACGACACTATGTGATGTGGTTCACCAACGAGGAGCGACTCCTGTTTATCTTGGTTCCGCCTTTAAGAATAAAGGTGTTCAACCTCTGTTAAACGCAATTACTCGATATCTACCGTCACCGCTCGGTAAAGAAATTGAAGCGAACGAAATTGATGGCGAAGAAAAAATGACACTAACGCCTGACTTTGACGAGCCATTCGTAGGTATGGCCTTCAAAATTGTTGAAGACACCTTTGGCCAACTGACGTTTATGCGAG
>Ga0315334_10001329_pt1 | contig 15186 bp, 7 predicted proteins | sample M150034915metaG_FD_205555 | JGI IMG/M metagenome (GOLD analysis project Ga0315334, IMG submission 205555) | Ammonia-oxidizing marine archaeal communities from Monterey Bay, California, United States - M1 500m 34915 | ecosystem: Environmental > Aquatic > Marine > Intertidal zone | place: USA... | reverse complement strand
ACCGAGGTCCCGTTTAGTTATTCCAGTGGGATTCCCGATGTCGGTCGACGTGCTGAAAACTATGGGATTCCCGGGTTCGAAGTCGACGGCAATGATGTTCTGGCGATTTATCAAGTTGCTGGAGAAGCCATCGCGCGGGCGCGAGAACAGCAAGGCCCGACCTTGATCGAATGCAAAACCTATCGCACCCGCGCCCATGCCGAAGGGATGGTGGATTTCACCTATCGCACGAAAGAAGATGTTGAAAACTGGAAGCAAAAATGCCCGCTGATCCGACTTGCCGAACGACTCGTGGAACAGGGTCTGGTGACCACTGATGAATTAAACCTCGTACAGCAGGAAATCACTGAGCTGATCGCTGAATCGCACGAGTTTGCCAAGGATAGTCCCTACCCCTCCGGCGATACCGTGATGCAACACGTCTATGACGAATCAACGGACACGCATGATGCCCTGGACAGAGATCCCGGTACCCGAGAAATATCCTATGCTGCTGCTACGAAGGAAGCGTTGGATGAAGCGATGGCAACGGATCCGTCGATCTGGGTCATGGGAGAAGGGATCGGTGAACGCGGCGGAAACTTTACGACAACATTGGGGCTGTACGAAAAATATGGAGCCGATCGACTCTGTGACACGCCGATCTGTGAACGCGGCTTTGTCGGGCTTGGATGTGGAGCGGCCATGACCGGATCGCGACCCGTGATCGATTTTATGTTTATCGATTTTATCAATGATGCCTTTGGAGAAATGATTAATCAAATTGCCAAAATGCAGTATATGAGCAGCGGCCGTATTCAGATGCCGATTGTACTGCGTGGATGTGGAGGCATCGGTCATTCAGCTGCCACCCACCATTCCGGACTGTATCACTCGATTTATGCCCATATTCCGGGTCTGCGTGTGGTCACTCCGGCAACGCCCTATGATGCCAAAGGATTGTTTGCTCATGCCCTGAAATCAAACGATCCGGTGTTGTTTCTAGAACATCGTGAGTTGATGACCTGTAAAGGGCCTGTCCCGGAAGAACACTATGAAATCCCATTTGGTAAAGCGAGCGTTGTGCGAGAAGGCACGGAGGTGACCGTGGTTGCGGTAGCACTGATGGTCCAGCATGCACTTGCGGCGGCAGGACAGTTATCCGAAAACGGGATTTCAGTGGAAGTGGTTGACCCCCGTACAGTTTCGCCGCTGGATACGCACACCATTTGTGAATCCGTTGCCAAAACTGGGCGACTGTTGATTGTGGATGAGGCGTTTCAACCCTGTAGCATCGCCGCTGAAATCGCCGCAGCCGTTGCGGATCAGGGTTTTGATAGTCTCGATGCTCCCATCAAACGCCTTAACGGTACGTTTAATCCCACTCCCTATGCACCCACCCTAGAAAACGAAGTCGTCCCACATGTTGTCGATATCGTTCAGGCAATTCAGGACTTGCTAGAGGAATAGATCCCTCGGTAATGGAAAGGTACGGATTTTTGAAACATGGCGATTGAGATTACAATTCCCCGTCTCGGCTGGTCGATGGATGAAGGTATCTTTGTCCAATGGCTCAAGGGTGACGGTGATCTGATCACTGCCGGTGATATGCTATTCGTCATTGAAGGTGACAAAGCAACTCAGGAAATCGAGTCATTCGATTCCGGAGTCCTTTGTATTCCTGCTGGAGCAGCGGTGGCGGGAGACGTTGTACAGGTTGGTCAGGTTATGGGGTTTTTGTTGGCCGAGGGTGAAACCCCACCGGCGTACCAGCCCAATATGATTGTGGCCAGCGATCCTCCGGCAGCGGCAACCGAATTAGCCGCAACACCCGTTCATGACCCCTCATCCAATCCGGTTGTTACGTCCACACGTACGGTTGCCACACCCCGAGCGCGACAGACAGCCCGCAACCTTGGAATCGACCTGTTGGGGATCATTGGCAGCGGCCGTGGCGGACGGATTCGCGAGCGCGATGTCATCGCTCAGGCTGACCAGCTACCACAACAGGCGGCGGCAATTTCAAAGGTCAGCGGACATCTACAAATACTAACGACTCACCGCCAAGTCATTGCGCAGCGGATGCGAGCCAGTGCGATGCAAACAGTTCCTGTTACGCTGCATACCAAGGTAGAAGCCGCTGCATTGGTTGAATTTCGACGATCACTTCAAGGTGCGGATACAGCACCAACTTATAACGATATTCTGGTTAAATTAACCGCCGCACTGTTGCCCCAATGTCCTGAGCTCAATGCATGCTGGACGGCGCAGGGGGTCTATCTGTACGACGAAATTCATCTGGCAATCGCCATCGACACGCCCGCAGGCTTAGTGGCACCCGTGATCCGTAGTGTGCCGGAATTAACGCTGGGCGAGGTATCTCAGCGGTCGCATGATTTCATTGCTGCGGCGCGGAAGGGAACTTTAACATCCGAGCAGCAAACTGGCGGCACGTTTACCGTGACCAATTTAGGGATGTACGGCATCGACCATTTTACACCGGTGATCAACTCATCGCAGTCAGCGATTTTAGGAATTGGCCGCATTCGGGATGAGCCGGTGGTGCTGGATAACAAGCTCGTCGTAGGGAAGGTATTGTCGCTGAGTTTGACATTTGACCATCAGGTTCTTGATGGAGCGGCAGCTGCCCGCTGGTTGGAAAAGTTAACGACCGCCATCGTAAACCCGTTGAATATATTGGCGTAAAATTGAGGGCGGTGATGCCTTTGCACAACCGTATTTACCGCTTGTAACTGGTCGCCGTTTGACGTCGTCTAGAATTCGTGGATGATGTCGAAGCTCAGCGTGATCTGGCTGTCTTTGCTGAAATCAACAAACGGCCGCTGCGCTCCGTTGACAATCGTGTTGGACCAATCCTGGATCAATCGTCGTAACATTAATGTCAAATGGTAAATAATCTTCAACCACTTCGATGAATTGTAATTGTATTCGCTGCAATTCGGCATCTGAGAAGTTACTTGTATTTCCATCTAAGTCAAATGGTGGGGAAACGAGTTGAGATACTCCCTGCCATCTGGTCCACCTATTATTCGTACTCGTGTGGCCGTTGTAGTCGAGGTAGATTGTTTTGGTAGCAGTGGGATTACTGGCGAGCAAGAAAGTATTATCTATACCATAGGGAAACGGAGTTGTGACATCACCGTCTGTAAGGATTCCATTGACATGAACGGGGATTGCGAGCAATCCGGTATCTTGTAATTCAATGCTTCCTGCCGGAGCAAGGAGTGCTGATTCCGGACTCAATCCGAGATCTGCCGCTAATAGTCGACGATCTTCGAGGTTTTCCAAGAACAACCGCCGCTGACGTAATGACGGTTGCTGGCCATAATAGAGCGATACCAAAATCTAGAAAGAAAATTCGAAAGAGACGAGTATTGCCAGCGGCTTAAGTGCACCAGAATTGGCGCGGCTGTACACCGGCATACCCCTCTTGAAAAGTAACTTTCATAATAGTTGTCACTGATAGCAGGTTCAAGTATTAAACTGGCTAATCTTGGTTGTTTAAAGCGAGTTGGTTTGCTAACACACCGTGCCATAAATCAACTTTATGACACATGTTTTTTATCTGCTTTTCCAAATTCTGCCTGAGGCGTGCGGCTGTGGAACTTCGCCAAGGCAAGGCAGTTCCGGAGATTTACCGTTAGTTGGAATTAAGTGAACAGTCTAACTTATCGTTGCGAAAGAATTGCCGGTTGTTGAATAGTTCCAGCGCCCATAAACTAAAGTTTATATTACATGGCTAGCAACTTCTGATTAGATGCCGTGTGAAACATGTTTAGTCTGTACATCGCTGTCTCATAGAAGACCAATATTAACCAATGAATTACAAGACAATAATGATTGGCACGGTGTTACCGAGTGCAATATGGCTCCTTGCGGGTTTGATGATAGTGGGAATTGTTGCTTTACCTTCACCCGTAACAAATAGCGAAAGTGAAAGTAAACTGGACCCGCTGGTGCCCGTGCAGGCCGCCACCAAATTTGAGTCAACGATGACCGTACAAGCAGACGGAGTTGTCGTCCCATTTCGTGAAATTCAACTAGCCGCTCAAGTCGCAGGTCGTATCGATCATAAGTCGGAGAATTGTCGCGCTGGTCGCCAAGTTAAACAAGGTGACGAGTTATTTCGCATCGATCAACGTGACTATCTATTGGCTCAACAGCAATTAACCAGTCAGCAGCAACAAGCAGAAATTGATTTGGAACAAGTCACCTTGGATATCATTAAAGCGGGTGATTTATTAAAACTCGCCAATGATGACTTGGATTTACAAATCAAAGAGTACGAACGCTTGAAAAACTTACGCGCTCGAAACGCCATTACTGATGCGGATGTTGAACGTGGCCAACGTGGTGTGATCGCTGCACAAAACGTGATTGTAAGAAACGCAGCCGATCTCGATGCCGCTCGCAAACGTGAATATCGACTCAAAAGCAACAAGGAATTACTCAACATCCAAATGCAAAAAGCAAATCTTGATTTAGCTCGCACGATTGTGATATCGCCGGTGGATGGTGTCATTGTTCAAGAACTAGTCGAAACCGATTCTTTCGCGCAGCGGGGTACAACTCTCGTGGTTATCGAGGACACGCAGCGGGCTGAGATTCGAGCAAACCTAAAAATGGATGACCTGATGTGGGTTCTTGATGGGCAAGCTGAAGGTGTAAATGGTGTGCAGGAATACACGTTGCCGAACCATCCGGTGACGGTGACCTATGAATTCTCTGGTAAACGCCCGCTGACGTTAACTTGGCAAGGGCGGTTAGATCGATTTGATGGTCGTGGATTAGACACGTCCACGCGTACCGTACCGATACGAATTGTTGTGGATAAACCTGACACGGGTACGCTCAATGGCATCGGCAACTTGGTCCGAGGTATGTTTGTGGAATTGACGATTTCTGTTTTCACTCCCGACTCTATGGTGCTCATACCCAAACGGTCATTAACGACGTCCAATCAAGTATATGTGGTACGAACATCTGGCCAACCAGCGGGCGCAGCAACAACTGAAATCAACGGTATCTATAGTGTTGTCGAAAACGTAATTCCTTTGCGAGAAAGTGAAAATGACGAAGGTGAGTTTTGGATCATTGATGCGGATGCCTGCGATCTCGCCGTGGGTGATTGGATCGTGATTCAGAGAATGTTCGGCTTGCCTGTGAATGACTCCGAAAAATCTAAAGTACGTATACAAACGCCGGATTAACCGCACTCGGTTAGATTTGGTTAGCGGCTGAGGGGCGGTCATTTATCGGTGAAACAGCAGCGAGCGACAGCAAGAATGACAAAAGGCGAAAATTAAGTGATTAAACATCTGATTTCATGGGCCATCGATCGCAGTGCAGCAATGAATGCATTGATGGTTGCGACGATTTTTGCAGGGCTTTTTAGTTTTGGTGTTATGCGACGGGAGATATTTCCAGAGTTCGAACTGGATATAATTCTCGTAACGGTTCCCTATCCTGGAGCCTCCCCGCAGGTCACCGAAGAGGGGATTTGTCAAAAACTTGAATCAGCGATTCAGCCGATTGCCGGTATTAAGAAACTGACATCCGTTGCCACTGAAGGAATTGGATATGCTGTTGTCGAGCTGAACACAGGTGAAGACGCACAGAAGATTCTCAATGAAATCCGCAGTGCAGTGGACCGAATTCCGAGTCTGCCTGAACTTGCTGAGAATAAAGATGTCAGTCAGGTTACCATGCGAAATCCGGCAATTCGTGTGGGAATTTTGGGACCACCTGGTATTGCGAGCGAAGAAGCTGAGTTGGAGTTGCACAACTTGACGGAAGAAATTCGCCAAGAATTAATGGCACAAAAGCCGATCAAAAAATCTGGTTTGCCTGGTCTCATACAGTACTTCACAACCAATGTGGAGCAAGCGGTTGTATCTCAAGCTGATATTGTTGGCGCTAAGCCTTATCAGATTGATGTTGAAATCAGTGAGCGGGATTTACGGCAATTCGGTTTAACGCTTAAGCAAGTCGCAGCAATTATTCGCAGCGAAAATATCGATGTTCCCGGTGGTGTATTACGTTCGGAAGTTGGAGATGTATCGTTACAAGCTAACAGCAAGGTCCTGACAGGCGTCGAAATTGCAGAGTTACCACTTGTACGTTCCAAAGGTGAGGTGGTGTTGCGAGTGGGCGATATCGCCACCGTAAATGATGGGTTTGCCGATGTGGATTCGATTGATCGAGTAAATGGTCGACCAGCCCTTGTTCTATCGGTCATGAGGACACCATCGGAAGACCTGTTGCATATTACCGATGCGGTCAAAGCGTTTGTTGAAAACCGAAGTAAAACAATGCCGCCAGGTTATGAGCTAGCTACCTGGTTTGACCAATCTGAACAGGTTCAAGGTCGGATGGACTTGTTAACAAAAAATGGTCTGCAAGGACTTCTTTTTGTGTTTTTGGTGTTAGCGTTGTTTTTAGAATTCCGTCTGGCATTTTGGGTGGCCATGGGAATTCCAATTTCAGTACTTGGAGCTGGAGTTGTGTTGATATATATGGGTGCTACGATCAACATGCTATCACTGTTTGCCTTTCTTTTGGCACTGGGAATTGTCGTGGATGATGCAATCGTCATCGGTGAGAATATATACCGCTACCGCGAGCAGGGTCTGCAACCACGAGAAGCGGCAATTCAGGGAACGCTGGAGGTGTTACCGGCTGTTACAGCTTCCGTCACGACAACCGTGATTGCTTTTTTGCCGTTGTTTTTTATTGCCGGAGTCATGGGCAAGTTTTTTGCGGTTTTACCCGTCGCTGTGGTTGCTATGCTGATTATTTCCCTGGGTGAGAGCATGTTTATTCTGCCTTGTCACTTAGGGCATGACGATGGTCCGGTTACACGAATTATAAAATGGCTGTCGTTACCGATGAAGCCGTTTCTGTGGTGCATCGGTAAAGCAAATCAAGCTGCGACTTGGTGCATGCAGTCTACGATCCATAAAATCTATTTACCATCATTACGATATGCACTTCGTTTTCCGTTTGTCCCGATTAGCATCGGAACGGGCATACTGGCTGTGTCGTTCGTATTGGTCAGTAAAGGCATCACGCCGTTTATATTGTTCCCTAAAATTGATAGTCCGATGATTAACGCACAAGTTGTTTTCAGCGACGGTACGCCGGTTGAAGTCACCGATGCGGCAACACGCGAGATGGAAAACGCAATTGTTAAGCTATTAAAGGAAGTGTCACCGGACGAGAAAATATTTAAAGTAATCCATCGTGCCGTGGGCCACACAACAGGTACCGCTCCACCAGGTCCACAAGGACGTGTCAATGGATCGTTTGTTGGCGTTGTCGATGTAGAATTGGTAGACAGTAGTTTACGGTCAATCGATAGTTCGACATTGATCAATCGCTGGCGTGAAATGAGTCCGACGTATCCGGATGCAGAGTCTTTAATCTTCACCGATGCCGGTGGTCCAGGAGGTCCAGGAGCTAAACAAATTGAATTCAAATTGTTAGCCGATGCGAAATACATGGATGATTTGGAAAAAGCCGCGGAGGAATGTGTGGCATTTTTACGTGCCAAACCAGGCGTATTCGACCTCGATGCCGATACCTATATGGGTAAAGAAGAGTTCCGTTTTCAGATCAAAGAAGACGCGAAGGTGATGGGGATTACTTCGGCTCAGTTAGCAGACGCAGTACGCGGAGCTTACTATGGCGAAGAGGTGATGCGGTTACAGCGAGGACGGCATGAAGTTAAATTGATGGTTCGCTATCCACAGGAAGAGCGGCGGAGTTTATTGAATTTGTCGGATATTCGAGTGCGCGGCAATGACCGAGCAGAGCGACCGATCACGGAAGTTGCTGAAATCGAAAAAGTACGTGAATACTCTGAACTAAATCGAGTCAATCAATTACGTTCCATTACCATTGCTGGTGACGTCGATTTTTCGAAGAAGGTAACAGCAAATTTAATATTTAACGGCGATGTAAACGATGGTAAACCGTCGTTTAATGAGTTCTTTGAGGATACGATCAAGAAAAAATATCCAAGTGTGTTCTTGATGTATGAAGGCCAAGCTCAGCAACAAGCCGAGGCGCTAAATAGTATGATTACGGGATTTATTGTTGCGATGCTGGTGATTTTCTTGGTGCTAACATTGCAGTTCAAATCCTACATTCAACCGTTTATCATTATGGCGATCATGCCCTTTGCACTTATTGGTGTGATTTGGGGGCACTACTTTTTAACGATTCCGATTACGCTATTTAGTCTCTGTGGCATCGTGGCGTTGATGGGCGTCGTGATTAATGACTCGATTGTATTGGTCGACTTTATTAATAAGAGTTATGAGCGAGGCGGGGATATTGTGGAAGTTTTGATGGAAGCAGGACGTCATCGCTTTCGTCCTGTGGCACTGACATCTATCACGACCGTCGCGGGGTTGTTTCCAATTTTAACTGAGACGTCGCTGCAAGCTACCTTGCTGATTCCGATGGCGGCAAGTTTGTGTTTCGGTCTCGCCGTCGGCACGGTCATGATCATGTATCTCGTGCCCGTGTTTTATCGCATCTATATCTGGGCTGGTGATTTTTTCCAGAAGGAAATGTTAGGCATGGAAACCGCAAACGACCCGCCTACGATGGCAAATGCGGACCGACAAACTCAGACCACTACCTAACACGCGTAGACATGCTGCGGAATATCTCAGAGGACAGTTCCACGGGTCCTGTGACTATAGCGTTTTGATGATGCTGGCACCAAAGGTGAAGCCACCGCCGAAAGCACAGAGTCCGAGTGTTTTGTCGGATTCTAGCGAGGGTAGCAATTCGTGCAGGCAGAGAGGAATCGTGCTGCTTGAAGTGTTGCCGTGTTGTGCAATATTACTGAACACTTGTGGATTGATGCGATGCTGGATCGCGTCAATGATACGTTGGTTCGCTTGATGAGGCACCACTAAATCGAGTTCATCGACCTGGATCCCATCGCGATCACAAACGCGATTCAAACTGTTCATCATACATCGCACGGCTTCTTGGAATACTTGGCGACCTTTCATTTGAATGAACCCCGTGTTTCTAAAGGGGACAGATAGTGTGCTGCCATCTTCACCCTTGGCCGATAGTTCAGGACGTTGAATACGAGCAGCAGCATGTTCAAAGTGATTTTCACCGTAGAGTATTGTTGCTGTTGTCGCATCACCGAATAAAATCGAGGTATCGAAATCGTTGAGATCGAGGAGCGGCGATAGTATCTCGGCTGTGGTAACCAGTACCCGCCCATGAGGCGTGCTTTGCAAGAAATCATATCCAGATTGCAATGCGTACAAATAGCCACTGCAGGCAGCGCTAATATCATACGCTTGGATCATCGTCTCTTTTCCGATAGAGAGCCCATTCAGTATTCGACATGCCATTGAAGGTGTCATCGACATTGGGCTGGTCGTTGAGCAAATGACCAAATCAATATCATCGATCAGCAATCCTTGCTGGTCCAAGACTTGTTGGCAAGCGTGCACGGATAATGAAATGGCATCTTCGTTTTTGTCCGCCCAATACCTTTGTCGAATTCCGGTACGCCGGACAATGTCTTCACTGGTCATTGGATTATCGGTGCCCAGTAATTCTTCATTGGTGACGATTCGACTTCCTTCGGCGATCTCCACGGTGGACATTCCCACATCAAACGCGCGATGACCACCCGGTTCGCGGGTAAGGACAAGTGTGTTCTGTGATTTGCGACGGTGAAGTATAGGATTCCCGATGGCATCTTTAACGACTTGCTTAGCTGGAGAACCGCTAACCGTTTTCAAACGGATCATATTGTCGCCGACGTTGACGGTGTCCCCAACTTCACACAGAATTTCTGTTACTTCACCGTCAATACTACAGGTAATGTCAAATACACTCTTGGTCGCTTCAACCGAGGCAACCACATCACCGCGCTGGAGTTGTTGTCCAGCGTCGACATAGATCTCCACAATTTCAATCGACTCGTCTGCCGGTCCTGAGCCAATGGCTTCAATGAAAGCGTTGCCATCGGTGGGCGTTGATTTCTCTTCCCAGTGGAGATCCAAATCTAACAACTCCGCTGCTGCGGCCAACGTACGTTTGAAACCTGGGAGTATGAGAGTTTGATTGGGGAAGTTACAGGGAATATGTGTATCGGGTCGAGTGATGCGCCGCATGGCAATGGGTAATTTAGCTTTTTCGGCTACGGTTGCAATAACTTCCGCACCAAGTCCACACGTTTGGTTGTCTTCATGCACTACGATGAGGCGCGCTGTTTTTTCAGCCGAGGAAAGTACGAGCTTCTGATCCCACGGTGAGATGCTACGTAAATCAATGACATCCGTCGCGATTCCCACTTGCTCAAGAGCGGTCGCCGTTTGTTCGCAAATGCTGACCGTGTTGCCCCAGCCGACCAGTGTGAGGTCGTGGCCTGATTGTATTTTACGAGCGACGCCGAGCGGCACGAATTGTTCATGGACGTCAGCGGACGTGGCTTTATCGGAATCGTTAAGACACGTTTTGGGATACAAGAAAACGGTGGGGCGTTGCGATAAGAATGCCGCGTTAAGTAGTCCGGCAGCGTCGTGCGCGGAACTGGGCATCACCACATCAATGCCTGGACAATGTGCCAGGACGCTTTCGTTGGTTTGGGCGTGGTAAGGTCCGAGTCCTGGGCGATATCCTCCGCAGGCGACCATAATAATGACCGGTGCTGACCACTGCCCATCGCTGCGCCAGTGCATGGTGGCCAATTCATTAACGATTTGGTTATAGGCCGTGGGCATGAAATCTGCAAATTGCAGAAACGCAACGGGTCGTTGACCGGTGAGTGCTCGACCTATGGATGACCCGATAATGGTTGACTCGGATAGCGGCGAATTCATAACTCGGCCAGGGAATCGAGTGCTCAACCCCCGTGTTACTCCAAACACATCCCCCTTGGGGTCTTCGATATCTTCGCCATACAAAGTTACACGCGGGTCGACAAGCAAGTGGTTCAACAGCACCTGCCGCATGGCGTCTTTCATGTTGAGCATGTTGTCCGTGTCTGTGGCATCACCGCTTTGTACTCCAAAGGTCTCCTTGTTGGGATGTGTTAATTCAACAGGGTGTTGGATACAGGCGTCAAAGGCAGGTAGTGCATCTTTGGCTTGTAGTGCTTCTTCTTCAGCGGCGGCAACCTGATCGTCAACTTGAGCGCGAATCACTTTTAATTCAGCGGTCGTCATTCCATAAGCCGTTAAATGTTCTTCTAGGTTTGCAATTGGATCACCATGCAATTGGGCCTCCGCTAGATCTTCTTCGCTGCGATAGATGGAATGATCATCGGCATTGGTGTGACTGCGGAGGCGTTCCACTTGCATAACAATCATCGCCGGTTTGCGCTGCTCTCGCATTTCCGCAACCACTTGAGCAAACACTTTATCGGCAAACAATACGTCTCGCCCGTCGACATAGTGAATTGGCAAACCGAACAGGTCAGTGGCTTGACCATCTGCGCGTGAGAAACAAGTTTGACCTTCGGTGTTGGTGGAAATTGCCCAGCGGTTGTCTTGTACAATGAACAGCACAGGTAGGTTTGACCGTACGGCTTCAGCCACTCCCTCTAACCACTCTCCTTGTTGCGTCGTACCGTCGCCGACGCCACAGTAAACAATGGGATGGTTGTCTTGTTCTTTTACGGCCGCAGCGACTCCGGCAGCTTGCAGGGCATTGTTTCCAGTAGGCGCTACCATGCTCAATACATTGAGTTGCGGATCACTGAAAAACGCTGACATGCGTCGACCACTACCCGGTGCGTATTCGTTACACAGTAAGTTATCGAAAAATGTTCGTGGTGAGATTCCTCGTGCGACCAGCAGAGCTCGATCGCGATAATGGCAGTGTAGCCAGTCGTCTGGAGTTAAGTATTCGGCGAGTGCGGCGGTTGCTTCATGGCCGGCACCGGATAGATGGAAAAACGCCTCGCCACGACTGGCAATCTGCTGCTCAACGCGATCAATCTCTCGGGCAATGAGCATTGTGCGATATAGTGTAAGCAGTTTGTTGCGGTTCATCTTGCTCACCGATATTCAAAAAAGAAAGTGTTCAAAGAATTGCTTCTTTGGAACTGTTCAAATTCTACCGAATAACGATATATTAATGCACTACGAATATTGGTAAATCAACGTGCAATCCTAGAATGCATCCCTTTTTTTTAGGGGGGTACCGGTACACTTTGCAGCAGAGAGAATGAACTGGTCGTTGCCGCCTATCGCTGACTCTTGGAAGTTCTATTTGACATCCAGCAAACGGACGGCTTCTTTGAGTAAGAAATCGGTGTCCATAAACGGTTCATAACTGATGTCCTGCCAGCGAACTAAACCGTCGGCATCAATGATAAACGTACCGTGTAAAGGCTGCTCTTCGAAGTCATCATGCACTCGATATTCTTTGAATATTTCAAGTTTTGGGTCATTCACAATAGTGAATGGTAGCTTGCCATCAAAATGCTTGATCGATTGTTTGAGATTTTCATTGTCATCGGAGCTGATCGCTAAAATATCAAAGCCAGCAGCGGTGAATTTGGCATAGTTATCGATAACTTTTTGCAACTGTTCCGCACATGCTAGGCAACCATGCCCAAGGTAGAAAACGACGATTGTTGGTTTTCCGTTGAACTCTTTGACGCTTGAAAATTTGCGATTACGATGATCTCGCAGTGTGAATTCGGGCGCTGCTGAAGGTTGCCAGCGAAAGGGTCCTAGTGTATCCAGGTCAGGTCGATTGCCAATGTCGTCACGCAGTTTAAGCTCTTGATTCCATTGGCCATCGCATCCCAGATCAGCGGCAATGGCAGTAATGCGAGCAAACACTGGTGACTGCATATCGATCGAACCAGAGATTGCTTGTAATTCTTCAAATGCGGTTTTTGCTTCTTTTGTTTTTCCCGCGGCATGTAGAATTTCAACTTGCAACGCCAGCGGTTGAACTTCTTTGGCATGCGATTTGACATGAGCCGCCGCTGCTTTAATAGCGCCGTCGGTGTCACCACTGGTTTGTTGACATTTAGCAATCGTCATGCGGTCAACGGAACCAGCTTTACGTAGTAGTTCCAGTGCTTTTTCGTGCTCTCCATTTTTCAAATGGGTGTAACCGTTTAATGCGGCAATGGCTTGCTCACAGTCGTGGACCTTTTTATCCCAAACGCGGCGGGCATCAGTCGTAGCCTTGGTAATCGCTTTATTCTTGTCGGCTTCTTTCTTTTTCGTATCTTTTGCTTGTTCAGCTTCTGCTTTGGTCTTCGCTGTTTCGCCAGCTTTATCTCGCTCCGAGCTATTGTGGTTAAGTAAGGTTTGCAGCTCTTTTTTGAGTGCGTCGGTTTGTGCGGTTTGTCCAAGCATGGCATGAGCGATACCGACATACTTCAGGCGTTTGACTTGTTCGGCTTCAATCGATGTAGGCTCCAGTATGGCCGTATTAGCAAGGGTAATCATGTCTTGCCATCGTTCGTACATGTAGAGGGTCGTGAACAGGCGAGCTCGACCGTAATAAGAACTGCTGCCACGTCGCGCAAGTGTGTTGTATTTGGGGTGTCGTGGTAATGTGGTAAGGTTTTGTGCTAGTGCGATGGCATCCTCAACTCGGCCAATATTCAAAAAGTTGCGAGTGCACCATTCGTTGTTATGAGCGTAGTTGTGAATTTGATCAGGCAGTACGCGATCACGCATCATATGCGAATGGTCCACTCGAGCGGACGCTTCTTGTTGCCAGGCGGCATCATCGTAGCGTTTGACTCGTGAGAATGTGTGTCCGGGCATGTGCCACATGTGCGCAATTCCTGGTGTGCTTTGACCACATAGAATTGCGGATTTCAGCGCGAGCGTTGGTTTCTTGTAATCCCATAAGTGAATGCGATAGTGGTGGCAAGGATGCATGGGATTTTTTTCGAGGATCTGTCCGATGATTGCATCAAGGGCCACATAACTAGCTGTGCCACCGGACTGGCTGCGGTTACTGTACATCGCCACTGCTAGAAAGGCCTTGGCCTCAAGGTTTTCGGGGTAGTCAATGCAGAGTTGTTCCAGCTTTTTAATGTAAGCATCCGCCCGCTCTTTTCTTTTAGCCGCATCTGCTTTGACGTACGCTGACATCGAATCAATAAAGCGACGTTCTGTATCGGTAATTCCTTCGGTCAACTTGGTGGCTTCTGCCATAAACACTTTGGATCGTTTGCTATTGGACTTGTTCGCCATTGCCATGCCCCAATAGGCCATGGCACATTTAGGGTCAAGTTTGTGGACTTGTCGAAATGCACGCTCTGCTTCTAAATACCAAAATCCGTGCAGAGCAGAGATGCCTTGATTGAAGAATTTCTGAGCGAGTTCACTTTCCGTAGTTACCGGGAAATCAACATTTGCCATCCCGGGAATAAGATATGCCTGTTGACGAGGACCTTCGTTGAATGCCTCACCATGATAAGAGTGCCCAGCCAAGGGGCCAGCAATATTGTCTTCATTTTCCTCAGTGGCTTTCGCGCCTTCCGGTGCGTCACTGTTTTCAGCGGAAACTTCTTTTTCAGATGTTTTGTCGTTCGATTTCGGTTCTTGTGCAATTAATACGGTAGCACAGAATAATAAACAACTAAGCGAACAGGCTTTCGTAAGGAACGAAGTCATTGAATTTCTCTGTAGGTAATGTTGAAGTTTATTTGACCAATCAATGTTGACTAGAATTATAATGTTTTTAGGACTGAGCGTAAACATTCGTAGTTGAGTGTATTGGTGTGGGGGAGTGCTATTAATCCTCCGAAAGAAGAGGTTAGTCGATGCCCACAACTAATTCTTGGCTATCGAATACAACGAGATCGCCGTCAACGAGCTTCTTACGGCGGGCTGTACAAGTTTCACCATTAAGTGTCACTAAACCACTTTGAATCATGAACTTAGCTTGACCGCCAGATTCAACGAGATTCATGAGTTTCAAGAAATGGTCGAGGCGGATTGTAGCGGGTAGGGGTTGAGGCGAGTCATCTGTGGGATTGGAGTCAGTCATATGTTGTGTAGGATCAACGCTTGCAGGTGAGAGTTATTTTATTTTGAAGATTGCGACGACTGGATAGTGGTCACTGACATCACGTTCGTGACTGGGAATTGAATAATAGCCCTTGAAGTGATCCGTGTCCTGTTCGCCATTGATGACCAATTGTTTCGCAGTTTCGATACT
>Ga0315334_10001327_pt1 | contig 15191 bp, 9 predicted proteins | sample M150034915metaG_FD_205555 | JGI IMG/M metagenome (GOLD analysis project Ga0315334, IMG submission 205555) | Ammonia-oxidizing marine archaeal communities from Monterey Bay, California, United States - M1 500m 34915 | ecosystem: Environmental > Aquatic > Marine > Intertidal zone | place: USA... | reverse complement strand
AAAAAACCGATTCGTACCGTCCAGTTCTCGCCTGTAAAAGTGGGCGATTCCGGCTATGTTTTTGCAACGGGTGGTGATCAGGGAGTAGTGGAGTTTTGGCAATTCGATCCAGAGACTCGAGAAGTCGTTGCGTTTGCTCCGATCCCTCCAGAACCGAACGCGGGGCCCAAACGATCCATTCAACGCATTCGGTTTTCGAGGGAAGGTGATCGACTCTGGATTGTGGGTGAGAAAGGTTTGGCACGCTTACGGAACCTGAGAGAGCCGACGGAAACCATTACCCTGGAAGTGCCCGGAAATCAAAATTTAACGTGCGCCGCGATTTCAGATGACGGACTGCATCTGGCTGCTGGAAGCAGTGAAAAGAATGTTTTCGTTTGGCAATTGCCACAGCAGAATAAAGACTTGAAGATGGTTGTGTTGAGCGGTCATGCAGGTGTTGTCAATGACGTTGGCTTAATCGGAAATGAAGTTGAGACTCTACGAGTCTTCACCGCATCGGCGGATGGTACTGCTCGCGTCTGGGATCCCCGATTTGCAATATCGGGGATGGAGGATATGCCTGGCGTGGGACGAGAAATCATTTCTCTGCGTCGTCACCAAGGCGACGTGACGGCACTCGACGCCACCGAGAATGGTGATTTGTTAATGACGGCGGGACGTGATGGCACTGTCATTCTGTGGCCCGCTGAAACACCGGATCAGGAGGCTATTCCTGCTGAAAATGGTCAGCCTGAAGCCGGGAAGCTTTGATTGGTTTTCCTCGCCGGGCGCTTACCCATTGGAACGGGCCTGCACCCGCAATGGTGTCGATCAAGCGATCAGTAGTTCTGGTATTCCTTGCCGCAGTTGTCCATCCTGCATGCGATGGCACCGATCGGCGGCTTCTGCAATGGAGTCGTCATGAGTGATCATCAGGATGGTCAAGCCATCATCCTGATTGATTTCAGTCAGCAATTTCAGGATATCCAACCCCGTCTCGGTATCAAGGTTTCCAGTGGGTTCATCAGCGAGCAACAATGCCGGATCGGTCATCAGTGCACGGGCAATGGCTGCACGCTGCATCTCTCCACCACTCATTTCGGATGGTTTGTGGGAGGCGCGGTGTAGCAGACCAACACGGTCCAACATCGCTTCAGCTCTCCGCCGTGCTTCTTTTCGGTGACGAAAAAAATTCCATGCACTTCTGCCGATCATCGTCGGTGCCAGTACGTTTTCGACGGCCGAGAGTTCCGGAAGCAGATGGTAGAACTGGAAAATGATTCCGATGTCATGGTTCCGGTAACTGTCTCGCCTGGCGCTTGTCGCATTGTCAATTCGTTCACCACGAAAATGAATTTCTCCACGGTCCGGCTGATCGAGTGTTGCTAAAAGGTGCATGAGCGTACTCTTTCCGCTGCCGCTTCTGCCCACCAGTGCAGTGATTAGACCAGCGGTGACTTCAAATTCGACACCCCGCAAAACGGGAACTTCGATTCGGTCTTTGTGGTAGCTCTTGTAAACATTCTGAGCTCGCAGAACGATTTCTGAATTCATGGTGGTGACGGTGAGTTTGGAAAATGGTTTACGAGTCGGATAACCTCAGTGGTCATGCCCACTATTCAAATCGAAGTGCTTTCACTGGGTGCATTCGTGCAGCCCGAAGGGCAGGTAAGACACTTGAGAATACGGCAATTCCGACGGCTCCTGCCATTACCCAAACCAGAGTGAAAGGGTGAATGATGGTCGGGATTTCAGTGAAGTAATAAACGGTTGGGTCGAACACTTCCTGACCGGTTATGTTCTCAATCACGGTAGCTATTTCATTGATGTGGTCGACGAACAGAAGACCACCCACAAGACCGGCGCCACTGCCCAAAAAGCCGAGCAACAGACCATAGGTGAGGAAGATACTCATCACGCCTCCACCAGAAGCTCCCAGTGCCTTGAGTGTTCCGATGTCGCGAGTCTTTTCAACCACGATCATGAAGAAAGTGGCAAGGATGCCAAATCCGGCAACCGCAATGATCAGGAAAAGTAAAATGTTGAGAATCGTGGTTTCCAGTCGAACCGCAGCCAAGAGAGGGCCTTGCATGTCCCGCCAAGTCTGAATGTTGTAAGCGTAGATGTTGGGAGGAAATCGGCGACGTAACGCATCACGCACTGCATTCAGGTCGGCCCCTTCGGCTAATTTTAATTGGATCGTGGTGACGCTGCGAGCTTGCGTTGCAGGATCAATCATGCCACGGAATTCCTGCATTTGGTCAAGTCTGCAGAATGCGAAGGTGCTGTCATATTCACTCATGCCGGATTCATACATGTCCACGACAGTGAATTTTTGATTGACGACTTTGGGATTGTCCGACGCATTCGGAAACATCATCCGAATGTCATCGCCGGGTCGACAGTAGTAGTGATCCTTTACGTTGTTTTGTTCATCACGCATGCGAGAACTGCAGGTGGAAATGCCGAGAATGACCCCAGGATATTGCTCGACAGCCGGGTCAAACTCAGAAGCAGTCGCGCCCTCGGTGTCCTTGAAAATGTTGGATGGTGGGGCGATATGAATGGACGGTCCCATGTCGTCGCTCGTCGAGATACCGGAGGGTGCACGCAAGGAATCAATCCTCGCCTGTTCCACGGCAAACGCACGCTCGTATGCAACACGAGCCCTGCGATAATTCCAGCCCGATTCGGGAAATTGATCGCGGTCAGGAGCAAAACCATCTTCACGAAGGTCAAACTTGACTTGTGACTGATTCTCGGGGTGTAGCAGGTAACGCCCGAAGTGGCTGACATTGTCATAGGTTTCAGGGTCAAGGCCAACGAAGTTCACATGCCGAGTGATCAGCTGTCCGTTGAATTCGATGCCCAGCATCGCGGGAACATGCACGCTTGCTGACGAACCGACAACCTCGTCGCCACAGACCTTCATGATCTCCTCGATATGGCCCTCTGGATCGGGCATGCCACCGCTGGTATGACACTCGATCAGAATATCTGAGGCTAGACCGTGGAGCCGCTCATGCATCTCGGCGGAGAAACCCGCCATCACACTATTGACGACAATGAGAGTCGCGACTCCCAGGGTCACACTGATGATGGATGCGAGCGCGATGTAGCGAGTTCGCAAATAGCGAAAACATAGCAGCCAGCGATACATTTACCGTTCCTTGGATCGAATCTTCTGACGCACGTCCGTGTGCGTATGCCTTGACCGATGTCGAGTCTAGGAAAGTCAGCGCCTGAGCGTAAACGTCAATCGCGGGATCATCACCCCTGATATTCATTCTGGATCCGGCATGAACCGCGTCTGGCGGGTGCGGAGAGCCAAAAGGAGCCCCGATTCGGAAAAGAGAGGATTTGCTGGACGCAAATGCTGGCATTAAAGCCCAGTCATGTCGGTAAACGCTGCTGCTTCGTCGGCCAACGCTCAGGCCCCTCGGGAAACGGCAGACGCGAATCTCAGTTCTCAGGCCGCAGTAAGGGAAATAGAATCACATCGCGAATCGATTTTTTACCCGTCAAAAGCATGACTAGCCGATCGATGCCCAGCCCTAAGCCACCAGCAGGCGGCATTGCATAGCGAAGCGCACGAACAAAGTCATGATCCATTTTTGCCATCGAATCTTCTTCGTTTTGGCCCTGCAATTGTGTTTTGAAAAGTTCCTCCTGCAGGTCAGGATCATTCAATTCTGTATAAGCATTTGCTAGTTCCATGCCGAGGATGAAGAGTTCAAATCGCTCGGCAATCGCCGGGTTGTCGCGTTTGCGTTTGGTTAAGGGGCAAATGCTAGCGGGGTAATCAATTACAAAAATAGGCCCTTGGAGCGTGTCTTCAACCTTCTCCTCAAAGATTTCATTGCGAATCACATCGGGGTGCTTACCCTCGGTGGTCAGGTTCAATGTCTTTGCCAAATCGATCACGGCGGCCTCATTCGAGGAATCAACACCAGTTGCTTTCTCGAATAATTCTGCGTAGGTCGCTCTCTGGAATGGCGGTGTAAAGTTGATGCTCTTGCCGTCATATTCTCGAACGTATCCACCCCCAATTGCATCAATCGCGTCGGTGATCAGACGTTCGGTCAGGTCCATCATTGATTGGTAGTCGCCATAAGCTTGATAGCATTCAAGCATTGTGAATTCGGGATTGTGTCGTGGGCTGATGCCCTCGTTTCGATAGACACGGCCCACTTCATAAACTCGCTCCATTCCACCGACCATGAGTCGTTTGAGGTGCAATTCCAGTGCAATTCGCATCGTCAGTGGCATGTCGAGTGCGTTGTGGTGTGTGGCAAACGGGCGTGCTGCAGCACCGCCTGCAACGGTGTGGAGCGTAGGACCCTCAACTTCGCAGAATCCATCGTCGTCCAGCGTGCTACGAATCGATTTGACGATTTGGGTGCGATCAAGAAAGGTCTTCATGACACCATCATTGAAGGCTAAATCTGCGTAACGCATGCGTTGCCGCATGTCTGCGTTGGTCAGGCCGGCATGTTTGTCAGGTGCAGGTTCCAGCATCTTGGCGTGGAAGAAAACTTTGTGGGCAAACACTGTCAATTCACCTGTGTTTGTTTTCCCAAGACGCCCTTCAGCAGCGACCAAATCACCAAGGTCAAAGAGTTTGGCGAGGGAAAATCCTTCATCACCGACCTGATTCTTGCCGACGAAAATCTGGATGTCGCCTGTCCAGTCACGTAGCGTCAAAAAAATCAACTTGCCCTTGTCGCGTGACAGCATGATCCGCCCTGCAACCCTAACGGTTGGACCCGTTTGTTCACCTGGTCCATTGTCTGATTTCCACTGTCGAAAATCGATATCTTCTGATGCCAAGTCTGGCAGTGGGACAACGGTTCCATCTTCCTTGGTCCATTGAATCTCGCTCTGACGAGCTTGGCAGTCTGAAATCAGCGAACGATCGTCGAACCGATTTCCCCAGGGATCGATGCCAATTTCTTCGATTTGACGCATTTTCTCGCGTCGGGCAACGCGGGGATCCTTGGCGTCATTTTCCATCGGAGTCGTCTTTTTATTCATGGGAGTTCAGGACTCAGGTGTGAAACCGGAGTTTCATGCTACGGCGGCCGGCTCGCTAGTAACATTGGCGAGTTAGCAAAACTGCTGGGGCGAACTGGGGTAATTTCTTTGGCAGGATTGTCGGTGCGTTTTGCTGTTTTCGCAACCGTGAGTGGTTCAGGGGATCGTTTCAGACGTTTTCGCCCTTCCCTTCCCTGCTCTGCCCTGTCCCGATCCACACTGATTCTCGGGCGGTAGATGGGTCGCTCATTGGGATCTCCAGGAGGTCTCGTCGGACAGGCTATCAGCGTCAGGATTCGCATTTTTCCCGTATTCGGCTGCTGGTGAGTGCACGTCTGCAATTTGTTTTTGCCACGGTGGTGGGGACCTAGCGGCGAGGGGGATTCGGAGGTCACGGCGATTCTGAGCCGTGAAAAACAATCTGTTTTGGCTGGCTGCTAATTGAAAAAGCAACCCTTGACCTACTTTGATTTTTTTTTGTACTACGTGCGAAACCAATCCATCTACGAGGATCCTAGCCCCATGTTCAAACGATTGTTATTTGCTCTTTCCATTACATTACTTCCGACATTTGCGGTTGCTGATGAAATCGTTCGCTATCAGTTGACGGAGTGGAAAGCTAAGCACATCCATGATGCCAAAAAAGCGGACGCGATTATGCAAACGCTGAAGAAGCTTGGGTGTGAGCTCAAGAAGGATCAGCACAATGGTCACATTGATGTGAAGTATCGCTGCGTGAAGTGGCATGAGCTGAAGCTGAACAGCCATGACGATGCACACAAATGGGAAAAGTGGCTCAAGGAGTTTAACTTCAAGACTGAGCACAAGCATTGAGTTCGCCAATTCCCAATATTGCCCTAATCCACGGCGCAACGCGACTCGCCACGCATGTGGCGGGACGCGTTGGCAAGGCGATGGGATTTGACGAAGTCCTTCGTGGATCTGACGCCCCCCATGCCGATTTGGCTCAGAGTGACGTCGCGACCCAGAATGCTGGCGAGGCCCAGAGCACCGCTGCTGTGCGTGACAGACTCACCCACCAAACTCGGAGCCTGCTGGAGGATGCCGGGATTTCGGTGAACCAAGAACTCCATGTAAGCGTCGATCAACAGCATAATCTTCGTGTGGACGTCTAGCACTCGCGTTCAGCGGAAATCGAGGCAGTGTTGAATTAGGAACCAGCGTTGAAACGAGAATTTGAGAGTCTCGCAAGGCTCGAGAAAAGAAATGATTTTTCAATCGACTTGACGAGTTCCGGTGCGGTAGCCAACATGATTGCTCCCGGAGGGTATCCGAATTGGTGAGGAGGTTGATTCGAAATCAATTGCCCCGCAAGGGGTTGCGGGTTCGAGTCCCGTGCCCTCCGCTGAAAAATCGAACGGTTGAAACCACAATGACGGTTTCAGCCGTTTTTTTGTGGGCTACGTGGGCTCAGGCAACTGCCCCGCACCGATTTTGGCAGTGTTGAGCGTTTTGCAGTACATGCTCTTAGCGAATCGTGTCCGGGGTTCGATTTGCCGTCTGCCGGGTCAGCAAGGCTGATGCGGTTGGTCCTAGTGAGGGATGTCTAAGTGGCTACCGGCGGCTCAGTCTCATTCTTTAACGGTGATTTCGATTGGCATCTTGGCGTTCAACTTTTGTTGCCAAGTCTTTAGTTCCTGTTGAAGACGTTCGAGAGTTGCGGGTTCACTTTTTGCCAGATCGGTTGTTTCGCCAGGATCTTGAGCAAGATTGTAGAGTTCGGATTGGTTCGTCTCGTAGAACTCAATCAGTTTCCAGCTACCCGCCCGGATTGCAGCTCCGGGCTTCCATGCAGAGCCGTGGTAGTGGGGGTAATGCCAATACAGGTTTCGCTCTGGAAGTGGCTTGCCTTTGAATAATGGAACGAGACTTCGTCCATCGGCATGCAATTTGGGAGCTGCCGGCAGTCCAGCCAGTTCTAGAATAGTGGGGAAGAAGTCCGTGCTTACAACGGGTTCGTCACAGGTAGATCCCGGAAGCGTGATACCAGGCGCCCGAACAATCATCGGTTCACGGATGCCACCTTCATAGAGCCAGCCTTTGCCGCTCCGCAGCGGCAGATTACAAGTCGGACCACTGCCAAACTTTCTCTGCTTTGGCAAGGTGCATAGACCGCCATTGTCAGAAAAGAAAAATACAACAGTGTCTTCACGCAAGTTGGCGTCATCGAGAGCTTGTAGAACTCGGCCCACGCTCAGGTCCACGGCATGCACCATCGAGGCGTATTCAGGATTGTCCTGTCGCATCCGGCTCCAGCCGTCATGTTCAGGGGCCGCTGCAACTGGTGTGGGGAATTTCTTGTCGGCGACCTTGCGAAAGTGGTCAATGGTTCTGTTATCGGGTTGGATCGGTGTGTGGACGTTGTAGTAGCTGAAGTAGAGAAGGAACGGTCTTTCTGAGGGCGAATCTTCGATTAACTTGACTGCTTCGTTTGTCAGCCGTTCGGTCAAGTATTCTTCTTGCTCTTTCGCTTCAAGATTCGGGTTGCTCCATGGAGCGTAATAGCCGCCTGGCGGCGATCCTTTGTCACAACCACCGATATTGACGTCAAATCCCTGGTCGGTCGGCCAATGACCCTCATCGCCGAGATGCCATTTCCCAAGAAACCATGTCTGGTAGTCGGCGTTTGAACGCAGATGCTCCGCGATGGTTGTTTCTTCCAGAGCAAGATTGTTACGATCGTCGATATGAGCAAACCGCGGATTCGACTCAGGGTTTGCCCGCTTGCCCGGTATCCAGTCCGTGATCTCCACACGTACCGGGTGCCGACCTGTCAGTATGCTCGCTCGGGTTGGTGAGCAGACGGGGCATGCGGCGTAGCCTTGTGTGAAACGCATGCCCTGCTTTGCCAGCGAATCGATGTGTGGGGTTTCATGGAAGTCACTTCCAAAGCAACCAACATCTGCCCAGCCGAGATCATCGACGAGAAAGAAAACGATGTTGGGTTCCTTGGCTGGCAAACTTGCAGGCCAACAGAGGATTCCAGCATGGATTAATCCGGCACAGAGAAAGAATAATCGCGTCATTTTGAAAAGTCTCAGGCTCGTGAGGTGAGTAGCTACTCATTGCGAGGAAAGGATACATCAGGATGTGGGCGGCTTGGGATCAATCAAGGCAATAGGCGGCGAAGTTGCGTTGAACCTACAACAATGGATTCGGTGTACCGGTCTGTTTACTGCGATTGGCTGCTTCCATGAACCGAAGCATCTCAATTGTCTCTTGGAGCGGAACCGGGGCAATTCCCGAGCGAAAAAAGTTTGCGATTGCTGTACAGAGTTCACGGTATGGAATTCCAAGTTCGATGGTGACAGTGCGTTTGCTGCCAAATACAGTCGCACCGAAGTCGAGTGATCCACCACGTAGGCCACGGTAAGTTCCAATTCGATCGTTGGGCCAGATTCCCGACATCACATCTGCCTTGGCTGTATGAGTTCGAACAACCTCTTGGCATCCGCTGCCCATGAGAGTGTACAGGGCTTCGATTCCGTGAAGTCCGTAGAAAAACAGGTCTGGCACGCCTGTTGGAAGATGACATGGTCCCCACGTTTCAGCGCTGATGATTTCACCAATCTCACTGTTGTCGATTGTGTCGAGTAAGTTGCTGCTGAAGCGGAAACAGGATGCGGAAAAACAGGGCACAGAGTGTTCGTTGCTGAGACGAAGGATTTCAAATGCTGCGTCGACGGAGTTCGCGAGTGGCTTGTCGATGAAGATTGGTTTGCCGGCAGACATGACCTGCTGGGCTTGCTCAAGATGTACTTCGCCATCGACACTTTCCAGCATCAGGGCATCAACTCGATCGAGTAAGCTGTCGATGTCGTGAACGATCTCAACACCAAGTTCCTTCATTTGCGTTGTGAATTCTGGAACTCGTTGTTGACTGATCGGCAGATTGCTTCCGCCAGGAAACCCAGCCACTACCTTGATCACAGTATCCGGTTGCGTAGCCTCGAATTGCTGAAATATCCTAGTGAATTCAACTGCATGCGACGTGTCGAGGCCAACCATTCCTACCTTGATTGATTGACTACTCATTTTCTGCCTGTTCAAGTACTGCCTGTCGTAGTCGTGTTGCTTCGGTCTGCGAGAAGCCTTCGTTGTCGTTGTCGATCAACCAGTCAAGATCTTCAATGGCTGCTGCATGGCGTCCTGTCATTACCCGGATTTGTGATCTCATCCGTCTGGATAGAATTGAATCGGGTTGGATTGCTACGGAAGCTTCGCAATACCGGTTGATTGCTTCAGCATTTTGATCATTACCAGCAACGCCAATCAGATTCCCCAATACTCGGTTCAGAATTTCAGCAGGTGTTTGGGCCCGCAGGTCATCGGCAATCATCGAACGATTGCCATGAGACGCTACGATTTTCGCTGCATCGTCGCGTGTCAGCAGTTCACCCTGTTCGAAAACATCGACCAATTGCCCGTTGCCATCGTCAATGACATGGTTGACGACAAAATGGCCGGGCAGGCCGACTCCCTCGGTCTTGATTCCAATGCGACGACCCAATTCCATGTAGAGTATCGAGAGCGTGATCGGTAGTCCTTCCCGTTCGTCTATCACTCGATTGAGGTGACTGTTGGCGGGGTGGTAATACTCAGCGCGGCCGCCGTGAAATCCGTTTTGTTCGAACAAATAGGTATGCAGCGCATCACGTTTCGCTTGCTCACTTGCATTCTTCGGCAATGTTTCGGAGATCTCCTGCCCCATCTCATCAACTCGTGACACGTACGCCTCTACGTCGATGTCGGGGTCATCCAGTTTTGCAATCAGCAGTGCTCCACGCAGAAGCATCCCGTCCGGTGGTTGGGTTGCCAGTTCACGAAGTTGTCTCACGATTGGGGCAATGGTCACATCGGAAGCAAGGCGGCGCAGACGCTCTGCCTGTTTCTCAAGTTGAGCAACTTTGCGAGAGATTTCCCGACTGGTGGCTTCGTCCGCCTCGCCCAGTTGTTGGATGTCCGAGGGCGTTATGTCACGCAATTTCGATGGTTTTGAAAAGATGTCGTCCATCAATTCTTTTGCTTTTGTTGTCATCGGACGTACCTGAAGATCCGAGCCGAATTCAAATCCTTTGAAGTCAGGATTTGTTTCTCTGAATTTCACGAGTCCAAATTTTCCAGAAGCCAATTGGGTATCGTTTGATTCGATCACAAGTTGGTCGTTGATGAAGCACTGCAGTTTGCCTGGTTCGATCCGCACCCGTAGGTGATTCCACTGATTTGGCAAATAGTGTTTGGTACGGACCTCCTTCAGGACTTCCCACGAGTACACCGATGGTCCCTTGAAGCAGGTTAGCCTGAGTTGCCCGTTGGTGGGGTAGAAACCGTAGTGTTGATCATTGCCATCGGAGTGAAAGGCGATTCCTGCGGCACCCGATTCGTCATTCAACCGAACACGGACCGCGATTTCAAATTCTTTATTCGGCGTTTCGGATTTGGACAGGCAGAGTGCGCGACCACCGAAGCCCGAGCCCGCACCACGAGCCATGATCATTCCACCTCGCTGTTTCCATGTTGCATTGAACAGGGGCAACCACTGTTTTTCGTTGACCAGGCCAAGGTTGACCCATCTGTCATAGGCAACCGGGTTCGTGCTGTTGCGAATGATATCCAGTTGGTGGCTGGGAATGGCAAAGCCCAGATTGTCGTCGATCGCCGATTTCATGTTGATGATGCCGATGACTTTACCCTCACTATCGACCAGCGGGCCTCCGCTATTGCCGGGTTGGGTTGGCATTGCCAGTTGGATCATTTTCCTGCCTTCAATTTCCTGAATCGCAGAAACGATTCCAGTGACGACACTGTCTCGCATTCCGAGAGGGTTTCCAAAGGCGAGTACACGTGATCCTTGTGATGGCAGGGAGTCACTTGCAAGAGTAAGAGCAGGTAACTCGGTTTCGCCAACGTCAACACGCAACAATGCCAAGTCACTGTTGCGGTCCGATGATTCGACTGCCAGTACTGGTAACTTTCGTCCGGAAGACATTTCAACCGTAAAGGGTCTGCCTTCAGTGATCACATGAAAGTTTGTGGCGATCAGACCATCTGCAGCGACAACGAATCCCGTTCCCATGCCAATTTGTTGCCCATCACGCCCGCTCACACGAATGGTGGCAACCGACGGACTTACCTGCTTGATCAATGTTTGCAGGACTTCCGGTTTTACCAAGTCAGTCGGATTGTCAGCGTACACTGACCCTGCTTCCATGATCAGCAGTAATACAAAAGTGCAGACTCGTCGCATATTTATTTCTCCAGAGGCATGCTCCATCGTAGCCATTTCTCGGTTTTCCGTGGTAGTTTATCCACAGTCACAGAGCAACATTCGTTCAGGCACAGTAAAGTGGAACTGTTGGTAATGGGGTGGGTCAATTAAAAAATTGACCCACCCATCATGGAAAGCGAAATCAACCCGTTCCACTTTCTGGAAAGAGAATCGCACGGGCAGCATCTGCCCGCTTGGATACATTTTTACCTTTATCAATTGGCTGTTGTCATGTCTTGCGTTCCGCTTGCTGTCGTATTCTTCACCTTGGTTTCTGTGGTTGCTGGGAATTCAGCTTTTGCGCAATCAGAGCATCGCAATGTGGTGTTTGTCCTCGTCGACGATCTTGGGTACATGGACATCGGGGCTAATCATCCGGCAACATTTTATGAAACTCCCAATATTGATCGACTGGCTAACACAGGGATGCGGTTTACCAACGGGTATGCAGCAAACCCAGTTTGTTCCCCCACGAGGTACAGCATCCTGACAGGCAAATACCCCAGTCGGGTTGACGCCACCAATTTTTTTGCTGGAAAGCGTGGTGGACGTTTCCTGCCCGCGCCCTTGAAGGATCGCATGCCATTGGAAGAAGTGACGCTGGCCGAAATGATGCGAGCATCCGGCTACGCGACATTCTTTGCAGGAAAATGGCATCTGGGTCCCACCGAGGATTTTTGGCCCAAGCAGCAGGGATTTGACTTCAACGCCGGGGGTCATCGAGCGGGGGGGCCTTTTAAAGCTGGTAAGTACTTTTCTCCTTATGGGAATCCCCGACTGCAGGATGGACCCGAGGGCGAGCATCTGACCGCAAGACTTGCTGATGAGACAGTGAAGTTCATTCGTGATCACCAGAAACAACCTTTCCTTGCCTATTTGTCATTCTACTCGGTGCACACACCACTGATGGCACCACGTGAATTGGTGGCAAAATATCAAGACAAGGCTGAGCGGCTCGGCCTGAATGCCGCGAAGATATTTGGTGATGAAGAGCAGGTGTGGCCTGATGCCAAACCGCGACAAGTTCGCATACTGCAATCCCATGCGACTTATGCAGCCATGATTGAATCGATGGACATGGCAGTAGGGAAAGTTCTGCAGACGCTGGACGATTTGGGACTTGCCGACAACACCATTGTCTGTCTGACCAGTGACAATGGTGGACTCTCGACGTCTGAAGGTTCGCCGACAAGTAACTTGCCGCTACGAGGCGGCAAAGGGTGGCTGTATGAGGGTGGCATTCGGGAAGCGTTCATGATTCGCGCGCCAGGCGTTACTGAGCCTGGCAGTACTTGTGATTCGCCCGTCATGAGTATTGACTTTTATCCCACCTTGGCTGAATTGTCTGGTGCCGAAACTCGGTCGGATCATACGGTCGATGGTGTCAGCCTCGTACCACTGCTGCGTGGAGGTAAGAGTTCTGGTCGGTCGTCACTTTTTTGGCACTATCCCCATTACAGTAACCAAGGTGGTTTTCCTGGGGGCGCAATTCGGACGAGTCACTGGAAGTTGATCGAGCGTTATGAAGATGGTCGCCGTCATCTTTATCATCTCGAACAAGATGTCGGTGAAACCACTGATGTTGCTGGTAAACACCCTGAAATCGTGCAGCAGATGACGGCGGATTTGCACTCATGGTACGACGCCGTTGACGCCAAGTTCTTGCAACCCAAGCCAAGCGGTCCGCAGCCATGGTTTCCGGGCCGCTGACATTCCGGCGTCAGCAATGGCGGGCCTGCCAAACCGTGCAACTGGCTTCGTTCATTGCATTTGAGAACGCCGAGCAGACTGTGGCACTGTCTGCGGAACAGATGCTTGAACAGATCCTGAATAGATGCTTGAGCAGATCCTGAGCAGATCCTGAGCTGGGAGCAGAGAGATGCGTGATGGGCCTCGATGTAGACTATCTGCCGCCTCCGACAGCAATACTTGCGTTTGCTCCAACCAGTCTGTGATATCCGCCAATGCTGGATTCGATGCTTATCTGTTTGTCGGATAGTCGTATCTTGCGCAATCCGTAAAGTCAGTGCCGAGTCTAGGGGCTGTAACGCTTTATCGGGATCTGCCGCTTGGATTCGGAGTCCGGTTCTTCCAGTTGGGTCGCGTGATCAGCCGATACCGAAAGTGGCGCGACTTCCAAGCGGTCCGGTTGTCCAGATTGTCTGGCATTTCGGAAGGCGTTGCTAAAGGTAGCCCTCATTTCATGCGATCCCGCATCATGCGACAGTCCCGTGCAGAATACGTAGACAGTGACGTGGTGTCATCGCATCGACCCCTGCCGGTTCAACGTTGGTCGCGTAATCTGGCTCTCGTTCTGATTGCTCTCGGACAGGTGGGAGGGTGTTCGCTTGCCCGGTTGATTCCGGATGGTAAACATGACACCACCAAGTCCTTTCATGCTAATCATGGATTGAGCATTCAATATCCAGAGGTAAAGCAGTGCGCGACTAAACCTCTATTGATGGCAGAACAGGCGACCGAGCCATTGACAATGCAGGACCCGGCTGACCTGCCTGCTCTTGAGCTTTCTTTGCAGGATGCGATCAATATGGCGGTGACGCAGAGCCCTGTCCTGCGCACCGTGGGTGCAAATCAGGATGTGAGGGTCGCGGCTCAAGGGGTTGCGACGATTTACGATCCGGCGATCACGGCATCATCGCCGGTGCTTGGGGCAGAAGCCGCCCTCTCAGCTTTTGACGCCCAATACACACAGCAGCTTTTCTGGTCCTCGGTTGATCGTCCGAACAACGTCGCGCCCGGAACGATTACTTCTGCCTTCACACCCACGGTTTCATTGGCAAAAAATGCAACTTTCAATGCTGAGTTGTCCAAAACGACGGCGACGGGTGGGAGCTTTGCTCTGCGGCACATCGTTAACTACTCACGGACCAATCAGCCCTTTCGTGCGTACCGCAGTGCATTTGACGGTTGGTTGGAAGCCGAGTGGCGTCAGCCTTTGGCGCAGGGGGCTGGCACAACGTACAACCGGATTGCGGGACCAAATTCTGTTCCAGGGCAATACAACGGAGTATTGATTGCACGGATCAACGAAGATGTTTCACTGACAGATTTTGAAACTTCGGTGATCCAATTGGTTGCAGATGTAGAGCAGGAATACTGGGATTTGACTACCGCTTATCGAAGGCTCGATACCGCAGTGCGTGGTAGGGAATTGGCACGTCGGACATGGGAATACAACAAGAAACGTCTGGAGGTCGGGGCGGGTCGTTTGGATGACGAAGCCCAAGCAAGATCGCAGTACTATAATTTCGAAGCCCAGGTGCAATCAGCATTAGCCGGTAGAGATGGCTTGTACGACGCGGAGCAGGATCTGCGGTACATGATTGGTTTTACTGCGACTGATGGCCGGCTGTTACGTCCGACGACCGAACCGATTGACATTCGGGTCACGTTTGATTGGGAGAGTGCTCTGGCACAGGCATTGGAAAGACGCGCGGAAATCCGGCGGCAGAAATTCCAGGTGAAACGCCGCGATATGGAACTGGTGGCAGCACGCCTGAACTACAAGCCGAGAGTCGACTTGGTCAGCCAGTATCGCTGGTATGGCTTAGGCAATCACATGTTGGGCGACAACAGCGGCGTGCTTGACAACATGTACGCCGAGATCACGGGTGGCAACTATCAAGAATGGCAGGCGGGCGTGGACTTGCGTTTTCCCGTCGGTCTCAGAGCGGCGGGCGTTGCCATCGCCAACGCAAAGCTGAACGCAAAACGAGAGCGTGCTATTCTGGCTGAAACGGAATTCTTGATCAGTCACAATCTCTCCATTGCTGCCAGGCAAGTCACCATCACTCATGAGTTGCTGGAAACAAATTACGACCGGTTGCTGGCCGACTTGAATCAGGTTGACGTGCTCGATGCCAGG
>Ga0315334_10001324_pt1 | contig 15198 bp, 10 predicted proteins | sample M150034915metaG_FD_205555 | JGI IMG/M metagenome (GOLD analysis project Ga0315334, IMG submission 205555) | Ammonia-oxidizing marine archaeal communities from Monterey Bay, California, United States - M1 500m 34915 | ecosystem: Environmental > Aquatic > Marine > Intertidal zone | place: USA... | reverse complement strand
GGTGTCGTAGTCATGTTTTCGCTCGCCCCCCGGGCCGGTCAAAATCAGCGGAGCAGAAGACTCGCCTTCACAAGCCGTCCCTTTCATGCCGCGAACGTTGCTAATCAACTAGATCAACACCGTTCCAGTAAGCGGCCTCGAAGGCCCAGTCACTGGCTCGGTTTTCCAGTTCGATTTTGATCGTCTCTCCCGCATGCTTCGTTAAATCAAAGCGAAACTCTTGCCAGGTGGAGTCCTCGATTGATTTTTTCAGAACTTCGTCACCATCGATCCGTACGACCAGTGTCCAGTTTCCTTTCGGGTGATTGTTAACTGCGAATTGAAGTGCTGTCATTTTCCCTGCGGGTATTTCGACGGTATGAGATAAAACACAGGGAGCATCCGGACTGCGAGGGTGTGTCAGCAGCACATTGCTGCGGGCCTGCCACTTCTGACGCAAACCCGCCTTCATGGCTGGGCCGCCGCAGTTTCTTATTTTCCATCCTGGTGCGAACTTTTCGACAGCTGCTGGCATGCGGTTGTTGGTGGAACTGGTAACCCGTGATCCCGGTGCAGGCTTTGACGTTGCGGTTTTTGGATAGGGCATCTTGGCGTCGACTTCGTCGCACCAATCGTGGAGCATCTTCTTCAGCTTTTGGGCGGTCTCTGGTTGTGACTCCGCGATGTCGTTACGTTCGCCGATGTCATTGTGCAGGTCGAAGAGTTGGACGGTTCCGTTTTCGTAGTATTCGAGCAACTTGTATCGGCCGGAACGAATCGCACCACCCGGACTTTGAAAACCATGGTTGCTGTAGTGAGGAAAGTGCCAGTAGATGGGCCCGCGATCATAGTCTTCAGCTCTCAAAGCAGGAACGAAACTTTTGCCATCTAAATGCTGATCTGGTAACGCGGGGAGGTTCAACATTTCGAGCAGGGTGGGGTAGTAATCTGTTCCTGTGACGATCGCATGTGAAGTGGAGTGCGGTTGAATTTCGCCAGGCCAGTAAACAATCAACGGCACTCGAATTCCGCCTTCGTAGTTCCAACCTTTGGCACCGCGAAGCGGCAGATTGGAACTTGCGAATCGCGAATTCAGTGACTCGCGAGGATGATTGATTCCGCGATACTGGTTCGAGGCCGCCATGCCTCCGTTGTCGGCTGTGAAAATGATGATGGTGTTGTCTTCCAGTCCGAGCTCTCTGAGATTCGCGCGGATTCGACCAAGGCTTTGATCCGTCGCCTCAACCATCCCGGCAAACTCAACGTTGTCCTGCTTTTGCTTCACCCACCACACTCGCTCATTCTGGTGCAATGTGCTGGTGTCGTTTTCTTCGAGGGTTTTGAGTTTGTCGCCAGAGATCGCGGGTCCATCCGGGTTAGGCTCCAGAATGTAATCCGGGCCTTCCTGATGCGGCATCGTCGCGAGTTTCTTTTCGTACTTCTGAACCAGATCCTTGCGTCCTTGAATTGGATCGTGAACCGAAAAATGTTCAAGGTGCACAAAGAACGGCTTGTCTTTGTTTCGCTGGATGAAATCAATGGCGGCATCCGTAAGCTTATCCGTGTAGTAATCGCCCTTTTTCCCAGGCAGAGTCTTGTCATATTCAGTCCCAAAGGGATGATAATAGGACCGGACCCATCCCGTGATGGCTTCATCGAACCCATAAGTCTTTGGATCCTTTTTCAGATGAGCCTTTCCATAGTTCGCCGTGGCATAGCCATGTTTGTGTAGAGTCTCCGCCAGAGTTTGTTCATCATCGGGTAGAGCTGTCAGCTTCTCGCCGTGGTGCAGCTTCTCATATTCCTTCTCAGGACGACCGCCCAGCCACTCGGTCAAATTCGTGCGTGCCGGATACTTGCCGGTCAGGATGCTTGCACGGCTCGGCGAGCAGACGTGGCATGTTGAGTAGGCATTGTCGAAAAGCATGCCTTCGTTTGCCAACTGGTCGATCGCGGGAGTTTCATAGAACTGGCTGCCAAAACAGCCCACGTCCCGTTGCCCAAGATCGTCGACAAGAAAGAAAACGACATTAGGTTTTTGTTGCGCGTGCACCTTAATGCAGGTCATCAGGGATAGCGTAGAACAGAGTAATAGCATGTCGATTGTTGGTCTATTTCTCATCGTTCATTTATCTCTGGGAGATGGAACTTCAATTTTTCGATTGTCGATTTGTATTGCGAATGAGGGGCTAGATTCTTCCACTCGTTCGGGTCGCTAGTGTGGTCATACAACTCTTCCCCGCCATCGGCATATCCGATGTAGCGCCAACGTCCCGTTTGAACAGCATGGTTGTTATAGCCGTAGGTCATCACAACCGGGTGATCCCACTCCCGTTTTGGATTCTCCAAAAGGGGCTGCAGGCTTTGACCGTCCAAGCCATCCCGCTTCGGCAAGCCACAGAGGTCAACGAGCGTGGGGTAGATATCGATCAAGCTGACCGGACGCTCGCACAGTTGGTCTTTCGCCACGCCAGCTGCCGCAATGGTACGCTTGGGCGCCACAAAGATCAGGGGCGTTCGCGTTGAGACATCCCACAAGGCATGCTTTCGCCAATGTTCTTTCTCGCCGAGATGCCAACCGTGATCTCCCCACAGCACAATCACGGTATTGTCGGCACGCCCGCTGTGATCCAGCGCGTCCAGCACCCGCCCGATTTGCGCGTCGGCGAAACTGATCGTGGCCAGGTAAGCCTGAACTGCGATCTTCCATTGGCCGTTCGCAATGACGTTGTTGTGATCCCCGCCCTGCGGCGCAAAATTCTTTTCGCCAGAAGGGTCATGAACTTCGCGGGCAAGCCTTTTCGCAAAAGCCGGCAGATCGGCTAAATCGCCTTCCAGGGTGGCCGGAAGCGTAATGTTTTCGAGCGGATGCAGATTGAAGTACTTGCGGGGAACGATCCACGGTAAATGTGGTTTGGTAAATCCGCAAGCTAGAAACAATGGCTTGTCCTGCGATTTCTGCAATTCCGAAACGGCCCAACTGGCAACCTTGCCATCAAACAATTCGTCGTCGCTGAGGTCAATCTTTCCCCAAGGCGTCCAAGCTGACTTTGGCAGACGCTCGTCGCGTTGCGGCACCGTTATTCCTCTTGCTCGTGGCGGGACAAAATAGTCATCCCAGGATTCCTGATCGTAAGCACTCCTTCCGTGAAAGATCTTGCCACTCCCGCGTACGATGTAGCCCGAGGAACGAAAGTGTTGCATCAGGGTGACTGCCTCCGGGAGTTTGTCTCGGAGCCTTTCCCCATTTCCGTAGACGCCTGACCTTGAGGGAGCAATACCTGTCAGCAGACTGATGCGGGACGGATTGCACAAAGGCGCCGAACAATACGCGTGGGTAAAAGAAACGCCTCGCTCGGCGATGCGGTCAATATTTGGTGTCTTTGCTTGCGGATGGCCGCCAAGATGTCCGACCCAGTCTCGCAAATCATCCACTGCAATGAACAGAACATTCGGCGGGTCGCCCGCAGCAGCAGGCTGAACGAACGATCCAAGAGCAAACAACAACACGACTGTCTTAGCGAGGCTTCTCATCGACGCTCCAACCTTTCGTGGTGATCTTTCCATAATACGGATAGTAGTCCCAATCGACCGCCCCACCGACGATGCGGGGATCACGCGTCTTCCTGAGATAATCGAAGAGTTGCCCGCGCAGAGACGCCTGCGTCTCTGCGATCGCCGTCGATCCCGCGACGTTTACCATTTGATGCGGGTCGTTCTGTAAATCATACAGCTCCTCAGCCGGTCGCATTCCGAATGACAGTTCCGCCAGACGAGCAACGCCGTGTTCGTTTCGATGCTGCATCATGAATGTCTTCGTCGGCGAAGTGTCGATTTCGCCAAACGCTATTGATCGCGCACATACGCTGGCATCCGGAGAACCAGACGGCCAGCGACTGGGTTCAAAGTTGTAAATGTAGAGGTAGTCCTTCGTTCGGATCGCGCGACAAGGATATCCCTTGCCGCCCTTTCGACAGCCATCGTGCCGTTCCATGGCCACAAAGGCAGCATCCATCCCGACTGGATCGTTATCTTGAAAAACCCCTACGAGACTGCGGGATGTCATCATCTCCGGAATCTGCTGGTCCGTCGCTTCCAAGAAAGTGGCGGCCAGATCACTGAGGTTGACGAAGCAGGAAATGTCACGCCCAGCGTGTTTGATCCCTTTCGGCCAACGGATCGCCAACGGCACGTGGGAACCGGCGTCGTAAAGACTAGCTTTGGCTCGTGGAAATGGCATGCCATGATCACTTGTGACGACCACAATCGTATTGGCCAGTTGCCCTTTGTCTTCCAGCGTCGCGATGGCACGCGCCACCATCAGGTCAAAATGTTCAACCTCTACCAGGTAATCCAGAATGTCGTTCCGAACGATGTCGTTGTCGGGAAAAATCGGAGGCACAACCGCCTTCGCGGGATCCTTGCCCGTCAGTTTCCCCGAACCTTCCTGGTATCCACGATGTGGTTCGCTTGTTCCAAGCCAGAAACAAAACGGTCGGTTCTGGGGAACCTGATCCATAAAATCTTGGAAGTCCCCCGCGTAGTCTGTGGCTCGGATGCCTGTGAACGGCGACTCCAGCCTTTGCCGATTGAACCGCTGCCCGGCGGGATTGGCTTTACGGCCGCCCGGTTCAAGTTTACCGGGGCTCCATCCCTTGCCTGTGTAACCGACAGAGTATCCAGCCTCTGCCAATAACTCTGTGTAGGTCACGAACTTCGCTGGCAGTGTGCTGTGAATATTCCCGGCCTCTTCTAAACGCCAGATGTGCTGGCCTGTGAGAATCGCCGATCGCGAAGGCCCGCATGTCGGCGCGTCACAAAAGGCGTGAGTAAACCGCAGACCTTCGCGAGCAACTCGATCAAACGCGGGCGTCTGGACCAGCGGATCACCGTTCGCACCGGTGTGAGCAAAACTTTGATCGTCTGAAATACAGAACAGTATGTTGGGGCGATTTTCAGCTGACATCACGGTAGTTGAAAACAGAAGAAAAACGACGGCGAGCATTTTGATCGACTTACTTTTCGATTGACATGGAACCAGGTCCGATAGTTTGCACATTAGCGTTTCTCAGGACTCGGGCGATATGAGGTAAGGGAACATGGGGCAAGGGAAAACGAGGCAACAAAAATTTCCGGAGATCTCGCGGTTCTTCAACTCTCCCTTACGGTGTTCTTTGAATGAATCGCGAAACAGAAGAATATCAATCTTCAAAATACCCAGGATTGCGATACATCAATTTGGCGGAAACGACGTTTTTACCAGTGTGCAATTTGGCTCGCAACTGGGCGATGTTGCCCGGCATCCGATTGGAAAGATCGTACTACTCACCGAACTCTTTTACTAGCTTAAATAGTTGCACATTGTTGTACTCGAGCTATTCAAACTTCTCAAATTCGCTGCGCACTTGATGCTCAGACTGGCGGACCAAGGAGATAGCCAGAATGGCGAAACGCAGCAACTAAAGCCCTCGCTTTAGCATCCGGTTACCATCCGAGCGGTCGCGGCGCGGTGGTAAGAATCTATTCATTTGCATTTCACTCCTGTTTGATGGGCAACAGCAGCAGAGCGTCACCTTTTCAACTCCTCCAGCGTCAACCTGGGATCATTGTTCTCGTCACGCTTGTCGAACACGTTCTTCAAGGCGTCAGCCTTGTCCTTGCGATTGCCAATAAACTCTTCGAGTGTGACGAAGCCGTCTTTGTTACGATCGCTCTGTTCAAAAATCCTAGTCGGGTCCCGGCGTCTTTCCTTTGCTTTGTTCATCGCATCTCGTTTGGAAGCTAACGCTTTTCGTTCGGCACCGCTGAGCGTCCTCGTATCCACCGCATTCTTCGCTGGTTCAGAAGTGGTCACCGGACCACCGGGTGATACGACGGCCGCGGGATAGGGTGTGGCGACGGGGTTGTCGTAGGGAATCAGGTAGCGAGGATTCGGCTTGGCAGCAGCGTCCTCAACTTCCTCTTGCCAGCAGGGTCGTCAGCGTTCTTATTGGCAACAGCAGCCTAGTCGTTGGGCTGATCGACATTCTTGAGGAATTTAAAGATATCGCTTCCCGTGGTGAGAATCAGTGTGCTCTGTTGATCCAACATTTCCTGATACGACTCCATCGTCATGATAAATTCATAGAACGCGACCGATTCCTCGCTTTTGTTGTAGGCACCGGCGTAGATCTCTGTCGCCTTCGCGTCCGCAACGCCGCGAATTTCCTGAACCTTTTTGTAGGCTTCGGATTCGATGACCAGTAAATCACGTTCACTCTTGCCCATGATCTTTGCCGCTTCGCCGGACCCCTCGCTACGAAAGCGTTCCGCGATCTGTTGACGTTCACTGATCATGCGTTCGAAAATGCGCTGACGAACACTTTCGTTGTAGTTGATTCGCTTGAAACGGACGTCAAGCAATTCGATCCCGAAATCGGTGAGTTTGCTGGCGGCCTTGCTAAAAATCTCTTCCTCGATTTTTTCCCGGCCCATGGTGATGGGATAAAGCATGCCAATGTTGCCTGGCGAGTCGACCAGAGTCGAGTCGCGGTCGGGCTGGCGATCCTTGGTGGTGCGAATGACTTCGATAAGTTCGTGTTTGGCGATGGCGTTTCGGGTCTCACTTCCGAGGATGTCATCCAAGCGAGACTGGGCACTACGCTCGTCTCGCAATCGCAGAAAGAATTGTTTTGCGTCCTCGATTCGCCATCGCGCGAACGTATCAACCACGATGTAGGTCTTGTCCTTGGTCGGCATCTCGTTGGGTCGACCGTCCCACTCAAGGATTCGCTTTTCGATGCGAGTCACTTCTTGAATGGAGGGGATCTTGAAATGCAGCCCTGCTTCGCTGATTGGATCACCAACGGGTTTACCGAACTGTGTGATGATGACCTGTTCGGTTTCAGACACGGTGTACACGCCGCTGAACCCGATGAAGGCAGCCAATGCCAAGACAATGATCGAGATGGTGATGGAAGCACGTTTCATCGTTGTCCCCCTTGGGTGTCCGTTGACAGTTGCAGCAGTGGCAGAATTTGACTGGCATTTTCGTCGATGATGATCTTCTTGCCTAGTTTGGGAACGACCTCTCGCATCGTTTCGATGTAGATACGGCGTTTGGTCACCTCCGGGGCTTTCAGGAACTCGGTAAACACAGCATTGAAGCGAGACACATCACCATCGGCTTCGTTGACGCGTTTAAGTGCGTAGCCTTCGGCGGCTTGAATTTTTTGTTCGGCTACACCACTGGCGCGAGGAACGACTTTGTTGTATTCGCCATTGGCGACGTTGATCATCTTTTCCCGTTCCTGCTGGGCTTGGTTGACTTCATTAAACGAAGGTTGAACCGGCAATGGTGGATTGACATTCTTTAGCTGGACCTGGTCGATGCTCAAACCAAGCCGGTACTTGTCAACCTGTTTTTGCAGTCGGGCCAGAGCGTCCGCTTCGATCTCTTGCCGTCCTACGGTGATGACTTCGTCCACCGTACGATCACCGACCACGGTACGCATGACCGATTCAGAAATATCGCGTAGCGTGTCGCCGGGGTTGCGCACCTCGAACAGAAACAATTGAGGTTCCCGAATTCGATACTGGATGATCCATTCCACGGTCGCAGCGTTGAGATCACCAGTGACCATGCTGCGTTCTTCTTCTTGCTCCGATGAAAACTGCGTTGCGTCCGTGGCGCCCTCGGTGCCAAAACCGAATTCCTGTTTCAACTGACGTTTTACCGGGACGATGGATACCCGATCAACGCCGAAAGGAAACTTGAATCGCAATCCTGGATCCACTGTTTTGACATACTTGCCAAAACGAAGAACGACTCCCTGCGATTCCGCTTGGACCGTGTAAATGGACGTGTAGACTAAAAACGCCAGCACAATGATGGGAACTCCCCAGAGGAGAAACGGACGGATTTCCGCGATTCTCCTCCAATCGATGTTTCGCCAATCGATCTCTCGTTGGTCGTCGTGGTCATGGCTCATCTGGCTGATCGCTCGTGACAAAGGAGTTAACGGTGCATCGCATCGAGATGCAGGAAGTCATCGAAGGATGACTTGCGACACGATGGTACGCCCGGCATGGTATTGATGATACTCCCCGAACTGGGACCAGTCGTATTGCGACTCTCAGTATAGTCCGATTCGGATTGCCTGAGTTGCAGGACCAAGAACCGCGCACTATCTCCCAACTAATCTCAACAGCAAAACCTGCAATTGACCATCTATCGGATTTCCGTGCGTTCCGGAATCTCATCCGTGCCGTGCGTCCTGACCGACTTGTCGGGCCAATTTTGGCGTGTGAATCCCGTGGGGTCAAATACGTTGATCCCTCATTCAGAAAGGCAAGTTGCGAACTTTTGTCTGTTGCCGAGGAGAGATTTTCGATCAAAATCAAGTCGGGTCGGCTCTCAGGAAATGGAAAAACGAGACAAAACGGAGGCACCACGCTCCGATTGTCTTGAGACCGGAGTGGTGTGGAAAGAGTGAAGGCTGATCGAACTAAGCGTCCATCGAAACGATCGAAACCCGGACTTGGGGGCAAAAATGTCGAACGAGCACTTCATTCGAGAAATACGTGTTTGAGTCACATTCTGAGCCGGAGTGTTTGGTTGAGATCGATACCGAGTTCTGACACAGACGGCGTGGCATTTTATGAACGCCAAATAGCCTGACACACTTTTCTCGTCTGGCTTTGACCTTCTTCGCTGTTTGATTAATCCCAGAATTTGGTCAAGGATCTGGTCCAAAGACGATTTGATAAAAATTCGCTTCGCACAACTTCTCTGCTTGGTTAGGAAACTGACCGCAGTAAGTAAATTCCCAAAGCCGTTTGCATCTCGCAGAACGCCGGCTCTTTCGTGCTTACCGCGGTTCTGACAAAAACTTAGGACGATCACCGGTTGCCCGAAGTCTGTCGGGTTGTCTCTGTAAACTGTCTTGCCAAATTCCGCAGGAGCGGTATCGGAAGCGATCTCGCTCAAAAGTCCTTGGTGTTGCTTGTCTACAGAACAGCAAGATGATGACATCCAAAAGGTCTATCCCGAGAATTTGGTCGACGTTCCAGGGAGAGTTCCTGGCAAAATTCTACGATACGAAACCATTTTCCAGGATTCCATAGCCTCCACTTGCCCTTGTCACATTCAAGACCGGGATGCCTAAGTCGCATTCATCAATCTCTGGTTTGCTGCATCCCAAGTAGAGCTAGTGGTGAAAAAACGATGGCAATTGGAATGCCGAACATTGCTCCATACAGCCCGCCTTTCCACATCCATTCGAAACTACCCGGCGGAACCATTTCGGCAGATGCGATTGCAAAGAAACAAGCAACCATCGCACCAAATCCGCTGGCAATGATCGAAGTCGGCCAATTGGATTTCCAGCGAAGCAACACCGCAATCAGCACTGCGAAGCCCGCGCCGATGGCGATTCCCGTTCCTCCTCTCGCCAACGGCCAGGATGCAAGTCCGACCAGCAGTACTGCGAACAAACTAATAATCGTTGCGACGACGGGGCCGAGAACGATCTGCGAATATAGCTTCTTTGAATTGCTCATTTCACCTTAGAAGCCACCCTTCGCGAAACGCGGCGCAAAAACTGGCAGCTAAATCCATCTTTCTTCTAAATAACAAAGTCGTCTTTGAGGATAGTCGATGTCGCTGGTCATCGGTTAACAACATGCGCTTTTAGTCGAACTTCTCTTTCAGAACGTCACGCTCGGTCCGAAGGTACTCAATGACCTCTTGTTGTTGTGGATTGACCCGACTGGCAAGAATGATCAGCATCATTTTCCACGGTTGCAGAATTCATTTCATCGGCTTCTCGCTGGTTCGGAAAACGCGAGAGGATCATTGGTGGTGGCCGGTTTGTAAATCGGCGATGGCCGAGCAACGATTGTTCTGTGTTAGGTTGGATTGGTTAAGTTCGTTGTCGGCAAATTCGGGGTCGTCAAAATCTGTTGCATATCGGCTGAGATGCCTGGCATGCGAATACTTGCAACCATTTTTTCCTTGTCCAAAGTTCGGCTGAGTGTTTTCACGCCACGGAGCCAGCGGTGATGAAACCTCCTCAGTTACTCAACGTGCCACCGCGCGGACTTCATGCCTGACGGAGTCATAGAAGCCAGCACAGACACTCGCCATCAACCCCATGCGTCAGAACGTTGAACACCTTCGGTTGAGGCAGTAACATGATCGCGGTACAGTGCGGTGACGTCCTACAGGATCTGTCGATTGAATCTTAACAGAAAAGAGTCCGGCATCATGTTCCGAAACCAAAGCCGGCCTCAGGACCTTAGAGCAACATCAGTATGATCAATCCTCGCCTCCTGCTGATCCCGGTTGTCTTGTTCTTCAGTTGTCAAATCCACCGGGCGAAGGCGACCTGGTACAGCGAGAATATCCAAAGCGGCGCGGACATCATCATGATGGATCTCCGCTGGCCCTGGTGGCCATCGGGTACCTACTACGCCAACTGGAATTCCAGTTTCAATCCCCAGCCGAATAATATTACGTTTTATGCCGGCGTTACCTCTTTCCTCGCGGATGGACCGAACGCGACGCCCAATCCGGATCACGCACTGCAATCATCTTTTCGTCCGGGAAATGTGTGGACGTTCTGGGGAAGTGACCGCTCCGGGACGCCAGTGCGATTCACAGACGTCGCGCCCAATCTTTACATCAAGAATGAATACGGCGGCGAAGGTGGAAGTGCCACGGTGGGGTCGCATGTCTGGCCATTCGTCAAGAGGAAACAGTGGTACACAATGGTGGCAAGGGTCTGGAGGCCGTTCGGCAAAACAGACGACGCGTACGTGGGCAGATGGATCAAGGATATCGAACACGGAATGTGGCACCTGATCGGTGTGGCGCGACTGCCCATCCCGGCAACATCATTCAAGGGAAACAGTGGATTTATCGAGCCACTGACGGGTGAAACTGTCGTTCGCCCGCTGCATCGGCGTTTCGGCTATTTTCGGAAGGATGGAGAATGGAAAAAGTCGGATACGATCTCAATCAACAAGACTCAATATGTCGTGGTGAACACAATAGCCGAGGGAGACCACGAGTATGCGGCAATCGAATATGCTCAGCGACCTGACTTGCTGCCGCGACGACTATCAGGCCGTTCGCTCTCTGGCGACAAACTGCACCGCTTTACAGTAAAACAGCCAGCGTTACCGACACTCGACCAACCAGCGGTAACGAACGTGCGGGCGATCGCATTCAACGGCCAGATTGCGGTGTCGTGGGATGTACCTAAAACTGCTTCGCCTGCATTTTCTTACAAGATTCAGGTGTTTGACAATCCCGACTGCAAAGGCGAGGCGATTGCGACAAAGGCTGAACGCATACCAACCGCGCGGCACACATTGATCGCTGCGGTCGTACATTCCCCAACGGTCCGACTGACGGTGACCGATATCTTTGATCAAGATACCGCCGCTGTCATCGTCAAAGCGTCGGGGATCACACCACCAAAGCGAATAACTGTAGACAAAAAAACCATCCCTGGGCTCGCATTTGAGTTGTATCACCAAGACACCAAGCGGAGGGTGAACTATTTCGACCCGCCGCTGCAGACCCCCAACGAAGAGCACCACTGGTTGACGCTAGACGAACTTGAACAAGGCACGTTGGTACGTCGTGGCTTGGCGCGAGGATTTGACATCGGCGTGCGCGAAGATCGAACGCAGGGATACGCGCTGAGATTCAATGGATTACTCCGTGTCCCCGAATCCGGAATCTACATTTTACGCGCCGAGATCGACGGAGCATATCGAATTCAGATCAATGGGGACGATGCTCTTGTATGGGATGGACAGCACGGCACAACGGAAAAGGCGGCCGTACTGACATTGGGAAAGGGCGAACAACCGTTTCACGTGACGTATCTTTACGACAAACTGCCGACTACAAACTTCAGTATCCAGTGGGAAGGCCCCGGCCTGTCGTGTCAACCGATTCCACTTGATGCGCTTCGCGTTCTAGACGACAGTGCATTTCCCTTGCTTTCCTTAGACGCAGTCGCCCATGGAAACGGTAACGGACGTATCGTCGCCAACGTGGACGCTCGCGGTCACGTTGTTAACACGACTGCCTTATTCCTGGGAAACCTCCAGCTCGCGGAAGGCAAAGGGGCAATGGTGAAGTACGACGGCCCTTTAGCCGGCGGCCCAAACAGACTCTGGGCGCGGACTGTTTTTGATGACAACCATTCAGTTGATTCAAAGCACGTCACGCTTGACGTTGTCGGAAAGCAAGCGACAAGTCCTTGGACGGTGCGCAACGTGGGTGATGCGAAGGCAACGGCAGGACTATGGCAAAGAGGAACTGGGTCATTTGAGTTCTTCGGAGAAGGAATGCACACCGCTAGCCAACGCATCGCAGGTGATTTTACTGCCACATGCCGCGTTGACGCTTACGCAGGGTCGCAGGGTGAACCAGTGAATCACCGCGCATGGGTCGGACTGACCGCGATGGAACACGGAGAAAAATTGAACTGGCATTGGGGACGCTATTTCCATCTTGTGCAGACCGCTCGTGACGGCCTGCGCGCATCTCCGGACTTCACCGACCTGGGCGGTGGCCGAATATCCTCGTACCAGTTTCCCAAGGACCACCCGTGGCTGCGGATTGTACGAAAGGGTTCGATCTGGACGGCGTGGAGTTCGAATGACGGAAAGCACTGGAAACTTGGGGGTTATCAGTACAAGAAGACTCAGCCAGACATGGATGTTGGCCTCTTTTTCAGCGCGTTGCCACAACAAGCCCGGGCTCACTTCAGCGCAAGCGTCTCGGAATTCCACATCCAGCCTGGCGCGGTTGAGGGCGCTGTACCACCGCTGCCGACCCCGGCAGACGACACGGACGGCGATCGCCTTGCTGGCGTCGTGATGGCTCCCTCGAACTCGCAGGTGGTGGTCGTGCGAACCACCTCGGTCGGCCTCATCCGAACCGCTGATGGTGGCAAGACCTGGACGCCTGCGAACGGAAAACTCGAAGGCGAAAATCTCTCAGTACGTAGCGTTGCCATTCACCCGACGAACCCGCTGGTCATGTTGCGTGCCTGCGGACAAGGTGCGAACGGTCAACTATGGAAAACGGCTGATGGCGGAAAGACATGGGTGAAACTTGCTCTTGATGTCGACTTCGATGGCGTTGGCCCTTCGACTTTGTGCGGCGAAGTCGTCGCATTCGATTTAAGATCACCCCAAACGATGTACGTCGGATCCGAGTCCAAAGGATTCTTCAAGAGCACCGATTCCGGAACAACATGGACGCACCTAGGATTGGCAGGCGAACGAATCACCGCCGTGACCGTATGGCCGTGGGAAAAGCATTATCCCGGTCCAGCCAAAGGCAAGACGCACCTCTGTGTTATTACCTGTCCCGACCGATGGATGACCTACCTCGGAAGAGGCAAGCCCGGAGTATCAACCTCCGCGACAACCGCTCGAAGCTACGTGTCCAAAGACAGTGTCGAGACACTTTCGCTTGCGGATGAGCGAAATGACACCGGATTCTTCAATGTCGTCTTTGACAAAGCAACGCAGTCCGTGAACGAAATGCGTTATGCAACGGCACACGGATATCAAACGCAGGTGTGGTCTGGCACGCACATGGCGCTTTATCCCGAACAGACGAGATTGGAATGGATGCGACCCTTCACCGCCCTCGGCGCAACAGCCTTGGGCAATCAAAAGTTCGGCCGCGTCATCACGCAGGCACTGAACCCAATCGTGCCGGGCCGCCTTTCGCGCAGCGAACGTTGGGCGATTGAATGGTCATGGCTGCCAACCAAAGGTTCCGTACCCAAGGGCGGGTTGATCGCTGTCAGCGGTGATGTTTTGATGGGTGACAAATGGTGGTTCGTCTTTACAGACGGGCTCTATTATTCATCGAATGGAGGAGAGCACCTCAACAAGATAATGAACGAATCTGGAGAACACTAGATTTGGCGTGCTGCCGTGCCATTTGCCACGATATTATTGACTCTCTGTCCGAGTTCTGCACGACAGTGGTTGGAAATGGTCAGCTTGGCGGAAGCACACGACGCCCCAAACGCTCTGATGAAATCATGCATGCGTGCCGCAACCTGTTATCGACATAAGTTTTCGCGTGGAGAGCCACTCCCGCAAGACCAACCGGCAATTCAATCCATCCCGAAATACGTCTACTTGCAGATCGTTACGACCTCGTCGCACGCTTGACGGTTTTTCAACCGTTTTGGTTCCAACCTGAATTCCGGTGCTAAAGATCGAGAGTAGTCAAGTTGCATGGGAACGGCGTCTCCGGTCCCGAAGTACATCTCATCGTCTGCCTGAATTTGAATCGCCGAGTAAGTCGTGAACTCGCAGGATCCAAAAGCGCAGACGAAAACATGGACCCATGAATGTCTACCTTACTTCCTCAGATGTGGTCGAAATTTGGATCTAAATCGAGACAAACTTGAGCGACGGTTGCGAACAAAGGCTCCAAAGCAACTGTTCTCCGCAGTAGAAACCCAACCGGTTCGTGGCAAACCGGTGTGGGTACCGCAGAAGAAATCTGGCGACTTACGCCGCGCGTCGATACGACCGTAACGAACCACCAAGGCGGAAGTCGTTGGGATCCAAAGTGGCACTGATGGTTGTTTAGTCACTCGTTCAAGTGAGCCGAGTTACTAGCGGTTGATCCGCAAAATAATTCTTTCGCGATCGGCATCGCCTTCGGCGTGGTCACCGTCTGAGTGGTCCTGATTGTCCTGTTATTGAAGTTCTTCTAACCAAATGACATTCCCCTGGATCTTTGTTACTTTGGCAAAATCAATCTTGTCGGCATAAGCTTGAGGATCGGCGACAGGAGAGTAATTGAACGTCGCTTTTCCGTTCACCGAAATTGTACTCGAATACGTTGGCCCTTCATCCAAATTTGCTTCGAGCTTTTCCTTCCAAGACTCTCGGACCTCTTGCGAAACCGGTTTGTCAATCTTGATTTGCACCCCATTCACAGGCGGGTCCATATCGAGTGAACAGCCAGTAAACGCTGCTAAAGTCATTGCCACTAAAACGGCCGTGATCGATCGTGGTTTTCGGTGTGTATGTCTCATGCTTTCCCCTTAATTCAGAGTGCAATAGTCTTGGTTGTAAAGTTGTTTGCAGACCTCAGGCAAATATTGGAAGCAGGTGCCACCGTTTGCGGAACGCTGCTTACGTTAAGCTCGCTGCGTTTCCATCGATATTCCAGGCGTCTTG
>Ga0315334_10001323_pt1 | contig 15199 bp, 17 predicted proteins | sample M150034915metaG_FD_205555 | JGI IMG/M metagenome (GOLD analysis project Ga0315334, IMG submission 205555) | Ammonia-oxidizing marine archaeal communities from Monterey Bay, California, United States - M1 500m 34915 | ecosystem: Environmental > Aquatic > Marine > Intertidal zone | place: USA... | reverse complement strand
AGAAATTCATGATTTTTCTAGAACCATGGGTCTGGTTTTAATACCGCGAGATGTCAGTCTTGCTTTGAGGGGTGTTGAGAGAGCTAAAGATCATATCCGAGAGCGAGGAGGCTTTCTTTTGGGAAGGCGAAAAGTTTTTCAGGACAGCCTTCTGGGTTTTGGATTTTCAAAAAAAAATGCTTATCTTATTGCCAAGCAGGCAAAGCGAGTTAATAATCATCAGATCAGTGAGGCTTTTGAGCTTTCCTTAAAGGTGGCTCGGTCTGAAGTAGCCTGGTACCGCATTGCTCCGGATTCAGAAAAACTGAAAAATGAAATTGAAAGCCAGTGTGCCAAGCATTTGAGCACGGTGCGAATTCATTTATTTGAAAGAGGACGACTAAACAAGATTCTGATTCAGGAGGGCAAAGCCCTGATCAGAAGTTATCTGGAGAAAATTTATGGAGATAAGGTTTCAGAACTACATTGTTATTTCCGCCTGGAAACGATTCGTCAATACTATAAGCTAAAATATTTTCATTATCATGAAAATGCTATTCCAAGCGTTTCTGAACTAATTAAAATAAGCCGAAAAGAATTTGAACCAATTCTTAAAAAAGGATACGAGGCTTTTATAAAAAAGAAGAAGTTGCAAATTTCGGATGCTTTATTCAAAGAGGTTGCTGCTTTTAAATCTTTAACGGAATGGGAAGATACGTATACGGGGGCGGAAGAAAAAATTCTTCTCCGATTCTGGTTTCTTATGGACCACGGGGTAACGATAAATCAACAACTGATAGACCGTGGAGTTTTGCAGTCGGGGTCTGATCTTTTGGAATTTTTGAAGGTTAAGGTGAGGTGAGTAAAAGTTGATTCATCCTGTTTTGCATGTCTTTGAGAGGCATGAGATCGCCTTTTTTTGAGGCCGCCGCAATTCCTTTTTTATATACCTGAATGGCTTCCTCCTTGTTGGATAGTTTTTCCCATGTTTTTCCTAGGAGCAGGTAGGCGGCAGAGTAATCCTGATATTCTTCAACGACAGTTTTTAGCGGTTCAAGACCTTCTTGATAACGCCCGGTTTCCAAGTATATGGAACCCAAGCCAAAGTTAGCAACTTGGTCTTTCGGGTCAATTTCAAGCACTTGTTTAAACATTCCAACGCGCTCTTCCATATCTTTCTTTTTTTGTTCTGCTTCTTTTTTCTTTAATTTTTTAGCCATATTTTTTTCAATCGCTTGTTCAAACTGTATAGCGGTGGCCTCAGCTTTTTCATTTTCCGCATCTTCGATCCTTCCCTGTTTCATATAATAAACCGAGAGGTTGGAGTGGGCCATTATTTCCTGCGGATTGATTTCTGTTAACCTTTTCATCAGGGCAATGGCTTCATCAAGCTTATCCTGCTTAGAGAGAAAAACTCCTAGAGCTTCGTAAGCAGCTGCATTTTTTGGGTCTAATTCAATGGATTCCCGAAGGATAGCGATGGGACGGTCCAGATCCTCCTGATTCTTGTAAACTTTAAGAGCCTGGGTCAACAAAATTTTTGAATGATCCTTTCGGGTCTGTGCCTGATAAAAAGGCAATAAACAGGTTTTAACTTTGACGGAACTGTTATCAATGGTAGCTTCCAAGTCGATATCTGGACTTCTATGGTCTTTTTGGATGTACGCAAGGGAAATAATTTTATCCAGGCTGACAGAACGCACTGAACTTTTTATGATGCCGATTTTTTTATCGCCAAGCCGAAGAGTTCCGTTATAAGGTGGCAGATCAGACCCCTCAATGATCAAACCCATCAAAGCAAAATTGGGTGCACCGTAGGTTTTGATTCTGGCGATCACTTCCTGTCCGATATAACACCCTTTGTTGTAGCTGACGCAGCTATGTTCCAATCCCGTTTCTGGTAGGATATTTTTTTGATCCATATCCTTACCAAAAATGGGGATACCTGCTTCTATTCGCAGCATTTCGCGAGCGGTTTTTCCTACTTCAATGAGGGGTGTTTCGGTATTTAGTATTTTCTGTATAAGGCTGTCCTTCAGTTTATTTTGAAAACAGAGAATATGTCCTTCCTCTCCTGTCAGGCTTCTTAAAATGAGGGCCACCTGGTTTCCGTCCAAGGTAAGTTGAGCTGTATCATTAGGTTTGTCAGGCAGACTTTGGTCTTCAAAAATTTTTTCAAGAACTAACGGACTTTTGGGGCCTTGGAGTGCTAGCAGTGTATAGTTTAAAGCTGTGAACTCAACCTCCTCCCGGAAGAGGTAGGTTTTAATATGATTTAATAAAAGCTCTTTTTGAGAGGATTCCACCATGATTAAGGCTTCATTTTCTGCCGCACGGTGAACGGAAAAATTGGCGATCAGCCGAGCCTGGCGATCGGTAATGGCATTATTTTGTCCCTGCCCAATTTGTATTTGTAATACATCGTTGGTGGTCTGGGTTTGCAGGAAAGTAAATGTCTCCTTGCCTTTTACTGAGATGATGCACCAATCATCAAGCAGGAAATAACCGCATTGGTTACGGATTTGGTTGACTTCAGTCTGGAGTGTGTTTTCCATAAGCTAAAAAGAGAAAAAAACGCACCCACTTTAAATGGATGCGTGACGAAAAACCTGCCCTGCATGGTTTAATTTTTAAAATAATTTCTCTAGTAGACGCAATCAGGTTATAGAAAAGGATTCCCCGCATCCACAAGTTGAGGTTGCATTTGGGTTGATAAAAACGAATCCTTTTCCCTGCAAACCATCTTGAAAATCCAATTGCATGCCTTTTAAATAAATCATGCTCTTGGCATCCATGAATACATTGAACCCATCGTGCGAAATAATGGTATCTCCATTTTCTTGAGGAGTGAACTGGAGGTCGTAAGACAAACCGGAACACCCTCCGCCTTTAACACCTAAACGAAGCCCGATTTCAGGATTATTTTCAGCTGTAACAAGCCTTATAACTTCTTCACTGGCTTTATCCGTAATCTTTACAAAATCAATGTCAACTGCCATGAACGCTCCTTCGGAATTATTTCTTAAATTACTCTACTTCCTTCTATTGGGATGGTGTTTTATCGCTTAAAGATTCTTGAATTATACTGGATTTATGTGTTTTTCGTCAAATTAACCCAGTTTTTTTATACTATTGAAAAACTTTATATAGGGATATATCCCTCTATTCCTGTATCAAAAGTTGATGTGGATATTGCTTTTTAGTTGTCCGTGGTTAAAAGGAGTGGGGAGCCGGGTTCATCCGCTGCGTCGGCAGAAGATCTCTTTCTTTTAAGTTGGTTTGGTGGAAGAGCATTATTTTATAAGGGTTTGTGCCTTGTTTTTCTATCAGGCAATATAGTATTATATTCAAATATTAGGCTAAAACCTTAAATCTTTTTGGCTTAAATAGAATCAAATAGGACTAAGGTTAAATTAACACTTATTGGAGCAAGAAATTAGCATGATCAGTATTCCGGATTTGATTGGTTTGGTTCAAACGGCTGTTCCTGACGCAGAAGTGAATGCTTTGGATAAGACGGGGATGAAAGATCATTTCATCATTCACGTTACCTCAAAAGCTTTTGAAGGAGTGGGAATTATGGATCGGCATCGTATGGTCATGGAAGCTCTGGACCCGGCTATGAAGGATGGACGGATCCACGCGGCAGAAGTTAAAACCGCTACCCCTTAAGAACTATTCCCGTTTCCTTTCAGTTTTTATAAATTACCACAAATATTGAAAAATTTAATAAGGAGTGCACAATGTCTGATATTGAAGACCAAATTAAAGCAGAAATTTCGGCAAACAAAATCCTGATTTATGGGAAGGGTACCAAAGCGGCCCCCCAATGCGGATTCACCGTGGAGACCATTCAGTTTTTCAATAAATATGGTTATCCCTTTGAGGTAGTTAATTGCCTCGAAGATATGACAAAACGTGAAGCGTTAAACAAGATGACCAACTGGCCTACACTTCCCAAAGTTTTCATCGATGGCAAGTTTTACGGTGATACAGATATTCTTGATGAGATGGAAGCCAAGGGTGAAGTTGAGCCTCTGATCAAAGCTGCATTTGGTGATTAATAAGTCCCTCTTAATTAGAGTACCCGTTCCGGGAATGTGTGGTATCCCCACCCATAACTTTCATGCCCGGTACGGGTAAAAGCTTCGGAATGAGATACCACAAGGGGTTGGGGTGATTTCCATACACCAGTTCATAAAATGGCCCTGTTGTGACAGGGCCATTTTTCATTAATTAAATAAAAGGATACTTCTCATGCCTGATGAATTAGAGGTTGGTGACCGCGCGCCTGGTTTTGAGCTGCCCGCAGTCTATGGTTATAAAGCAGGAGCTTCCAGTCCATCGGCTGAAGAAAAGGTGGTTGTCGGCCTTAAGGATTTTCAGGATAAAAAGTGGGTGATCCTGGCTTTTTACCGACTGGATAGCAGTCCAGAAGATACGCGCCTTATGGTCGGATTCAATGAATGGAACCGAAAGTTTAAAACGCGTGAGGTGGAAGTGTTGGGGTGCAGTTGGAATGGTGTTAACTCGCATCAACAGTTCATTGAGGTGTTCCAGTTTGGTTGCACTTTTTTGGCAGATGAACACAAAAAGGTCACTGAGCTTTATGGGGTGATCAAAGAAGAAGATGACTTGGGCCAGATGGTTAAATACATTGAACGCTCTACTTTTGTGATTGATAAAACAGGAATGATCCGGGCAATTTGGAGAAACATCGAAGACCTGCGGGGACACTCCGCAGAGGTCTGGGAATTCATCCAAAAAGAAAAACGCTAGCTCCTGGACGGAGGGCCAACGTGGCAGAGACTTATGGAGCTGTCACAAAACTCTTTGTTCTCCAGCAAACTTGTTGCTATTCCCCCCTGCGAGAGGGGGGGGACCTTCCGTGGCAGCAGGATAATAGTTCATTATGCCGAGATAACTCTTTGCTCACCAAATAAAGTTATTGCTCATTGGGCCTAGCGCCACGCTGGTTATGCTGGGTGGTTATGATAGTGTTTCTGATGGATTCTAAAACTTCCTCGTTTTCTTTTTTATTGGCGCGAGGTTCTACCAGGGGTGAGATGATGATCCGTACTGAACCTGGGGTTATGACTGCACTGCCTTTTTTAATGATGTCACCACTCCCTATAATAGTAATGGGTATCATAGGACATTTGGACCGACTTGCTATTAAATTACTGCCTTTTTTGAACGGGCCCACCTTCCCATCTTCGGATCGCGTGCCTTCGGGGAAAATGATTATCGAAGGACCCTCCTTCAATTTTTCCAGAGTTTTGTTGAAAGCTTCGTAAGCCTTTTTTCGATCTCCTCTTTCTACGGGGATGTAACCCGATGCGCTCATTGCCCATCCCATAAAGGGAATCCTGAATAGAGTTGATTTAGCGATCCATCTGATTTGAACGGGTAGATATCCCGATAGCGCAAAAATATCAAAGTATCCCTGGTGATTGGAAACGAATATTTGTGGCTTTCCTGGAAGAATATTTTCCAAACCAATTATTTCAACTTTAACTCCGTTTAGTTTACAAAGAAGTCGGCACCAGAGGCTGGATACCCGATGTGAGAGGTTGCCGCTTTGGTCGATAAACCCTGCACCAATGGCAGAAATTCCCAGCACTATGGATAGAAAAGTAATGAGTATCCAAAACCTTCCTGTATGATAAATTGAACTGAGTTTATTCAATTTGAACCCCGCCTGATATCTGCTTGAAAATTATAATGAGAAGTCGGAATAGGTTGAGTGTCTGGTTTCAATTTTGGTTGGCTTTTATAATGCTGATTTTAAGTGTTCCGGATTCTACTGCTTGGGGGCCCCAGGGTCACCGTGTTATTGGTTTTATTGCTGATAGCCATTTGATTCCGGAGGTGAAAAAAATAATCGCCGAGAAGTTTAACATAAACAGCCTGGCAGATGTGGCAACCTGGGCGGATAGGACCCGGAAAAAAGAAAAGAAGAAGGCCCTTGGCATTATACCAATATTGCTGAAGGGCAGTGGATTTACAATGCTGCGAGGGATTGTCCAGACAAAGCTTGTGTTACAGAGAAAATTCAGAAGTTTTCGGATACTTTGGTTGATCCTTTGATTTCGCTTTCTGAAAGGAAAGATGCGCTAAAATTTTTGGTGCATTTTATTGGAGATGTGCATCAACCCTTGCATCTTGGAAATAAAAAGGACCGCGGCGGAGGAACCCTCCGGTTTCGTTATAGAGGAAAAGAAGTCAGCTTACATTTTTTGTGGGATGGAGGTTTGATCGAGTGGGGTGGAGAAAGGTTGGTAAATTATGCCGTCCGCTTGAGTGAAAGAGTGTCAGGAGTGGAAGTTTTAAACTGGAGCCAATCAACCGTTTCTGATTGGGCCAATGAATCTAGAAGCCTGGCTTTAAAAGTGGCTTATAATGTGGGTAAGGAAGGCTTATCAAAAACTTATATAAAACGATGCCGGGAAATTATTAATCTTAGGCTAACGCGGGCAGGTGTTCGTCTAGCACACCGACTGAATACACTATTAACTGTTGCTCAATAGGATTGGAGGAAGACTTGTCAGAAAAAAGCCCGATTTATTTTAAACAGCTGTTGTCGGGGATCGATTTAGGAACCCAAGACCCCTCGGCACGTTCAATGGCCAATTTTTTATACTTGATAGGAGATCAGGAAACCCGTGAATGCGTAGTTGTCGATCCGGCTTGGGATATAGATGGAATACTCAAAGTTGTGGAAGAAGATGGTATGAAACTTACCGGTGCATTGGTAACTCATTATCACCCTGACCATGTGGGAGGCGAAATCTTTGGAATTGAAATTACGGGTCTAGCTGAATTAATGGAAAAGCATCCTGTGCCCGTTTATGTTAATAAGCATGAAGCGGAAGGGCTGAAAAAGGTCACGGGAATTTCCATGTCTGATATGAAGCAGGTAGATGGAGAGGATAAACTTAAAATAGGTTCTGTAGAGATCAGTTTTTTGCATACCCCTGGACACACACCGGGGTCCCAGTGTTTTCGGGTAGCCGATAGATTAATTGCCGGGGACACTCTTTTTTTACAAGGGTGTGGGCGGGTGGATTTACCTGGAGGAAATAGTGAAGAATTGTATCACACGCTCACTCGGCGGTTGTCAAAGATAGAAGATCATATTACTCTGTATCCAGGGCATAATTATGGGGGAAGTCCGTCTGGCAGAATGGGGGATGTTCGTCAGTCAAACTCCTTGCTTCAGGTTGGAAGCTTGGATAACTGGTTTGCCATGATGGGTAGGTAATACGACAAATAAAATATAGAACAATTATTGTTCCTATTCCCAGTCGAGATTTAATCAAATATCCGGTTCCCCTTAACAATTGAAAAACGGGTTGTTTTTCTTTTGAGGGGGCTTGTAACTTTGCGATAAATAGAATAAGTTCAGCGTGCTTAAAACTTTATGACCAAGGAGGTCATTAGATGAGATCTATATTATCTATGTTTTCGAAATCACCGTTTAAAGCCCTTGTGAGTCATATGGATAAGGTCCGTGCATGCGTGGATCAAATTGAATTCCTATTTGGTGCGCTGGAAAAGAAGAACTATGATGAGCTTCAAAATATTTCAGAACTGATCGTGAAGTTAGAGCACGAAGCCGACCAAATTAAGGACGATATTCGTACTCATATGCGGCAAAGTATATTTTTACCAGTTGATAAGAAAGATTTTATGCGCTTGCTTTCTGCTCAGGATGATATTGCCGATGCGGTAGAAGATCTGGCCGTTTTATTGCGCATTAAAAACCTAAATACGCCGGAAGAAATTAAAGCTTCTTTGCATGAATTAGTGGTCCACGTTGTTCAAACAGCACATATGGGCTGTGATCTGATTTTTGAGTTGGATGCTTTGATAGAGGCTTCTTTCGGTGGAGCTGAAGCAGAAAAAGTTGAAAAAGCTTCTCAGGAACTTGGCACTGCTGAATGGGAAGCCGATCGGAAGCAGTTCCAATTAGCCCAAAAGCTGTTTTCTCTGGGCGATGATTTAGGTCCAGCAGATTTATTGCTATGGAATGAAGTGATAAAAAAACTTGGAGCCGTTGCAGACAAAACGGAACAAATTGGTAAAACTTTAAGAATTTTCCTTTCTCAGTAATTCAATTTCCTATAACTTTTTTATGATTTTGGCAAGGAGCTTGATTTGGATTTAGATAGCCTTCTGCTCTCATTCGCTGTAATCGCATGTATCTACATGGCCTGTAACATTGGGGCGAATGACGTCGCCAATGCTATGGGAACAAGCGTGGGTTCGAAAGCCCTGACCTTTAAACAGGCGATTATGATCGCTGCTGTGGCAGAGTTTGTTGGAGCTTTTTTTGTGGGTGGCGAAGTTTCTGACACCATCCGCAAGGGAATGCTTGACCCCTCCGTATTTGATGCCGTTCCTTATCATTTAGTTTATGGCATGATTTCTGCCTTGATTGCGGCGGCGGTTTGGTTGCATATAGCAAGTTTTTTGGGTTGGCCCGTTTCCACAACTCATTCGATTGTCGGAGGCGTGGTAGGGTTTGGTATTATCGCTGGGGGTGTGGGTGTTATCAATTGGGAAAAAATTAATCAGGTGGTTATAAGCTGGATAGTGTCACCGTTTATGGGTGGTTTCGTTGCTTTTATAGTTTTTACTTTTATCAGCAAATATATTTTTAGAAAACGGAACCCACTATATTTTGCCAAGCTTTTTCTTCCTTATATGGTGTTTGTTGTGTTTGTTATCCTTACCAACGCCATGGTTTATAAGGGACTAAAAAATCTTCATTTGGATCTTTCCTTTAATCACGCTCTGACCATTTCACTTGTCGTGGGATTTGTAGCATTTTCAATCGCAAAATATTTAACTGTAAAAATTCATTTTGACCCTTCATGGGATATCCAAAAACAATTCCATGAAACAGAAAATATATTTAAATACCTTCAGATTTTAACCGCTTTTTATGTTGCTTTTGCACATGGTTCCAATGATGTTGCTAATGCGGTGGGGCCTTTAGCGGCTGTGGTTGCAATACTCGAAGATGGTCAGGTGAACATGAAAGTAGTTATGCCTGTCTGGATATTGGGGTTGGGTGCGGGATGTATTGTTTTGGGTTTATTGGTTTGGGGGGCTAAGGTGATGGCAACAGTTGGAGAAAAAATTACTGAGCTCACTCCCTCGAGGGGGTTTGCTGCAACATTTGGAGCGGCTACAGTAGTTTTAATCTGTTCTAAAATGGGCCTACCTATTTCCACAACTCACACCTTGGTCGGATCAGTGATTGGAGTGGGATTAGCAAGAGGTTTAGCAACTCTGAATTTTGATATTATAAAAATGATTGCGCTTTCTTGGATCGCAACTATTCCATTTACGGCCGTCATCGCCATGATTTGTTTTAAGATATTTTTATTCTTTTTGCCTTAACATTTAACACATCGAGGCAAGATAAAAAACCCCCTGACCCCTATAATAGGGTCAGGGGGTTTTTTATCAGGTGCAGTAAGAATTCTAATTCAGTTGTAATTTTGTTTTTTTAAATATTCTGGTAGAGTCCATTCCAGCTTATCCAGATCAGAGTTGTAATGGGCTAAAGCTCCGCAGAAAGAGCAATACTCAACTCCCAGTTCATAGTCCAAGGTGACAGTGTTGGCTCTGTGTTCACAGAACTTCTTTTTTGTAACCGGGGTGTCATCATCTTTACCCTTAAACCAACCTTTAGATATTGTTAAGTCTTCCATCAAGATTCTCCTTGTTCTTGCAAGTTCAAAGATCACTGTCTCTCTTTTCTTAACGAGCGTAGTGTCCCTTATGTTTCGATACAATTCAAGCCCTAAAATTAAATTATTTAAACTGATTTCGTGCTTGGGAAATTTCTGTTGAAATAGATGGATCGGTGTCAATTATTTCAGCGATGCCATCAAAGTCACGGTGAGGATCTGCGACAACTTTCTACAATTTTTAGAAGGTGTTTTAAAGTGCTGTAAGCGGTTTGTTTTCGTTTGTCAAACTTTGTATATCAGTTAGATTCACCATAAGAACAAGTAATTAGATACGTTGGATCGTATTCCCAAGCGGAAGGATTTGGTTCGAATTATTTTCCCCGAATAAGTTTTGTCTCATAGTGTAAAACTATTCCAATCGTTCTGGTTTTAAAGGAGTTTTCAATTCTGGTGTTTTTTGATTTGGAAGATATTGATTGTTAACATTTTATACTATATCTGTGTAAATCTGCGGAAATGGGATAATCCTGAAAAAAATACCCAATTGAGGATAGATGGGCATTATACCGCGTATGAGTGGGGGCATAGATTTTTGCGGTAACCATAGGGTTCCCTTATAATCATGCCATGTTTTGTAAGTATCAAAATAAGGTTGTTAGAATTTTTCTGTATCTCATTTTATTTTTAATCAGTTTTCTGATTTTTGATTCAATAACAGTGGTGACTTCAGTACTCTTGGCGGTAGCGGCGTTAGACTTGTTTTTATCAAGAGCAGACCAGAAAAATGGTCGTTAATTCAAGGAGATTTTTAATTGAAACATTTGGGTCAACTACGAAAAATGGATGCGGAGTTTCAGGAGCCGATTGCATATTTTTTAAATCTCGATAAAAAACCGTATCCCTTAAACCTGCATATTGGCAAGCTTATGAGGCTAAACTGGTCGGGCACCATAACCTGCATTGAATGCGGGCGGAAGACACGCAAATCTTATGATCAAGGATATTGCTTTCTCTGTTCTCGAGATCTACCTGAAAACGCTATGTGCTCGGTCCGCCCAGAACTATGTGTACATGAAAAAGGAAATGAAGCCGACCGTGAATTCTGGCGTACCTATTGCAACATCGATCATTATGTTTATCTTTCTTTGACCAGTGGAGTGAAGGTGGGTATCACTCGTCATTATAATATTCCTGCTCGCTGGATTGACCAAGGGGCTGTGCAAGGATTGATCATCGCCAGAGTTCCTGAGAGAGTACTTTGTGGTCAGATTGAAGTGGTTCTGGCAAAACATTTTGCAGACAAAACCAATTGGCGAAAAATGTTAAAAGGAGGCGTAGATGAGGTTGATTTACTAGCCCTTCGCGAAAGGGCTCATCAACTCTTTCCTAAAGATTTAAAAGAGTCTGCTGTGCAGGATGAGTCTGTGCAGGACTTGGTTTATCCTGTCGAATCGGTTCCTGAAAAGATCTCCAGCCATAATCTTGAAAAAATACCCGAATTTACAGACCGTTTGACTGGCATCAAAGGCCAGTATCTGATTTTTGAAACACGGGTGATCAACCTGCGCAAATATACGGGGTACCATGTGGAGTTTGACTTTCAAGACGAATGAAGTTAAGTGATATAAGTGTAGCCGCTGGGAGTGAACAATCGATAAATAGAGGATAGAGAGCAAAAAAACCGCACCCAAATGGGTGCGGCTATTCAGTATATTTACGCAAAGCTGTTAAATCAGGCTGCCAGGGTAATAATTTTCCCGATAAATGTGGGAGCTTCTTCTTCATGGCTGTCTGGGTTGGGAGTTAACTGGGCAACTTTAATGTCTTTGGCGAGGCCTAGTTTTTCCAAAAAGCAAAGGGCCCACCAAGTCATGTCAATTTCCCAGGGACGCAGACCATGCCGTGCAGATTTTGGAAATGCGTGATGATTATTGTGCCAGCCTTCGCCCCAAGCTAATAGCCCGACCCACCAGCAATTGGTGGAAAGGTCATCTTTGAGCGGAAAGGTCACATAACCAAAACAATGTGCTGCGCTGTTCACCAGCCAAGTGGAGTGGTAACTCACTACCAAGCGGACGAAGACACCCCAAACGACCCAGGGTATCCCACCAATGGCAAGTAGGATGAAGCCAAAGACTACCTGAACTAAAACAAAATATTTGTCGAGGAATTTGTAAAATGGATCTTCACAAAAATCTTTGGTGTAATCGCAGAGAACCTTTTGGTCATCAAACTTGGAATGAGTGTGAAACATCCAAAGCAAATGTGCCCACCAGAAACCTTTTTTTGCACTGTGCGGGTCTTCTGGTGTGTCCGAGCCTGCGTGATGCATGCGGTGTTGCCCGACCCATTTAATGGGGCCGTTCTGGCAGGCTAGTGTTCCAAATAAGACAATCGTGTATGCCACCCACTTTGGCAAAGTAAAACCTCGATGGGTGAGATAACGATGGAAACCTAAACAAATGCCCAGTGAACAGGTGACCCAGTACAGAAAAAACATCACCGCTACTGCGCTCCAGGAAAAAGCAAATGGAAAAAAGGCAAAGAGCGCCCCGATATGTACAGAGCCCAGCACGGCTGTTGCGACTGGATTAAACTTGAGTAGGTAATTTTTGATAGACTCACTGGTCATGTAAAAGCTCCCAGAATAAAAGGTTTTAAGACACAGCTATGGTACCTTGCCCCTGTTCAGCCATTTGTAAAACTTATGTAATATCCCACTAGGTGTGGGGCCAATGAACAACAGGCTACGCCTTGCGGAAATAAGCCTCTTCCTCAATTTTGAGCCTACCCTCGCCTTCAGTAGTTTCGTTAGTGTCGATATTACGTTGTCATCGGTGGTGATACCGGATAATTAAGCTTTCATTTTTGGCATCAGGATTGTTAAAGTAGTAGAAGTCATAAGTTTGCGAGAAAGCATGATTATCGTAAGGGGAAGGTGAGTTAGAAGGGGCTATGCGTAGATTACGAAATTTGTTTCATCCAATCATGGTGTTTATTGGAGTTCAGATAGCTTGGATCGTACTCATGGCGGTCTGGATAAACTGGTACCTGGAAAATAATCTGGCAATCAAGGGGTTTGCCCAGAAAATCCGACCGGATTTATTCACTGCTGAAATTCAGTGGCTGATTTTGTTTGAAGGTTGCTTTCTGATGTTGCTGATTTTGGCTGGTGTCTATGTGATCTTTGTCTATTGGAACAAGCAAAACCGCTTGAACCAGATGCAAAGCAATTTTGTGTCCAGTGTTTCACATGAATTGAAATCTCCGCTCGCCTCAATTCAGCTTTATCTTGAAACCCTAAAATATCAGAAAGTCTCGAAGGAGGAAGAGAAAGGGTTTGTAGAAACTATGTTATTGGATACACAACGCCTGTCTGGCTTGATTGATAACATTCTGGAGTCGAGCAAGGCTGACCCCACAAGTATGGCTCTGCAGTTCCAATCCGTTAACTTGGGAGATTTTCTTCAAGATGTGGTCAAAGGATACAAACGCCAGTTCGAAGAAAAACAGTGTTTGCTGGATTTGAAACTGGATTCTTCTCCGGTCCTGAGTATAGATAAAAGAGCTTTACGTATGGTATTCAACAACCTAATTAGTAATGCTCTCCGGTATTCTCCTGGGGGTTCCTTACTGAATATACATCTCCACCAAACAGAAAAATATTGGGAAGTGAATTTTGAAGACCAAGGAATCGGATTTGACAAAAAAGACATGAAAAAAATTTTTAGAAAGTTTTATCGAGTGCAAAATAATGACACTCAGAATATTGAAGGTGCTGGATTGGGTTTGTTCATTTCGAATGAAATTGTTAAAAACCATAAAGGTCGGTTGAAGGTTTCCAGTCCGGGCAGGGGAAAGGGCTCAATATTTTCTGTTTTGCTTCCGGTCAGCCGGGAAGTCGAAGCTTGAATAAAGTCTGAATAGTTAATGAATAAGAACGGAAAAAAAATTCTTGTGGTGGAAGACGAAGCGCATCTTGCCAAAGGGCTTCAATTCAATCTGGACCGGGAGGGCTATAGCGTTACTCTCGTTGGAAACGGACAGTTGGCTATGGAGCTCCTTGGTAAAGAGGATTTCGATCTGATGATTCTCGATATTATGCTTCCCAAGTTGAGTGGGCTGGAAGTGGCTAAGAGAATTCGCAGTACAGACATGCGATTCCCAATTTTAATGCTGTCTGCCAAGTCAACGGATGAAGACCGGGAGTTAGGGTTGGCAGCTGGGGCCGATGATTATTTAACGAAACCCTTCCATCTTCCGGAACTCCTGCTTAGAGTCAAAGGCATCTTGCGCCGCTGGGAGTGGTACAAGGAGCCTGTGCACGATCAAGAGGTCTTTCAGTTTGGGGATATGTGGATCAACTTTTCCAGCGGAAAAGCCAAAGGATGCTCAGATGAATTCTACTTGACTGCTAAAGAGGCGTTGCTGATGAAGCTACTGGTGACGAAAAAGGGGAATATTGTAACCCGCGAGGAATTGTTGGAAAAAGTATGGGGTTATGATCCGCAAACTGAAACCCGTACGGTAGATAATTTTGTGGCCCGTCTACGCAAATACTTTGAGAAGAAACCACAGTCACCTCAATACATCATTACCCACCGTGAAAAAGGCTATGAGTTTACTTTTATCCCAAAGAAGTGAGTTTATTGTTGAGCGGACTAACTGAAACAGATGATGTTAAATTTGACCTCCCTGAAATTGTTCCTGTAGTACCGTTAGATTTTTTTTGATTCCTTCGGCCGAAACGTCTTTAACAAATGGACAGGTGCCCAGCACGAGCGTGTCTGAAAATTTTTCGATCAGGGCACCCTGTTCTTTTTCAATGGCATTCAGCTCAATATCGTTAGAGGGGTTGAGGATCACACCTTTGACTTTCAGTCCATATTGGGAGGCGGCGTTGATAGTCAAAAGAGTATGGTTCAAAGTTCCTATTTGCACACGGCTGACAATGATAAGGGAAAGATTCATTTGTAAAGCCAGGTCGGCTACATTATACCGCTGGGTTATCGGCACCATAAGGCCCCCTATGCCCTCTACCAGCATCATGGAGTATTTGGACTGAAGTTTCTCAAACCGTTCCAGTATTTTTGCAGGGTCGATTGCTCTTTCTTCAATCCTGGCTGCCTGATAGGGCGAAGCCGGATGTTTTAACCTATAGGGGCACACATCCTCTGGAGAGTCGTTAACGCCCAAAACTTCCATCAAAAACCTGGCGTCGGAGTTGGCGGAGGAATAACATTCCGGGTCTACCCCGGTTTCGATGGGTTTCATAATCCCGACATTCTCCCCTCGACTTTTTAACAGGGTACCAAGGCACGCGGTCACCACAGTTTTACCAACGCCAGTATCAGTCCCTGTAATAAAATACCCTTTCATGTTGACCTTGTTAATTCTGTCTTAGTTTATAATCTGTTATAATTAATAACGGCTTCCTGGTAAGGAGGCAAGATATTAATTATGGGGCTGTTCTACATCGCAGCAAATGAATGTTATAAAGGATGGCATGACAA
>Ga0315334_10001322_pt1 | contig 15202 bp, 17 predicted proteins | sample M150034915metaG_FD_205555 | JGI IMG/M metagenome (GOLD analysis project Ga0315334, IMG submission 205555) | Ammonia-oxidizing marine archaeal communities from Monterey Bay, California, United States - M1 500m 34915 | ecosystem: Environmental > Aquatic > Marine > Intertidal zone | place: USA... | reverse complement strand
TTCTTTGTGTTGTGTGGAATCATGGAATTTGCTATTAGAAGATTAAGACCAAAAGTATTACCAATTTTTTCAATGCTAGGATATTCAATCATTCCACCATAAGTACAGACAGTACAGTCTGCACCTGACGTATCAGGAAAGATTGTTTTTTCAGATTCTATTGATATCTTTAAGATCTCTTCAGATGACCATTCCTTAATCAATCCGAAAATTGAGCCGGCTGCAGCAACACAACATGCGGATGATGATCCAAGTCCTACGCCAACTGGAATGTCAGAATCTATTGTAATTTCTAATCCGTTAACATTTTGATTAGAGGCAATCATTTTATTTGCTAGATAAACAAACGGTCTAAACTCACTCTTGGCTTCTTCGTACGAAGACGAAATTGGTACTTCAAGTGTTCCTAATTCTGAATTTACCTTAATGGTATTATTATCTGTAAACGTTGATGTTACTGTTACTCTTTTGTTTATTGCAGCAAGGATTGCCTTAGTTCCATGAACAACAAAATGTTCACCAAACAGAATTATTTTTCCTGGTGCTGATGCTATTGATTTCAATATTTTGGTTTAAGGTGTTGCTCTATAATTCTTCTTCCACTTCACCAGTCTTGGTTTCAAAGTCATCGATTTCATATGTCATTGTATCAGGATCTTCAAGAATGCCACGGGCTAACAGCCAGTAAACTGTTGCTAGCGCCTTTCGCCCTCTATTGTTGGCAGGAACAACCAAGTCTAGTTTTGACGTTACATTGTCTGTATTTGCAATTCCTATAACTGGAATTCCTGCATTTGTGGCTTCAGTGATTGCCTGAGAATCGACCTGAGGATCAGAAATTATTACAAGATGTGGTTCTGTATAGAATGGCAACGATGGGTTCGTCAGCGTTCCAGGCATAAATCTACCAAACATCATTTTAGCACCGGTCACTTCACAGAACTTTTCAATGGGTGTTTTTGCATATGAGCGTCCGGAACAGACAATGACTCGACTTATATCAAATTTTTTTACAAACGTTATAGCTGTATCAATTCTTTTCATGATAATATCTAAATCAAGTATGTAAAGACCCTCAGGGCTTGTGTTTGTGATAAACGGCAGCATAAATTTTGTCTTGATTGCAGTTCCCACTCTTATTCCAGTACTCAGAACTTTTTTCTTTATGTCCTCTTGTTCAGTTTTTTGGCTCATGTGATTTTTAAATTTGTGCTACTCCTTGTATTAAATCATGCTCTGAAAGACGGATAAGTTCATTTGATTTTGCTACTCGTTCTCCTCCTACTATACCAATTTTTAGTAATTTGGAATTAGTTCCAATACCAATATGAGTGATATGTGAATCTATGGATTCTCCAGAGCGGTGAGACGTGATTAATTTAATATTATTATTATTTGCTACTTTGGCAAATTCTAATGCATCAAACAAGCTTCCAGCCTGATTTACTTTTAAGATTGTAGCATTACATGACCCCACATCTATTGCCTGTTTTAGTTTGGCTTCATTTGTGACGGTTAAATCATCTCCTGTGATCATAACATTAGGAAATTTTGATGTAAGTTTAGACATATCCTCAAAAGCTTCTTCGTGCACTGCATCTTCTGCATAATTTAGCTTATATTTTTCAATTATGCTTGATGCGAATTCAATTTGTTGCTCTGGTGTATTTTCAAATCCTGCTCTTTCATAGATGTACTTCTGCTTTTCTTCATTCCATTGAGTTGATGATGCAAAGTCAACACCCAATGAAACCTCTTTTCCTAAAGTATATCCTAAATTTTCACACGTTCTTGCACAAAGCTCTAAGGCTTTTTCATTATCACATTTTGGTGCCCATCCTCCTTCATCTCCACGTCCATTAGTGAAACTTGAATCTGTTTTTTCTATTTCTTTACGTAGTTCTTTATGTACAGTAAAATTTGTATCAACTGCATCTCTAATTGTTTTTGCACCAGTTGCAGAAATTAAGATCTCCTGTATATCTGGCGTCCCAGGACCCGCATGTGCTCCTCCACCCAAAAGATTTCCCAACGGAATTGGAAATCTGTAGTTATTTTGTTCTGAAATTAATTTAAACAGAGGCTTTCCAAGCGCTTTTGCAGCTGATTCCATTGCAGCAATAGTAACAGCAAAAGCTAATGCTCCACCAACCTTAGAAAAATTGGACGTTTTATCTATAGATTTGATTGTGTTATCGATTAATTTTAGGTCATTTGGATCAAGTTCAAGAAATTTTTTTGAATTTTCATTTAAAATACGAAGACTTTCCTCAGGTTTACCCTCTGGAAAGTTTATTGCTTCATTTTTTCCAACGCTTGCACCAGCAGGTGCACATGTTCTGCCTAAAAATTGATTATCAGAAATAATATCTACTTCTATAGTTTTATTTCCTCTACTGTCGTGGATTATTCTTCCTTTAATTGATGTAATCCCAGTCAACCTATTCTAACTCTGATTGAATTTCCAGATTTCTTTTATACATTGCTTCATAAAATGGGATTACCTGTTGTATTGTTTCTACAGTGGTTAACAACATTCTCCTGCAGCAGTATCTGGTAATATCTAACGAATCTAAAACTTTCGCCGGTTCATCACCAGACTTGATTCTTTTCTGATACTCTTCAAATCTGTCAGAAATGACATTTCCACATGTAAAACATCTTACTGGAACAAGCATATTTTCCAAAAACAACCAAGGATTATAAAAACCCTGCATGAAAATTTGTTTGCGGGTGTCGCCCAGCCTGGCCAAAGGCGCTAGCTTGAGGGGCTAGTCTCTTAGGAGTTCGTGGGTTCAAATCCCATCGCCCGCATTTCTAAAAATTAATAGTTTTATTTTTCTGCCAGAGCCTTGATAAAATGATTCCTTCTAATCTCTTCGGTAATCACAGCTCTTGTTTCTTCTACAAGGATACGATTCACATCCAATTTCCTTCTTGCTTCCTTTACAATTTTATCATACATTGCAAGCGGGTAGAGTATAAGGTAAAGATTTTCCATCACATTAAAAATTCTATGAGCTTCCTTTAAGCAGTCTTTCCTGATATTATCCAGCACGAGTCTTTTAAGCTCCCCAATACAATCAAGGAGCCCTAAAACATACGATTCTTTTGAAACCTTCAGAGATTTTAGAGATGGTATTTCCTTATTTTCTATTATTGCCAAAAATGAATGGGCCTCAACAAATTCTTGTTCCGGCGTGATAAGATATTTTTTAAAACCTTCTTTTGCTTTTTTTTGATTTTTTATCAATACGGTTTCTGCTTTTTTGATTTTTTGCTTTGCAAGTCTAAGGTCACCCTTATGAGCTGCTATAATAGAATGGCTAGATAAGATAACCACATCTCTTGTATTTTTTATCAAAAATTCCCTTGATGCATTTGAATCTTTTAGCAACTTTGAAATTTCACGTAATGATGATTTTACATTCTTTAACGCCATATCCATCTTTCAAAAAACTGGGATAAAGTCGTTTGCCAAAGGGCTTAATTGCTCTGTTAATTTGTTTTAGACATGTGCATAACTGTCAAGCAAATGATGCAGATTGAGGAAAACGGTCATCAGATGGGATTTTTGAGAAAGTTTATGATGGAAAACGCCGGTGCTGCGTGTGCAAAAAAATTAGTGGAAAAATTTGGAGATGTAAAATCAAAAAATGTTCTTGTTTTTGCTGGACTTGGAAATAATGGTGGCGATGGTTTAGTAATCGCACGCCATTTGGCAGGATCTGGGTCAAGCGTAACTGTTTTTCTTTTGGGCGAGCCTGATAATATTAGATCAGAAGAGTGTTCATGGAACTGGAACTTGTTAGAAAAAATGGAATCAATAAAATTACTCGTTGGTGGAAATTTTGAGCTCCTTAATAATTTAGATAAATTTGATTTAATAGTTGATGGAATCTTGGGTACTGGTATTTCTGGTGAAATAAGGGAGCCACACGCATCTGCTATCACATTTATCAATAAATCAAATGCATTCAAACTAGCTGTCGATGTTCCTTCTGGTGTGGATCCAGATACTGGAAACAAAAACTCACCCCATGTTAAAGCTGATATGACAGTTACATTTCATAGAATGAAAGTTGGCATGCCAAAAAGAACAGATGTGTGTGGTGAGATTTTTGTTGAAAAAATTGGAATTCCTCCAGAGGCAGAGATTGGTGTTCTATGAAAGTATATCAAGTGCCAGTGGGTCCAATGCAAAATTTTTCATACATTGTTGAAGACGAATCTACACATGAGGCAATTGTGATTGATCCATCATGGGATTTAGAAAAGTTAACTGAAATTATCAACAAGCAAAATCTAAATCCCAAGTATATCGTTAATACTCACTGGCATGATGATCACACCAGAGGAAATGAGGAACTGGCAAAAGAACTCAGTATAAAGATTGTTCAGCATGGTGACTCACATCTCAAAAACGACTTGACAGTTTCAGATGGAGATTCCATAAAATTTGGCTGTTCAGAACTTGCTGTATATCACACACCTGGGCATTCTAAAGATAGCATTTGTCTTGTTGGTGACGGAAAAATTTTTTCAGGTGATACTTTGTTTGTAGGAAACTGTGGCCGGATAGATTTGCCAGGAGGAAGCTCAAAGGAACTTTATCACAGTTTGTTTGATGTTGTTGGAAATTTGGATGACAATCTAGTTTTGTATCCAGGTCATGATTATGGCTCAGCCGTAACAACTACTATTGGAAGGGAAAAACAAACCAACCCTGTAATGCAAAAGATTTCCGAGGCAGAATTTGTTGAACGTATGGGAGGTTAACTATGTCAGATATCAAAATTCATTGTAATGAGGAAAAGGGGCAAAAATTCTTGAAAGATGTTGAAGGAAAAGGGTTTCTTTTTTCATTCGTAATTTCCTATACAGAGACAGCTGAAACTCCTGGAATTACAGTGGCTGGAGCCGATCCGGATTTCTTAAAATTTACTCCCCCTGCAGATGCGGAGTTCCTTCACTATGGATTCTGTAAAAGTATAGACGTAATTCCAATGACACCAGATGGAAAACCCACTCCCGCCCTTCTGACAAAAGCGGCTTTGGACTCGGCAGAAATTCCACAAGTAGTTATTAACGCTGGAAGCAAAATTGCCCCAAAACTTCCATATTTTGAAACTGGTCTTATTCCAGGCAAAAATATAGCCTTGGAACCTGGGCTTGAGCAATCTCTTGTTGAACACGCAATTGACTATGGCCGAATACTTGGCAGAACGTTAGCATCATGTACTGACTGCTTGATAATAGGTGAAAGTATCCCAGGAGGCACAACAACAGCATTAGCAGTTTTGAAAAGTTTTGGCATTGATGCTCATGTTAGTTCTAGTATGCCCAAAAACCCTGAATCATTAAAAAATGAAATTGTTGAAAAAGCACTAAAACGCTCTGATTCTAAAGATCCCTTTAAGATAATGGCAAACACTGGTGATCCAATGATACCATTTATTGCAGGAATGTTAAGTTCTGCTTCTAATATTACAAATGTAATTCTAGCAGGCGGTACACAGATGACTGCAGTACTTGCCTTGGCAGAGACAATTGGCTATGACAAGGACAGGACTGCACTGGGAACCACCTCATACATAGTTGATGACAAAAGTGCTAATTTATTGGAAATTGTGAAGTCAATTTCTGACATTCCTGTATTGTCAATAAATCCAAAATTGGAAGATTCAAAATTTAGTGGTTTGCGTGCGTATTCAGAGGGGTTTGTAAAGGAGGGTGTAGGCGCAGGTGGTAGCATGATTGCATCAATGCTGAAAACTGGTATGGATTCACAAAAATTGCTAGAATTAATTGATAAAGAATACGAGCGAATTTCTTCGTCAAAATGACTGATTTTAATTCTTGATGGAATGTTACCTATCCTACAGCTGGTTTTTCAACTTCAGGTTTTTTTTCAGCATCAACGTTAGATTCAGTTTTAGTTTCAATCTCTAAATTTTCTGTTTCTGGACTTCCTAGATCTGATTCTGGTTTAGACAACATCTGATTAAATTGTGATTCAGCAGTTAATCGTATCTTTGGCTCTTCATCAATTTTTACAGTATATGATGGAATTGTAACAACACGTTCTCCTATCATAATATGTCCATGGACAATAGCTTGTCTTGCTTGGTATGGTGTCTTAAAGTACAGTTTCTTTTGGACTATAGTCTGTAAACGACGTGATAATAAATCAGTAACCTGTAGATTTAACACATCATCCAAAGTTGAATTGCTATCTATCAATCCTATTTTGGAAAGTGAATTAATGAGAATTGGTTCTTTCTGTTCTCTATCCTCTTGTCTTAAGGCAAGTAATGAACGAGCTTGAAGTCTCACACTTGATAATTGAGTATTTGCTTTCCATAATTCTCTTTTAGTTTTTAATCCAAATGTACCAAGAATTTTCAATTCCTCCATCATAAGGTCATAGTTAAGTGGTCGTTTTGGTTTTTTCCAAACTCTTCTTGATAATTTAGGATCTCCCATCTATCTCACCTATGTCTTTTTTGTAGCAGGTGCTTCTTTCTTTTCAGTCTTAGGCACTTGCTTATTTTCTACACCTGGTTTGGTTGCAACAGTTGATCCTTTTCCTTCAGCAGCTGTTGGTGCTCCTTCAGCAGCTACTCCTTCAGCAGCTACTCCTTCAGCTGCCGGTGCTCCAGCAGTTCCTCCTGCCTGTGCTGGTAAAACTCTACCACCCTTAGCAACTCCAACTGCTCCACCTTTTCGTCCAGTACACCTGGTGCGTTGACCTCTAACCTTTAATCCAAACATATGTCTATATCCTCTCCAACTTCCAGAAGTTTTTTCTCTTTCAACATCATTTCTTACTGTGAAGTCTATATCAGATGTAATCAGATGTTTATCTTCTCCAGTTTCAACGTCCTTCCTTCTATTCAAAAACCACGATGGATAATTAGAGGATGAAGGATCTTGTATAATATTTTCAATAGACTTTACCAGTTCATTTGATAAATTCCCAATTCGTAGTCCGGAATCAATTTTTAACTTGTTAATAATAGAATTTGCAAACATATAGCCTATACCTTTTATCTGAGTTAGCCCAACAACCATCTTCTTTTCTCCAGGAATGTCATTTCCTAAGATCCTAACTATGTAGTTATATTCAACGCTCAAGTATGCAAGATTCTAAATTTCCCCGATAAAAACCATCTGATATTTGAATTGTTTTAACTATAGCTATATTATTAGTATAATTATTTCAAGTTGATATTATGACAAATAATAATGCAGATTATAATAACAAAACTTTAGAAGCGCTATTTGAGCCACAAAATGCTGAAATTCTAGCAAACTTGGAAGATGGTCCAAAAACATCGTCAGAACTTGCTGAAGCTCTTGGAATCAAAGAAGAAGAGCTAGACAAACAAATATCATATCTTAAAGAAATGAAGTTCGTAACTAAAACCGATAAAGCTAATGGTGCTTATTATTCAGCAGACAAGGACAGATTGTCTGAGGTTTTAGAAAATGATGATAATTTTAAAAATATTGATGATGGATTAGCCAAGCTTGACAGTTTTCTTAATTAGTTGATTTTATTTTCCTCTCAAAAGTTCACACAAGTCTAAACCAAGCATACATTTTTGACTAAATTAATAAATTTCAAACAAGAAATGTAATTTTTTCCCTACTTAATACATAAATACCTAGAACCGTGCAATTTTTTCAGTATGCATACTATGGGGAAATTTTTTCTAGTTTTTCTTTGTCTTACAATAGCATCATATGGGCTTTCAGGCTCAGTATATGCAAGTAACCATAACATACTTCCTTTTACAGTGGCAACAAATTCAGATTCTTATTCAGCGGGTGATACAATTCTTATTTTTGGGACTATAAGAGATTATGACGGTAAATATCCTAATGTCACCATTCAGATTTTTGGTCCACTGGGAGGGATGAAAGTTATTGATCAATTAACAGCTCAATCTGACGGAACTTTTTCTGTCACCATGAAAGCACAAGGTACGATCAATTTGACAGGTGAATATATTGTAAAAGCTATGTGGAATAAACAACCCGCAGAGACTATATTTGAATTTGTTAGTGGCGCTGTACCAGAACCAATAGACACAACAGCAGCAGAGAAAGCAGCAGCTCAAGCAGCAGCAGAGAAAGCAGCAGCTCAAGCAGCAGCAGCTCAAGCAGCAGCAGAGAAAGCAGCAGCAACAGTAGAAGAAGAACCTGAGATTGAACCAGAACCAGTGATGGTATCACAACCAGATGAAGAAAAAAAGAAAGGTGGTGGTTGTCTCATAGCAACAGCAGCATTCGGTTCTGAAATGGCCCCACAAGTTCAGTTCCTAAGAGAGATACGTGATAACAAAGTGTTACAAACAGAATCTGGTTCTGCATTTATGACCGGTTTCAACCAGTTTTACTATTCATTCTCACCAGCAGTAGCAGACTATGAACGAGAAAATCCAGCCTTTAAGGAAACTGTCAAACTTGCGTTAACTCCAATGTTGACATCATTAGCCGTTCTAAATTATGTTGATATTGATTCAGAAGCAGAAATGTTGGGATATGGAATTGGTATTATACTTCTTAACATAGGAATGTATTTTGTAGCGCCAGCAATTATAATAATTAAAATTAAAAATAGGAACTAGTTTTTACTTCTTAATGTCAAAACGCAAAGTTCAGGGTATCATTGTTTTCACATTAGCTATTGCAGCATTTTTTGTATATGCATATCTTCTAATGTTATCTGAATGGAGCCCAATTGTTTTGCAATTATCTATGTTAATGGTTGTTGGAGGAGTTCTAGGTGTAATTTCTTGGATAGGATACATGATGGCCACTACAAAATCTTCGCCATCGTCAATCATCCAAGATGAAGAAAAATAGCTTTACTTTTTTATTCTTACATCAACTACTGTCTGATAAAATCTGGGACCCACAGGTCTAACTATTTTGGATCCTAGTATTGTTGATTTTACAGGTGTTATTTGCATATAATGTTGTTCTGATAGTTTTGCAGCATCAGATTTTTTATCGGCATGAATATGTGAATAATAATGAATGATGCCACCATTTTTAGTTGATAGAATAGCAGAGTCTAGAAACTCATCTGATTTTTCAGGAAGTAACATTAGGGTTCGATCTGACTTGTTTTCTAGCTGATTACTAATAACTTCAGAAGCATTACCGTGGATAGATATTACATTCCCTGCAAGTCTGTTAATTGCTATATTTTTCTCACATAGTTTTGCAGCAAATGGATTGATATCAATATTGAACACGGTAGATTTTTTCATTTTTGCAGCAATAATTGAGAATATACCTACCCCGCCAAACATGTTAACCATCACTTCACCATCATTGACAGATTCTGCAATTCGTGTTCGTTCTGATGATAATCTTGGAGAGAAGAATACATTTCGAACATCAACAATAAATCTACATCCAGATTCTTTGTATTCAGTTTCTGTTTTGTCATCTCCAGCTAAGATTTCTAAATCTCTTATTCTAAATTCTCCATCAACAGAAGATGACTGACAAAAAATAGACTTGGCATTTTTTACTTGTTCTAAAAGTGTTTCACCAATTAATTTTTTCTTTGATATTAGGGAATCAGGTATTCTTATTATTATAATATGACCAATTTGATCAAAGGCCGAGATTAACTCATCAGATTCTTTCGCGGAAAGAATTGACTCCAATGTTTTTTTTAGCATTCGTGACATTCTAATAGTAAAAATTTGATGATGTTTTTTGTATTTTATCCAATCTACTATCTTCTTTATTAACCCGGGGTCTTCTGCTTTTTTCATCTCTCCTAAATGTGATATTTAGTGATTCCAAGAATTTATTCATCGCATCTACTTTGGATAATGGGGAAGACGCATGTCCGTTGAGACCAGAAGTTCCTTGAAATATAACCATTGAATCAGATACAAGATCCAATAATTGTATATCATGGTCAATAACCATTGCTGATTTTCCATATGATCTAGTAAAATGTTGTAGAAATTTTGCAACTGCTATTCTGTCTTCTACATCCAAAAAGGCAGATGGCTCGTCTAAAGCATAAAGTTCAGCTTTCTGAAGAAGGCATGTAATAATTGATACCTTTTGGAGTTCTCCACCTGACAAATTTTTGATTGATTTATTATACAGTTTTTTAATTTTAAGAGGCTCAACTATCTGTTCTTCCTCCTGACTCCCTTCAATCAATCCTTTATTTGCTGTATCCAATATCGAAACAACATCAACGTCACTATTATTTGATAAATATTGTGGTTTGTAAGAAATCTTAATCTTTTTATTTACATTTCCTACATCTGGTTTCTCTACACCAGCAATCATTTTCATCATTGTTGTCTTGCCTAGAGAATTTGCACCCATGATACCTAGCACTTCCCCTTTTCGTACTTCTCCAGCTTCAACAGTAACAGCAAAGTTTGGATATTTTTTTTCAAGAATAGGATATTTTATAGTAATATTTTCTGTTGTAAATTGCCCTGTAGATGATGAAACATCAAAAGAAAATTTTTTATCCCGAAACCTAACATTTTCATTTGGAAGATAACCATCAAGAAATACGTTAATTCCAACTTTGGTAGATAATATATTAGATACTATACCGTATGCAGAAGAAACTCCATAAAGAACCTCAATAAAATCACTAACATAATCTAGTAACGTTAGATCATGTTCAACTACCATTACACTCTTACCAATTTTTGCTAGATCATGAATTACTTTTGCGACAGCTGTACGTTGAAAAATATCATTATATGATGATGGTTCATCAAAAAAGTAAAAATCTGCATCTTTTGCTGATGCTACGGCAACTGCTAATCTTTGTAATTCACCACCACTTAATTCCTTCACATTTTGTTCTACTGAATTTTGCAAGCTTAAAGATTTGATTAATTCTTTTGTAATTCCCCTCTCATCATATTTTTCAAGTAGTTCTTTTCCTGTACCATCAAACATTTCAGCTATGTTGTAAACCTGCTGCGGTTTTATTGAAGCCCTAATTTTACCATCTTTAATCTTTTCAAAATGTGATTTTAATTCAGTTCCGCTATAAAATTTTAAAATTTCATCCCATTCTGGTTCTTCAGAATATTTTCCTAAGTTAGGTTTTAGATTTCCTGATAAAATGTTGATGACTGTGCTTTTCCCCATTCCATTTCTTCCGAGTAATCCCACAACTTGTCCCGGCTTTGGAGTAGGAAGCTTATACAAGCGAAAAGAGTTTTGCCCATACTGATGAATTTTATCAGTAGCTAACTCTGTAGCCAAATTGATAATAGTGATTGCATCAAAGGGACAAACTTTTACGCAAATACCACATCCATTACAAATGTCCTCATCAATTTGTGCCTTTTTTGTTTCTTCATTAAGTACAATACAATCTGCACCTGATTTGTTAATTGGGCAATATTTTATGCACTCCAATCCACATTTTTTGGGCTGACATAGATCATTATCTAATACTGCTACACGGTGAGTCATAATCATATTAAATATGTCTATAATTAATATCTCGTCCTTGCAGAAAAAGAATAATCATATTTGTTTTGTTCAGATTCTATTTGTACAGTTACCTTAATAGAGAAGCTCAGTATCCATTCAATTAAGCCGGTCATAGCGTTGGGGTGCGACCCAGTCCCATTCCGAACCTGGAAGTCAAACCCAATGTCGCTGTAGTGTTACTAAGATGCGAGAGCTCTTGGGAAGTTGCAGTGCTGGCATTTTATATTTTTAAAAAACTCAAAAATAGTTGTATATTGTAATTATATCATGGCAACCTGTTCAGTATGTGGTGAAGATTTTTCTAATGACATACGATTTCTAAATCATATGATGGAAAAACATGGATTTCGAAATCCTAATGTGGACAAGCCAGATAGAAATTCCAGAGGATACTAGTTTTATTTTGATATTTTGATTTTTTTACTATTGGTTAAAAGACTTGCAGAACGAAAAAAAACTACTTTTGGACTTTTGCAATCAGTATTACAATAATCTTGTGCAATTTCATTCTGTACATTTTTTTCATTACAATTAAAAATTGCAGAAAATAATGGTCTTAGAGCAGCCCTACCACCATATGCAATTTCGTTGTCAATAAACCAAAACATCTCTAACGCACTTGAATCAAGTGTACTGTCTCTAATTTGTTTACCAAAATCTGTATAATGACCAACAAGGCGTAGTCTTCCCTTTGCCAGAAAGTTCACAAATCTAGCAAACTGGGTACAAACATAACATTCATTATCATAAATTACAAGTGGGACTGCTTCCTCAAGTTCCATGGTTATATTTTGATTTGTTCAGATTAAAATTTTTGTAATTACATCCATTTTTTGCCTTATATGGCAGAAATCAAATATAATTATACGTGGGTTTTGTTTAATTTTTATCGGTTATGGGACTAAATTATTATCAAATAAAAAAGAAAGTTCGAAAGGCTAGAAAGCTTGTAATTCAAGCAACGTCAGCTGCTGGTTCTGGTCATCCTGGAGGCTCTTTTTCAATGGCTGAAATTTTAGGCTGTTTATTTTTCAAGTATTTGAGGTATGATCCAAAAAATCCAGGTTGGGAAGATCGCGATAAGCTTGTACTTTCAAAGGGTCATGCATCACCTGGTCTTTTTTCAAACTTGGCGGTAGCTGGCTACTTTGATCCTGAAGATGTTAAAACATTGAGAAAGTTAGGAAGTAAACTTCAAGGTCACCCAGATCTAAAGTGCCCTGGTGTTGAGTTTTGCGGTGGCTCTTTGGGAATTGGACTATCATATTCTATTGGAAATGCACTAGCTGCAAGAATTGATGGTAAAGAACATAGAATTTACACAATTATTGGTGATGGGGAATCTGACGAGGGTCAAGTTTGGGAGGCAGCAATGACAGCTGCCAAGTACAAGATTGATAACATGACTGTGTTCCTTGATAGAAACTTCATACAACAAGATTCCTATACAGAAAAAATCATGCCGCTTGATGAGAATATACTAGACAATAATTTGTCAGATATGTGGAAAGATGCAAGTAGATGGAAGACTGGTGATAAGTGGCGCTCTTTTGGTTGGAATGTTATTGAAATTGATGGGCATAGAATTGAGCAAATTTCAGATGCTATAAAAAGAGCCAATCAAACTAAAGGACTCCCATCAATTATCATTGCTCGAACTATCAAAGGTAAGGGAGTAGAGCATATGGAAGATAATCCACAGTGGCACGGTAAGGCCCCGAATCCTGAGATTGTTCCAATTATTGAAGATGAGCTAGACTCTCAGTTTATGATAGCACCTTCAATTATTGCGGGTGATATGTCAAATCTTGAAAAAGAAATTCAACGGTGTATTGTTGGACGAGCTGATTACATTCATCTTGATGTCATGGATGGTCAGTTTGTTCCTAACAAAACATTTGATCATACAAAGATTAAGGAACTCCGTCCCTTGACACTAATTCCTTTTGATGTACATCTTATGATTAATGAACCAGTAAAACATGTTCGTAATTACATAGATGCTGGAAGTGACATAATCACTGTTCATGCTGAAGTGTGTGATGAATCTAGTTTTGGTGAAATATGTGATATATTGCATTCAAACCAAGTTGGAATCGGTCTTGCAATTAATCCGGACACAGAACTTCCCCAATGGTGTTACAAATTTGCAGAATTGTTAGATCAAATCATTGTCATGTCGGTGGTTCCAGGAAAATCTGGTCAGAAATTCATAGAATCTACACATGAAAAAATCCAGCGAATTGTTAAAGATCTGAAAGAGCACAAATTTGGGGGATATATTGAGGTAGATGGTGGGGTTAATCTGGAAAACATTGGTGAATGTTTCGAAGACGGAGGAAGAGCATTTGTAGGTGGAAATGCAATTATTGGCCAAAATGATGTTAGAATGATCATTAAAGAATTTAGAAATAAAGTTCTTGAATCAAGAAGACGGCTTCTAATTAAAAAGGCACATGATCTTGGTGGAACAGATCTTGTTAGTAAATGGGTTGATTTGCATGTTATTGGTGAAAAAAAAGACAGTTTAGTTCAGATTTCCAAGGAGTTTGGGTTTGCATGAGTACAGAACAACTGGGAGATATGAGAACTGAATACAGTAAATCACTTGTAGCAATTGGTGAGGAAGACCCAAACATTGTAGTTTTAGGCGCTGATACCACTGACTCGTTAAAGACTTCCAACTTTGGGAAAAAATTTCCTGAAAGATTTTTCAACGTAGGAATAGCAGAAGCTAATCTAGTTTCAGTAGCTGCAGGACTTGCATATTCTGGAAAGACAGCGTTTGCAAGTACATATGCCATATTTCTACCAGGACGATGTGTTGATCAGATTAGAAATTCAATTGCATATCCATCTACGGGAGACAAAAAAGGTCTGAATGTTAAGCTAGTTGTGTCTCATGGCGGTATTAGTGTTGGAGCTGATGGGGGGTCTCATCAACAAATTGAAGATATTGCAATAATGCGAGCAATCCCAAACATGAGAGTTCTTATACCAGCTGATTCAGTGGCGGTTTCAAAACTTACTTGGATTATTGCTCAACAATATGGACCATTCTATATGAGAATGACTAGGTCAAAAAATCCTATTATTTATAACGACTCGCAAGAATTTCAAATTGGAAAAGGCATTGTATTACGAGATGGTTCTGACTGTACAATAGCTGCATGTGGAATTACAGTTAAGACTGCATTAGATGCAGCTGATTTACTTCAACAAGATGGAATTTCTTGTAGAGTTATAGATTGTTTTTCTATTAAACCAATTGACAAGGATTTATTAGAAAAAGCTGCTAGAGAAACGGGAGCAATTGTAACATGCGAAGAACATAATGTGATGGGTGGATTTGGTTCTAGTGTGGCAGAAGTTGTTTCTGAATCTTATCCTGTTCCAATAAGAAGAATTGGTGTACAGGACAAGTTCGGAGAATCAGCTCGTGATAATGAAATCCCCCAATTATTTGAAAAACATGGAATAACATCTATTAATATAGCAAATACAGTAAAGGAAGCAAGAGGTCAAAAACAATGAAAATTTTTCTAGATACTGCTAATCTTAATGCTATACGAATGTATAACGACATGGGACTTGTTGATGGAATTACAACAAATCCTTCATTACTAGCAAAAGAAGGTGGTGATCCACAAAAAACAATGGAAGAAATTTCAAAAATTATCAAGGGAGA
>Ga0315334_10001319_pt1 | contig 15223 bp, 11 predicted proteins | sample M150034915metaG_FD_205555 | JGI IMG/M metagenome (GOLD analysis project Ga0315334, IMG submission 205555) | Ammonia-oxidizing marine archaeal communities from Monterey Bay, California, United States - M1 500m 34915 | ecosystem: Environmental > Aquatic > Marine > Intertidal zone | place: USA... | reverse complement strand
TGTAATCCGCAGGCCGGGGGTTCGAGTCCCCCCGCAGGCTCTTTGATTAGTGATGATAATAGCAAGCATGCTAAGTATCGCATTGCACACAATGCTCAACCCCCGCAGGCTCTTTGATTAGTGATGATAATGGCAAGCATGCTAAGTATCGCATTGCACACAATGCTCAACCCCCGCAGGCTCTTTGATTATTGATGATATTAGCAAGCCTGCTAAGCATGTATGCGTGGAGGTTGTACCCAGAAAAAAAAAAGTGCGCTTTGGGAAACTCTATAAACAGATTATTGGAATTTATATTTATGCCTCAAAATTGGACGCCCGATGGTGTGTCCGCAAGCGACCTTGCAGATGGTGACTTGTATCACCGCTCACTATACGCAGAGGGAGATAGCGAACAACCGCTTGGTTGGCACCGCGACAGTATCGCTAAACTGGTCCACGCAGTTGCTAGTAGGATATCCGATGGTAATCTTGTAGTCGATTACGGTACTGGAACTGGTGGTTCAGCAATTGAGTTACTCAAGGTTCTAGACTCCCGAGGAATAGAAATTACACTGGTTCTTATTGACCCACTGCCCTCCTGGTTCTCCAAAGCGTGGGAGGTGCTGCATCAGCGCAGTGATGTCGAATTCCGACTCTCCTTTGATTACGATTCTGAGTTGGGAAGAAAGAGATTCTTCACAGTCACTGAACTTCTCGAGGGGCGCCAAGCCGACCTGATTCTCTCCTCAAGCACAATGCACCTGATTCCATCCAAAACAATCCCTTCCTTGATAGAGGAAATCCATGCCAATCTTGTACCCAGTGGTTGGTTCATCTGGGATAGTGGCGATATCGATGCGCCGACTCGGCCCGCCTCCTCCTGTCTTTTGCATGACCCCTACCGAGGTGTACATGCCAAGGCTGTTGCATCCGCTGAGCATCAATCTGCACTCTCAAGTCTTAATGATGAGATGCAGGCTCAGCGCATCCTACAAAATACGGGCCGAATATTCCCCACCCCACCGACGGCTGACATCATTACCGATGCAATCGATGCTGTTGGATTCCAGAGTGAATACTCGACACTGGAGGTCAGCATGACTGATGCGGATGCATTACGATTCATCCTCGTGCCTCGCTTGGCTGCGGTTGCGGGTGGCATCGAGGATGAGGCAACTCGAACGGCTTTAATCAAGCGTTGTCTGGCTGAAACACTGGACGAATTACGCGCATCCGGACAGGCTGATGAAAATGGATACCGTTCTCACTGGACCTATGGTGAGCATCAGAAACTCTCATGAAAACCCCCATCATCACTATCTGGAATGGTGTTCAGCGGATTGCCACGCAATACTCACTCTTAGCAGGCTCTTTGATTTCTGAAGAATTGAGTATTCTGTGTCGTCCTCGCCCCCTAAGGGGGCGTGGCTTTGAATGCCTACCTTGATAGAGGTTCGGTGACTCCCGTGAAGTCAGAGGCTTGCCCATGCGTACCAGAATTTTGATTGGACTGCTGTTTTTGACAGCAGCTTTTGCCCCACTTGCGACTAACCAAATCCCACTTGGAATCGATGAAGTTTTCACTTCAGAAACAAGTGATGACCCACGTGAACTCACTAATATGGATGTATTATCAGGAACACGAACTGTGAACAATGCAGGTGGCCGAGCCCCTTGCCCAACTATCCAAACCGATGCTGGAATGACCGGTGATGCTGGGAATGAGAGTAATACATCTAGACCTCTTGGACAAAACCCAACAACCTCGAAGACTGGCTGTATGGATGCAACTGATAATTCAGATTGGTATTCATTCTCCTATACCCAAGGCAAGGACATCGATATCGAATTAGTTGTTCCAGCAGGTGCTGATTTCGACTTATACTTGTACGATGATGCTAATCAATATCTAGCGGACTCTTCAGAATATAACGACCCACTTGAGAAAGTAACCAGTGTTGGCTCACAAATTTCAGGGGTTGCAGGAACATACTATATCGCCCTCTACATGTATAGTGGCGATGGAGGATATACAGTTCGAACTTGGACAAATAATTCCCCTCCTGCGCCTGATTTGCTGACTACTGCAATTACCTCCCCAAGCCGTGGTAATGCAAGCGACGTTGTGGATATTGCATATACAATTGAAAACATAGGAAATGATAACAGCAGTAATTTCAATGTAACTTTCATTCTATCAGAGGATGAAACATATGACTGGTCAGATACTCTTCTATCTCATGGAGAGAATCACACAAATCTTGGTGAAAATACCAGCCTAAACAATACTGCTACCATTACAATCCCTTCCACTCTTGCGAATGGCTCCTACCATTGGTTAGTTTGGCCGGATGCTTATGGAACGATTACAGAAAAGAATGAATCCAATAATATGATGGCAAGCCCAGTGAAGATGACGGTTGGGGAATCCTGCGAAGATTTCTACCCAAGTGGACAAGATGATGCAAGTTCAGGCCAAGATGCAGTAGCAAATTGGAGTGATATTACAACTGCCACCGGAGATAATTACACAGGAATGGTTTCTGGGTGTATGGATGGAAATGATGGAAATGACAACTACCGCTTCGATGTACCCATCAATCACGATTTGGATATTGTTTTGACTAGTCAAGGGGATGACAGAGGATACATAGATCTCCATTCCTCAAATGGTTCATTTGTTGATTGGGACTACTCATTCAACACTTCTACTAAGAGTGCAACAACCTCGGGTGGAGACTATGACGGTGATGGAGGAATCTTCTACGTCAATATCAGCCATTCAGAAGGAGCAGGGAACTATACTCTCGATGTATGGACCAACTATAGTGCTCCTGCCCCGAACTTATTCGTCGAGGATGTTAGCGGGCCCCTTACATCAAACCCAGGGGATTCAATAACAATCGACTTTGATATCGGCAACGATGGAAAGGTTGACTTGAGCAATTCAACACTTGTCAGTGCATGGCTATCAGTAAGCACCGATTGGTCAGAATACGACCATGAAATTGGTAATACTACTATCTCATCAGTAGTTGTCAATGGTACAACAAATGGCCAAATCAATGGCCTTGTCCCTCAGGATATTATTGAAGGAAATTACAGCATCATCGTCATTGTCGATGGTGATGAAATGATTGATGAAGTAAATGATGATGATAATACTGGAACAGCCCTCGATGAAGTGCAAATCGGTTCAATCCCTTCAGGATGTTCAAGCCAAAATGATGCCCTATCTGGTGGTGATGCTGGTAATGATCCGAATAATGCATATGATCTTGGCACAGATGCCTCAGTAGAAGTCATCGGCTGTCTCGATAAAAATAGTGATGCTTCAGATGTCTACAAGGTAACTATGAGTTCAGGGATGGATATCTCTGCAATCCTAATTGTTGCACCAAGTTCAGACTTCGACTTGGAGTTGAAGAATGCTCAAGGTCAATTGATTGCCCAAAGTTGGTTAGCAGGCAGCAATGATGAAGATGTTGCTACTGATGATGGTGCTGGTGGAGTATTTTATCTTGAAGTATTAGCTTGGTCTGATGCAGGTGAATACCGATTGATAATCAACGATGCCAAAAATCAAGTCACACCAGTATTCACCTGTGGCCAACAGATGGACCTTGGATTGAATGGAGATGCCAGTGATGCTAGCAGTAACCCAACTGCCTTAGGAGATAATCCAATGCAAATTGGAATGGGCTGCCTAGATGGCAACGATGTTGCTGATGCATATGGTTTCTCATTGACTGACCAACAGAATGTTGAAATCACCTTTTCACAAGATGGGGAATCAAACTTTATGGTCGCTCTTTACGAAGGAAATAATTTCATCGAAAGTTGGGATAACACTACTGCTTTGGTAGAATGGGTGACTCTTGGTACCCAGCGTGAAGGTACCGATTCATCCTACCGCATAGTCATCGGAGCCAATGGTGGGGTAGGCTACTACAACCTTAGCATCACCACAACTGATGCTGCTGCTCCTGATTATGTAGCGGATGTAGTAAACTGTCCAATCGACCTCATCAGTGGAGAAGAGGGATACTTTGGCTGGGAGTTCTCCAACATCAATGGAGTATCACAAGGCCCAGTTTCATTCAGTATTTCTCTTCTTGATGAAAATAGTCAAGTAATCGCAGTTCTTTACAATAGTAGTGCAATTTTAGATGATAGTAATGCTGAGATGGAAAGTGGAAGTTCATCCTATGGCTTCCCAGAAGCGATGGAAAGCGGGTCATATTCCTGCCAACTTGATGTTGACCAGGAAATGCTAATCGTTGAAGATAATGAAAGCAATAACATCATCATAGGAAATTCATTCAACATCACCAATTATTGGGACCTTTGGGCAAATGACATAGACCAAGATGGATACAATACCACCGATACTGGCGATGGAATAGTTGATGCTTGTCCTGAATCATTTGGAGAATCAACGGGAGACGGATATGGTTGCCCAGATATTGATGCAGATGGTTGGTCAAACGCCAACGACATCATGCCATTGGATGCAAGCCAATGGGTTGACAGCGATGGGGATGGCTATGGTGATAATTCGACTGGCACCGACGGCGACCAATGTCCAGATGTTGCCGGAGTCTACAATGGTGAAGGTGGACAAGGCTGTCCACTTGCAGGTGCAGTTGACACCGATGGAGATGGAGTCTTGGATGAAATGGACGATTGTCCAGAAACCCCTGCTGAAGATGAAGTAGATGTCAAGGGCTGTACAATTGTCGATGATTCTGGCAACAATGGCAATGGCGGGACAGACTCCGGAAACCAAGGTAACCAAAGTGTCGATGAACCAGATGATGTCATAGATAAGCCAGATGATGGAGATGATCCAACCAAAGAGGAAGATGAAACACTAGGAGATAACGTTCTCGGACTTTCTGATGATGAAACTCTGCAATATGGAATGCTGGGTGGAGCAATCTTAGTAGTTTTACTTCTCTTGGTTTTGATACTACGTGGCCGTGGTGGCGATGATGATGAATTAGCAATCAATCAAGCATTCAATGCTGGTATAATGAGTGGGGAACCATATGGTGGAGGAGCAACCCGCACCCCTGAGTCTATGGCATATGAGCAGCAATTGATTGCTTCTGGATATGATGCAGCAACAGCAAGAGCATATGCTGACCACTATTTTAACAACCAGTGAATCACTCATATCGGATGAAAAACCCCTTGATTTGGGGATTGCTTGAAGGGGTGACACTACATGGATGAGCATATGCAGAGCGTAAATAGTGAGGAATCTCTCCAATTAGGAGTTGATTTCGCAGTTAATCTGCTCAACCCATTAGCCTCCAAAAAATCTGGTGATGATCCCATCTTTTTTTGGTTCAGCAGATATCTTTCTGCTCGTGATGCTGGACGTGATGCTGTAAACGGAACGCTTGGCTCTTTGCTCGATAATTCAGGCAATCTAATGCTGAATGGAATCGTCATCGATTCCCTGAGAAAACAAAAGGGACACGATATGGCCGGTTATGCGCCATTAAGAGGGATTCCTGAATTTAGAGAATTAGCGATTGATTTAGCATTAGGTGGACACCGCAAAGATATCGCAGCATCCGCTCTTTCAATAGCAACCCCTGGAGGCTGCGGTGCTCTATATGCAGCAGCAAATAACTTTGCAGACCCAGGAACGAAAGTTCTGTTGCGAGACCTTCATTGGGCGCCATACCAGACAATTTTGGCTGAAAATCAGTTGACTAGCACAAGTTATCCTCTTTGGGGTTCGGGTCTAGAGCTTCAAAAAGCACTTGAAGAGTTATGTCAAAGTCAGAAGAGGATTCTCTCATGGCTAAACGACCCTGCGCACAATCCAACTGGATTGACGCTGACTTCACAAGAAAGAGAACAAACTCTCAATGCTTTCATAGATTCTGCAAATAAGAACCCAAGCATTGGCCACACACTTCTAATCGACTCTGCCTACCATCTCTATTCAGAAGACCCATACGCTTGGGCGAGGACAATTTCAAAACTCCACGACTGGCCGAGCAATCTTCTGATTCTCTTTGCCATTTCATGTTCAAAATCTCACACAATTTATGGCATGAGAACTGGTGCAATTGTTTGCCTACATCCAAATCAGAAATTCTTGCAAAAATTGGATGAGGTTATCCTCCATACTGGAAGAGGTACTTGGAGCGCAGCACCTCGGCTATCACAAGTTGCACTTGCCCAAATCCATGCGCAGCGTGAAGATGAATGGTGTGATGAAAAGGATACACTGAAGTCAATCTTGAAAGCACGAAGAAAAGCATTCAATGAAGAATTGGACAAGGTTTCTCTCAAAGCATTACCAAATCACGATGGTTATTTCGCCTTCATCCAATGCCAAAACCCAGAAGCTGTGTGTGAATCTTGTGCTGCAGAAGATGTATACCTCGTTCCCCTAAAAGGCGGAGTTAGGATAGGTATCTGTGCAATACCGAGTGATAAGATGGCTAGAGTTGCAAATGCTCTGGCAAATGCTTTGAGGTGAAAACTTGCAGCACTTGCGCACTAATTTGCTCCTAGCATCCATAATTTGCTTGGTGATTGGTGCTATGTTTATCATTTCAAAGGAAGACCTTGGGATATCCATTGGAGCGCCTATTTCTTTGCTAGGAATGGTCATTTTTATCTGGGGTATTTCAATCAATGAAGAAAATGCAGTTTGGTCAAAAGAAAAGATTGCAAATTGGATTCCTGATGCTGAAGAAATGGCAGAGGCTGGACGAATAATGTACAGAGTTGATACAACGCTTGATGAGCCAATAATAACTACGGTACTATGTGGGTCATGTGGAAATATAAGCGAACAAGAGGGAGTGAAACCCAAGACCTTTACTTGTCCAACATGCTCTAAGGAATTATGGCAAGAAGAAGAATAACATGAAGCCTTTTCACAAATTGATGGCTTAGGACTTGTTCTCCATTGAAGGTGCATTTTGGCGGAGTTGTTGAAGAAAAGGTCATGACTTGCATTCGGCTCGAAGCCAGCATGGGCAGCCACTCACTGAGCAATCCACAGCGCCGCCTATTACGGGCGATGCAGGAATCTGGTGCTCAAACTACTTGGTCAATAGCATCGATTCTAGAGGAATGTGGATGGAGTGACCAAGCCCAAGCAGCAGGCGCAGCCCTAGGTTTGGTAGATGCAGGATTTGCTGATGTAGACGAAAAAAACACCGTGAAATGGACTCTCGGTCCAGAGGGTAAAGCCGCTCTAGAAAACGGATTGTTAGAGGCGCGCCTGTGGACTTGGCTCTCAAATGCCAAAGAAGAAGAGTCCTACATGCGAGATTTACAATCTTCAGGTATCGTAGAAAAACATGAAACAGGAATCGGAGTTGGCCTATTGAAAGGCTTAGGGGTGGAAATAGTATCAGGTTGCCTGGTAATTCCCACAGATAGTATGGCAGAAGAGATTATCCAAGAGCGTTATGACTTCCTTTCCAATATCGTTGAAGGCCCCCTATTGGACTATTTCAAAGGGCGAAAAGGATTACTCCAATCCTCTGAATCAACAAGCAGAACATGGACGATAACAGAAGCAGGCTCGAATGCGGAAGACCTCAATGAAGTGGACGAGGTCGTTGAATTAACTCCCGAAATGCTACAAGGTGAAGAATGGCGGAATATGACTTTCAAATCATTTGACCAGACTCTTGAATCAACTACTCCAACCACCGGTAAACCTCACCCAATGCAATCTCTGATCGAGCGGGTTCGTTCGGTATTTTTAGAAATGGGCTTCAGTGAAATAGATGGAGATTACGTCCAAAGTGCCGGTTGGAATATGGATGCATTATTCATTCCTCAAGACCATCCGGCCCGTGAAATGCAGGACACTTTCTATCTCGATGAGCCAGCATCTTTAGAAATTGATGAAAAGAACCTCAAGCAATGGAAAGAGATTCACCAACATGGTGGTGACACTGGCTCAACTGGCTGGGGTGGTGAATTCAGTGATGAGATTGCACGTAAGGGCTTACTTCGCACTCACACTACGGTAAATACCATCAAACACCTCGCAGATGCTCCTGATGAACCATGCCGTGTATTCGCTGTTGGTAGAGTATTTCGCAAGGAGAGCATAGACCGCACCCATCTTCCTGAATTTCATCAAATCGAAGGAATCATCATGGAACCTGGAGCGAACCTACCTATGTTGGTCACCACTCTGAAGACCTTCTATGCCAAGATGGGTTACCCAGAAGTCAGGGTTCGGCCCGCCTATTTCCCCTATACTGAACCCAGCCTTGAGGTTGAAGTGAAGTGGCGAGGAAAGTGGCTAGAATTAGGAGGTGCTGGCATCTTCCGTCCTGAAGTTAGTGAGCCACTTGGAGTTAAGTGGCCAGTTTGTGCTTGGGGCATGGGATTGGAACGCTTAGCAATGTTAGTTCTCGGTCTTGACGATATTCGCCAACTGTATATTTCAGACCTCGAATGGCTTCAGAATCAACCGGTCTTATGACCGCATTGTTGAATAAGTCCCTCCTTTCACAACTTGCTATGCCACCTGCAGAAGGCCAACCGGTTCAAACAATCGAAATGTTAATGTCGAATACCGAAACTATTCCTGGACAATCAATTATCCAAATGATGGGAGTAGTCACTGGCTCAACGGTTAGAGCAAAACATATCGGCAAGGATATCCTCGCTGGATTCAAGAATATCGTTGGTGGTGAACTAAAAGGCTACACTGAATTGCTTCAGGAAGCACGTGCTCAAGCCTTGCAGCGCCTAGTCATGGAGGCTCATTCACGCGGTGCAAATGCCATCGTCAACATCAGATTTGCAACCTCAGCAATTGCCGGTGGGGCAGCAGAATTGATGGCTTACGGAACAGCAGTAGTTGTTGGATAGGTGTGAAATATGCAACAAGATGAAGCCGACCTACTCCTATCGGTTGGCTTGTTCTTGTTTGTTACAGTTGGGCCACTTTTATTCAGTTGGATATTTGGAAATATATATCAAAAGAAAAAACAAGAAGAATTAGGAGTGAGGGTGAAAGCCTTTGGAACTGATAATTTAACCACTCTAAAAACACCTCCAGCACAAGTTTCCGCATCAGGATTACTATCCGCCAATATCATTATGTCTGTTAGTTGGTGGCAAAAGTTGGTCGGTGGATTAAAGACTATTTTTGGTGGTCAAGTTGAAACTTGGGATAGGGTATTGGCTTGGGCAAGAAAAGAAGCACTGCAGAGGCTTCGTGAACAAGCAAGGGCAAAAGGATTTGATAATGTCATAAATGTCAGATTAGATACTTCAGAGATTCAATCTAGCAAAGGCCGAAATACAGCCATTGAGATTCTGGCTTATGGTACCGGCATAAAAACCTGATAAGCAAGGAGAAAGAGCGACAGCCAATGGCAGGCGTCTGGATACTAGCGGGCTTGACCTTGGTCATAGCCTTGGTTGGGGGTCTGCTTCCAGTTCTTGGAAAATGGAAAGAGAATCAGAAACTTCTACACAAATCTACCAGTATCGCAGCAGGAGTCCTACTTGCATCTGCATTATTGGTCATCCTACCAGAGGGATTCTCACTTGCTGGGGATTCAAACCATTTATTGATAGGAGGAATGGTGCTTTCTGGATTCATGATGATGTTGATTTTGGAAGGTAGTGGTATTGGACATGCAATTCACGAAGAACATCATGACCACGAAGGGGAACATGGCCATGCTCATGTTCATCACCAAACTGCACCCTTGTTACTTGTGCTTGGATTGTCGCTCCATGCTGCAGCAGATGGCTTAGCAATAGGTTCAGCAATGGCTTCAGGTAATACTGCCATCTCCACCATTATCACATTAGCAGTGATCTTACACAAAATGCCTGCAGCATTCAGCCTCGGAGTATTCTCAACACATCAAAATGATGAGAAGAAAAATGTTATTCGCGATGTGGCGTTATTCTCTTTGGCAACTCCATTATTCATCGTTCTTTCTTTCTTCATGTTGCAGAATATTACACATGAAACTATTGGTTTATTGTTGCTATTCGCAGGTGGCACATTCCTTTATGTTTCAACAGTTGATACCTTGCCTGACATCCATAATGCTGAAACAGGGAAGGCTGCGATGCTTCACGTTGTTTTAGGTGCAGGTTTACTTGCCTTGGCTCTACTTATCGCAGATTATTCCGGAGTCGTGGAATTGGGGCATTAGAAAATTGAATAAACTCATCAATGGAGATTTCCATTCTCCCCGAATTAATTCGGGACCTTTGCAGGTGGTAATCTCAATGTTAGATTTTCAACTTAGCCCATGAATGGATATTTCCATTCAGTGGGCGCTGAGTCGGTGCGCTTGATAGTGCGCGGACTTAACCAACGCAGCAAATTCAGCGGACTACCAGCCTTGTCATTAGTACCACTTGCGCGAGCACCACCAAATGGTTGCTGCCCCACAACTGAGCCTGTTGGTTTGTCATTGATGTAAAAATTCCCAGCAGTGAAACGCAACTTCTTACTTGCTAATGCGATGTTCTCTTCACTGCTGCTGAAAATGGAGCCGGTCAAGGCATAATCAGAGGCGGAGTCACACATTTCCAAAGCCTCTTCAAACTCATCATCAGGATAAATGTAAACGGTTAGAACAGGGCCAAAGATTTCCTCAACAAGACATTCTGCCTTGGGGTCAGTAGTACGGATAATGGTTGGCTCAACAAAATATCCTACGCTATCATCACAACCACCGCCAATCAATATTTCGCAACTATCACGAGCCTTTGCTCGGTCGATATATCCCTTGATATTATCAAAAGAACGCTTGTCTATAACCGCGGTCATAAAGTTGCTAATATTAGCGGCAGAACCCATCGTTATTTGAGCGACTTCAGCCAATAACTCATCCTCAATATCTGCCCAAACAGATTCAGGGATGTAGGCTCTACTACAGGCAGAACATTTCTGTCCTTGATACTCGAATGAAGCCAATACAAGGGCGATAATTAAACGACGGCGGTCGCAATCATGGTGTGCAACCACGAAATCCTTACCACCAGTTTCGCCAACTATGATTGGATAAGTCCCAAGGCGTGGAATGGCTTCTGCAACTTGACTCCAAAGACCTTGGAAGGTCTTGGTTGAGCCGGTGAAATGAACACCACCAAAGGATTTGTGATTAAGTGCAATCTCAGAAATCATTGGACCTGAAGATGGAACAAATTGAATGACACCTGCTGGAAGGCCGGCTTCCATCAGAATCTGCATAACATAGTAGTTAGAAAGAATCGAATTACGACTTGGCTTCCATAAGGAGGTGCAACCAACAACTGCTGGAGCAGTTGACAGATTACCTCCGATAGCTGTGAAATTAAAGGGGGCAATGGCAAGAATAAAGCCCTCAACAGGACGCATTTCCATTGAGTTGTGAATTCCTGGCGGGCTAATAGGAGGCTGTAGTTGCTCATGGAATTGGCGAGCAAAGTAGGAATTAAAGCGCCAGAAGTCTATTAATTCACAAGAAGCATCAATTTCTGCCTGAAATGCAGTTTTGCTCTGATTCAACATGGTAGCAGCATTCACCTTCATGCGCTGTGGCCCAGCAAGAATGTCAGCTGCTCGGTCAAGAATATCGGCCCTTGCCTCCATTCCCAATTCAATCCATTCTTCTTGTGCAGCAGCAGCACCGTCACATGCTCGTTGTAATTCCTCAGGTCCAGCAAGATGGACTTTAGCGATAATATGTTGATGGTCGTGTGGAACAATCTGATCCATGGTATTTCCAGTGAAAACTTCCTCTCCATCGATGATACATGGAACTTCTACTATCAATTGTGATTGGCGTTCATATTCGGCAATTATTGCACTGCGCTCATCAGAGCCAGGAGCATATTGTAGGACGGGTTCGTTATATGGCTCAATCATCATCAAAGGTTGCGAGGTGAAATACAGTGAATATCATTTCGCATGAGATTTCTTACTTAATCATCCTCAGATACATTGAATTTCTCATCTACAGAACTCAACTCCTCTTGTAGGGAGTCTCGTATTTCTTCTTCAAGTTCCTCATCTTCCAATAAAATACGGATTTCCTCAGCCCGCTTTCTTGCAGCAGCCCGTGCTTCCATCTCCTTGGCCTGAACTTCAGCCTCCTTGGCGTGAGCCTCTTCTTGGCGCTTGATTTTCTCTTCCTGTGCCTTCTGTTCTTCCACTTTCTTGGTACGAACCTCATCGGCGCTCTCACTGCTTGGTTCATATTTCAACTGCACGTGTGGGAATGGTATCTCGATATTTTCCTGCTCAAAGCGTTCTAAAATTTCGCATTGTATCTGGTCTTTTGCCACCCACTCATCATTATAATCTTCAACCCAACAATTTATCCTGAACGTCAATGAAGAATGCATCATACTAATCAATAGGATTGTCGGGCTAGGGTCATTTACAACCAACTTATTTGCATCAATAATCTCCCTCAGTACAGTCTTTACATGAGATGGAGATTCATCATATCCAACTCCTACATCAAGGCGAAGGTTGACTCTACGTGGAGAATCTTTTGGCCCACCTTTAGCAAAGTTTGTTACTACAGTAGTTGCCATCATCTTATTTGGAACAATTACCAATTGGTCCCGACTAGTGCGAATCTTGGTCGAAAGAAAACCAACATCAATAACCGTTCCAATAATCATGTTAACCTCAATTTTGTCTCCAACATCATATGGTTTGTCAATCATCAATTGTGCTGAAATAATAAAGTTTGATGCAGACTCCTGCATCGCCATTCCAATTACCAGTGAAAATATTGTCAGAGAAGCGAGGGCAGCGGTGATATCAACATTTAAGTGAGCCAGAATCAATAGTATTGCAGAACCCCAAATGAATCCCTTAGCAAGACCAACTATGATTGTACTACCACCAGAAAGTCCGAGGTCGGCTTTGTCATCCATTATTTCAAGGGCTCCAGGAAGATATAGAGAAGTTAATTTAGAAAAGAAACGGCCAGTTAAGAACATCAAAATCAGGACTACCAGTGTGGCCATCGTTGAAGCGATGATTGAATCACCATCGATTGCCCATACTACAGTCAAATAAAGACCGAGTAAGAAGGTTGCATAATTCAAAAGTGGGGTTGCTAACTTCATGATAGCATCGTCCCAGTCGGCATTAGTTCGGTTTACCACCCACTTGGAAGGTGCCCAGATGAGGATGCGCACCATCATTGCACCGAGGATTGAAAATCCAATCCCAACGAGGATTTTTTGCCATGCAGAAAGAGAGTCAAGAGTACTCCCCATATCGGTTACTACATCCCACATAATTGCAGGCGTGTGCTATGTTGTCATCAATGCTTTGCCAGCATTGGCTTGCGCAACTAACAAAGAGGGGTTGTTTGTCGCAGTGGATTGTAGGGCGCTTAGCTCAGTTGGAAGAGTGCTTCGTTTGCAACGAAGATGCCGGGGGTTCAAATCCCCCAGCGTCCACCACCCTCGTCATAGAGTCTGAACCCCTCAGCGATTAGTCTCTCCATTCTTCCCAGTGTTCGGTTCTTTGATTTCGAATAAACCAACGTCCACTATTTGATGGCCATTCAAGATATTCATACCCATCATCTTGATTGATTTCTCCCTTTATCGAATCTTTTGGAATATTCATATCATAGATTTCTTGACCTTCATCTTGGAATTGTTCGATATCATCTATCCGCATAGCCAAATCTTGTGATAACAATTCTGAACGCTCTTTTGTATCGATTGTACCTGCTAGTCCAAAATATGCATCAGTGTGAGCAATACGCTTCAATTCCGAATTATCCATTTCAAATAAATCAGCAATCAAAGTATTCATTTTCTCCCTAGTGGCTTTTTTCAACTCATTATTTGTATATCGTGCAGTAATATCCGATTTTAATTGATGTAATTCTTCATGCATTATTTCTGAATCGTAATAATAAGCTTGTACAAGGGATTGCAGATATCCAAGTTCTTGTTCTTCTTCTGCACTCAATTTAGATTTTTTTCTCAAGAATTGAACCCATCTAAATGCATCAGGGAGCATTGCAGCAACTAAATTTGTTTGCATAAATCCGAGAACGGCAATTAATATTGCACCATAACCGACTGTTTTGAAGACAGTTTCTTCATCACCAGCATACAACTGTTCCATGTAAGTCTTAGTTTCTTCTTTAGGTTCTATTACAATCTCACAACCTTCAACATTAACAATCTTATATTGTGGAGTATTTGCGCATTTATCAATTAAATCGTCTACTCCATCGCCATCTGCATCAAGTATACATCCATCGATACCAACAAATCCACCTACAACTGTTGAAGGGCATAGGTCCTCGGAGTCCCAAACTCCATCTGCGTCAGTATCAATTTGTGTTGTTTCGTTTTCATCACCGCTTGAATTATCATACATATTTGCAATTCCATCTTTGTCATCATCAGGACAGCCATAGAATCCATCTGCTGAAGAATTACCATATTGTGTTGGACAGTGATCAGGAAGCTCTGCTCCTTCAACAAATTGTCCAGGCCATACAAACAACCGTGTCTCATTCCAAGAGGAGTTACCCCAATTATCGCCAAACCCATCACCGTCACTATCAGCCCATTGGGTTATGTTGTGGATGAAGACATCTGAATCATTTCCTTCAGGATTATCCCCATGGCCATCACCGTCATAATCGCTCCATTGCGATGAGTCATTGGGGAATGCATCTTCAATATCGAAAAAACTGTCTCCATCTGAATCATTGAAATTATTGAATTCTGGATATTCATCAGCATTATCGCCAATGCCATCACCATCAGTGTCTACAGTCTCATTTTCATCTAATGGGAAGGCATCGCTATTATCACCGACTCCATCATTATCAGAATCTTCGGTTTCATCCTCATCTTGAGGGAATGCATCGCTATTATCGCCTACTCCATCCCCGTCTCCATCACTCCATTCTCCAGGATCAGTAGGAAAGTCATCATCTGAATTGTTATACCCATCTCCATCGTCATCTGGACAACCGATGCTTCCGATTGTAGAATTACCCCAATCATCAGGACAATCATCAATTGAATCTATTATTCCATCAAGATCTCCATCAGGGTCATCATAGGTGTAGGTGTAATCAAATGGTAATTCGATACTATAGTTGTCCGTTATCCACATTGTGAGATTCACAACTCCTCCAGTTGGTGGGCCAGGTGGTGTAACCAATGTGATTGTAGTATCATTTTCGATAGTACCTGTAATATTGCCATAATCTCCGAATTGTATTGA
>Ga0315334_10001318_pt1 | contig 15229 bp, 14 predicted proteins | sample M150034915metaG_FD_205555 | JGI IMG/M metagenome (GOLD analysis project Ga0315334, IMG submission 205555) | Ammonia-oxidizing marine archaeal communities from Monterey Bay, California, United States - M1 500m 34915 | ecosystem: Environmental > Aquatic > Marine > Intertidal zone | place: USA... | reverse complement strand
TTGCAGAGGTTGGCGATGGCGTTAAGGGTTTAAAAGTCGACGATGTGGTTTCGGCAGAAGGTCACGTAGTTTGCAACAGGTGTCGTAATTGCTTAGGCGGTCGCAAACACCTTTGCCCAAACACCATTGGAATTGGTGTTAACCGTGATGGTGCTTTTGCCGAATATATTGCCGTGCCTGCCGAAAACGTATTTAGATCGACACAAGACGTTTCTACAGACTTACTTGCTTGTTTTGACCCTTTTGGTAATGCAGTGCACACGGCGCTTTCATTTGATATGTTGGGTGAAGATGTGCTTATTACAGGCGCTGGCCCAATAGGAATAATGGCGGCCTTGGTTGCCATTCATGCCGGCGCTCGCAATGTTGTCATTACAGATTTAAACGAATATCGACTTAATCTTGTAAGGGAGATTGTTCCAAAAGCCATTCCACTTAATGTGGGTAAAGAAAAAATTTCTAAAGATTTTTTAGATAGACTCTGTATTTTTGAGGGTTTCGACGTTGGTTTGGAGATGTCTGGCTCACCAGAAGCATTCGGTGATATGCTCAAATTTATGATTAACGGTGGCAAAATTGCCATGTTGGCGATTATGCCTTCTGGTTCAGCCATTGATTGGAATTTGGTGGTATTTAAGGGTCTGCAAATCAAGGGTATTTATGGTCGTGAAATTTTTGAAACTTGGTACAAAGGCTCGATGATGGTTCAAAGCGGTTTGCCTTTGGATAAAATTATTACCCATCGTTATCATTTCACCGATTTCCAGCAAGGTTTTGACGTGATGTGCTCTGGACAGTCGGGCAAGGTTATTCTCAACTGGGAAGTTGAATCCAAAAACGATTACTATGAGTTTTAAGAGCGCAAAAGAAGGCTTACAAGAAGATTTGGCAGAAATTGAAGCTGCGGGATTGTGGAAAATGGAGCGCGTTCTTGCGTCTGATCAAAAAAACCACATCACATTAGAGGGTGGCGCAGAGGTTGTTAACATGTGCGCCAATAACTATCTCGGTTTGGCCAATAACGCAGATGTTATTCAAGCGGCGAAAGACAGCTTTAGTGATTGGGGGTTTGGTCTCTCATCGGTGCGTTTTATTTGTGGCACGCAAAGTATCCACAAGGCACTGGAGTGTAAAGTGTCAGAGTTTCTTGGCATGGAAGACACCATTCTTTATGCGGCTTGCTTTGATGCCAACACCGGTTTATTTGAAACCATCCTAACAAAAGAAGATGCCGTTATTTCAGACGAGTTAAACCATGCATCGATTATTGATGGTGTGCGCCTTTGTAAAGCGACGCGTTATCGTTATAAAAATAACGACATGGCTGATCTTGAAGAAAAATTGACTGAAGCTAAAGCCGGTGGCGCAAGACGCATTTTGATTACCACGGATGGCGTATTTTCGATGGACGGTACTGTTGCTCAGCTTGATAAGGTGTGTGACCTAGCAGATAAGTACGACGCAATGGTTCACCACGATGATTGCCATGCGGTTGGCTTTATGGGCAAGACTGGACGTGGTGTGCATGAGTATTGCAATGTCATGGATCGTGTTGATATTATCACTGGCACGTTTGGCAAGGCGTTAGGTGGTGGCTCGGGTGGTTACACTTCCGGTCGCAAAGAAATTATTGACATGTTGAGACAGCGCTCTCGCCCTTATTTATTTTCGAATACTGTCGCGCCTTCAATTTGTGCAGCCTCTCTTAAGGTCTTGGAGATGCTCTCAGACTCAACCGAGCTCAGAGATCGTCTAGAGGCTAATACTCATTATTTCCGCAGAGGAATGCAAGAAGCCGGATTTGATGTTGACGATGGTGACCACCCGATTGTACCGGTGATGTTGGGTGATGCAAAGCTAGCGCAGACCATGAGCAAGAAATTACTCGAGCGCGGTATTTTTGCGATTGGCTTTTTCTTTCCTGTGGTTGCCCAAGGCAAGGCAAGAATTCGCACACAAATTTCAGCTGCGCACTCTAGGGATGACTTAGACAAGGCGATTGACGCATTCAGTGAGACGTATAAAGAGCTGTCGGATTAGTGTCTTAAGTCAGATTGATAGTTTTAAAGCCACCGAAAGGCGGTTTTTTGTTTTTTGTTTGCATTGAAAACTCTCCTCAGTCATAATGCAATTTTTTTAAATTGTTTAAGCTCATGAGATCAACTCCTTGCTCTGTTTGTGGTGAAATATTAAAGTGTGGCGTAGGAACTGGCAGTTGTTGGTGCAAGTCATTCCCGCCAATTATGCCGCTTGATTTTGATCAAGATTGTCGGTGTCCTGCATGTTTATCCAAAGCTGTTGATAGGCAAATTGGCATTCTGATCGAAAAGAATGGTATTGAGCAGATGTTGTTGCTTGCTGAGCCGTATCGAAAGCATGGTGAGCCGATCGAATATCTTGAGCATGTTGATTATGAAGTCAGAGAGGGTATGTATATTTTCAGTAAATGGCAGCACATCAAGCGAGGTGAATGTTGTGGCAGCGGCTGTCAAAATTGCCCTTATTAGGCGCATAAAAGGCCATCAAAGTCAAAAAATATCATGTTAAGATGTGCATAATAATTAGATTACTTGGTGCGTAACGATGACTAGAGACGAGACAAAAAAGCTATTAGCGCAACACGATATGTTTGGTTGTGAAGACACTCTTGAGCAAGCTATGCAAGATCTTGACGATCACTTGGCGGTGATTCCAGAAGAGTATCGGGCAGACGCTTATATTGGGGCGTTTGAGCTTTACAACACCGCTCTTAAATTAATTGAAAAAGCCCAACAGGGTAGAGATGAAGAAGAGGGGTAGATCCCTTGTTCGACACAAAATAAACGCATGATTCGAAATATTATTGAAATTGGCAACCCAGCGCTGCGCGAAGTTGCAAAAGAAGTTCCTATTAAGGACATCAAGTTAGAGACAACACAACAGCTGGTTGATGATTTAATTGAGACGATGCGTCACGCTAATGGTGCCGGTTTGGCGGCGACCCAAATTGCCATACCACTTAGAGTTTGTGTGATTGAGGTCAATAAAAATCCCCGCTACCCTTATAAGCCCGACATCCCACTGACTGTTCTTATTAATCCGGTGATTACTTTTCTCTCAGAGGAAAGATTGTCTGTATATGAAGGCTGTTTATCGGTACCCAATGTGCGGGGCGAAGTTGAGCGTTGTCCGGAAATTAGAGTGCAAGCACTGGACAGAGAGGGGGCTGAAATCGACATTACCGTTCAAGGCATCACCGCTGGCACTTTTCAGCACGAACTTGATCATCTGGATGGTGTTGTTTTTATAGATAAAGTGAAAGATTCAAAAACTCTATGCACACTGAAAGAATTTGCTGAATTTCATGAAGATCGATTTCGTAACACCGTCAAACAAATCGTTGAGCATTACGGCAGTTAACTGAACTTTACAAAGCCAAATCTAAAGATGGCTTATACTGTTCGTTCAAATTATTAAGGAGAGAGTATGAAAACTAAAGCGGCGGTTGCCTGGGCGGCAAAACAACCACTTTCAATTGAAGAGATAGATATTATGGGACCAAAAGCTGGGGAGGTCTTATTAAAAGTGCATGCTTCTGGCGTTTGCCATACCGATGCATTCACTCTTTCTGGTGAAGATCCTGAGGCTTCATTTCCTTGCGTACTGGGCCACGAAGGCGGCTGTGAAGTGGTTGAATTAGGTGCCGGCGTTAAAAATCTAAAAGTTGGCGACCATGTGATCCCGCTCTATATTCCAGAGTGTGGTGAGTGCAAGTTCTGTCTTTCAACAAAATCCAACTTATGTCAATCGATTGCTGGCACGGTTTGGACCGGTTATATGCCGGACGGCACGCGTCGTTTTTCGCACAAAGGAAAAGACATTTTTCATTATATGGGTTGCTCTACTTTTTCTGAATACACAGTCGTGCCAGAGATTGCTTTGGCAAAAATCAACCCCGCCGCGCCGCTTGATAAGGCTTGCTTGTTGGGTTGCGGTGTAACTACCGGTATTGGTGCAGTTTTGAATACTGCCAAAGTTGAAGCCGGCTCAACCGTCGCTGTATTTGGTTTGGGCGGTATTGGTCTTTCTTGTATTCAGGGTGCGGTAATGGCAGGCGCAGAGCGCATCATTGCTATTGATATTAATCCGGATAAATTTGAGTTTGCACGCCAACTAGGCGCCACAGATTTTGTTAACCCTAATGACGTTAACGGCTCTTTTGTTGAATATATGCAAGACACATACGATGGCGGTCCAGATTACTCGTTTGAGTGTATTGGCAACACTCACGTCATGCGTGATGCTTTAGAGTGTACTCACATGGGTTGGGGTGTTTCTACGGTGATTGGCGTTGCTGGCGCAGGACAAACAATTGAAACAAGACCGTTTAATTTGGTTGTTGGCAGGACCTGGAAGGGCACAGCGTTTGGTGGTGTAAAGGGTAGAACGGAACTTCCTGGTTACGTTGATCGTTATATGAGTGGTGAAATTGAGCTGGATTCCTTGGTAACGCACACTATGCCATTGGAGGACATCAATAGGGCATTTGATTTGATGCACAGCGGCGAGAGTATTCGTTCGGTCATTATCTTTTAGACGCGAGGGCCTCTAATGAAATTAATCGAATCCATTAAAGAATTTTCTGGTTATTTAAATCGCTACGAACACGAATCAGAGGTTTGCAATTGTTTGATGACTTTTTCGGTATTTTTACCGAAAGAGACTGAGAGAGAGAAAGTGTCAACATTGTATTGGCTGTCAGGCCTTACTTGTACTGATGATAACGTGCGCACTAAGGCCGGCATGCAGCGCTACGCTGCTGAGCATAGTATTGCTTTGGTGTTCCCTGATACCAGCCCAAGAGGTGAGGGTGTGCCAGATTTTCCCGAGCGTTATGACCTAGGTCAGGGTGCGGGGTTTTATGTCAATGCTACAGAAGGTGAGTGGGCGAAGCACTACCAAATGTACGATTATGTGGTCAACGAATTACCAACTTTACTTGAAGATTGTCTGCCCTTAAAGCCAGGTGTCCGTTCTATTTCTGGGCATTCGATGGGTGGCCACGGTGCACTTATTTGCGCGTTGAAAAATCCACAGAAATACAGCTCTGTGTCAGCTTTCGCACCGATTTGCAATCCAATTGAGTGCGGATGGGGGCAAGGTTGTTTTGGTGCTTATCTCGGTAATGACAAGAGTGACTGGCGGCAATACGACGCCACAGAGCTTGTTAAGGCGGGCAATAAAATGCCGCACATACTTATTGATCAAGGCATCGGCGATGACTTTTATGATGAAAAACAGTTGTTGCCGGAGAATTTTTCACAGGTGTGTGCCGAGTCCTCTCAGGCGCTTGAACTAAGAATGCAAGATGATTATGATCATAGCTATCATTTCATATCCACTTTCATTGGCGAACATGTTGCTTACCACGCAAAGGCGATGAAGGTGGAGTAGCAACTTATCGTTATTATCGATAACAGCTGTTTGATTTTTTTGTTATCGATTTTCGTAGGAAGTGTTAAGATTCTCGCTCGAATTCTTTGGAGTGTAAAGTGCAGTTTTGTCAACAATTATCAGCTTACTTGGGCACAAAGGAGTACACCGGCTATCAGCTGTATCAGGATATGTTCGAGCAAGCTATTTTGTGCGATAAATGCAACTACGATAGTGTTGCCCTTACTGAGCATCATCTGATCAATATTTTGATGATGCCGGCACCCCTGCAGTTTGCAGTGAAAATTGCCGCTTCAACAAAAAACATCAAAATTATTACTGCAGTTGGGGTTTTGCCAATTCACGATATGCGCATCTACGCAGGAGAAGTAATTACCGCGCAAATGTTTACCGACGATCGATTGATCCTTGGCGTGGGTAGGGGTGCTTTCGCTTGTGAGATGGCGTTATTGGGCTCGCCGCTTGAAGAGTCCCGAGATAAATTCAATGAGTCACTGGATGTCTTAACCGCTCTTCTTTCAGAAGAAGAGGTCTCTTGGCAGGGTGATTACTATCACTTCGACTCACTCACCGCAATGCCAAGGCCAATGACTGAGGGTGGTCCGCCGATTATGATGGCGGTATTAAATCCGGAAGGGGTTTATGCTTGTACCAAGCGCGGCTTTCATATCATGACAACGCCACTGGCAGGCAATCACCAACTAATGCTTGACCAAGTGGATGGCTTTAATCGGGCCAAAGCAGAGATGGGCGAGCCGGGTAAAGACCTGACTCTGTCGTTATCAAGAGGCGCTTTTGTTGTCAATAATGAGACAGATAGAAAAGCCAAGCTTGATCAGGCTTATGAGTATTTTGCGCGTTTTGACAACGTTTTTACTGGGCCGGGTATTGTTAAAAATGGCATGATTGAAATCTTGCCGAGAAAGCAAACCATGGAAGAGTTGGCGGACAGCTTATTGATTTGCACGCCTGAGGAAATGATTGATCAGCTGTCGGTGTATAGCGAAATCGGCATTGATCGAATGATCCTTAATATGAACTTTGGTGCAAGCCATAAAGATACAATGACTTCGATTCAACGGTTTTCAGAAGAGGTTATGCCTCATTTTAATTAAGGGGAGTTTATGCCGATAATAAGGGTGGAAATGTTTAAGGGTAGGACGCGTGACCAAAAGCGCGAATTGGTTAAAGAGCTGACGGATGGCTTTGTCCGCGCTTGTGGTGGAACGGCAACGGGCTTAACGGTTGTCATTACCGATGTTGAAAAAGAGGACTGGGGTTCGGCCGGAGAGCTTTGTGCAGATAAGTATCCTGATTAAATCCTAATGTCTTTCATTGATTGTGCTTATGAAGTAAGTGGTAGCGGCCCCGCTGTTTTTTTGGTGCACGGTATAGGTGCTAGAAAAAGCGCATGGAACGATGTCAAAGAGCAGCTCGAAAAAGACTTTACATGCATCAGCTACGACCTTAGAGGGCATGGCGAATCAGCCAAAGGTGAACTGCCTTATTCGCTAGAAGTTCTTGTAGAAGATCTCGAGGCACTCAGAGAAAAACTGGCTTTTGGGAAAATTCATATTGTTGGTCATTCTTTAGGTGGCATGATTGGCCCTGCTTATGCAAAAGCATTTCCTCAGCACACACTCAGCGTCTCTCTTCTCAGTACGGCCGCTTTTCGTACAGAGGAAGACAGTGATAAAGTGAGAGCTGTGGTTGCAAGTATGCACAAGTTGGGCATAGAGGCAGTACTTAATACTTTGACCAATCGATGGTTTACCGATGTCTTTATTGCCAATAATCCTGAAAAAGTCGATTTTCGCTTAAAGCAAGTGTTAGCAACCGATGCAGAGGTTTTTTTAGAGGTTTTTAGAATTTACGCAGAAACCGAAATGTCGTCCTGGTTGCCCGCTGTTAAACAGCCTTGTTTGGTGCTAACCGGCGAGAACGATGGTGGTTGTAATCCTAGACTTAACCGGCTCATCCATTCGGCATTGCCCAATTCTAAATTAGTCATTCTTGACGATTACAAACATTCACTGTTAATGGAGGCGCCGGATGATGTTGGTAGGCGCGTCTTTGAATTCCTTCGGCGACACCCTTGAAAGCCGGTCAGGCGTAAAATCTGCGGTTTTATTTCTTAATTTACTTAACAAGGTCAATGACAGAGCAGTATTTTTCACAATTTCGTCAGGGCATTATCGGTATTGATGCCTCTATTGAGACTCCTAACGGCAGCTTGAAGCCTATTGTTTATGCAGACTGGACGGCGAGTGGACGCAACTACTTGCCAATAGAAAAACGCATACAAGAAGAAATTATGCCCTTTGTTGCCAATACACACACAGAGGCAAGCGCCACTGGCATGGCAACGACACAAGCCTACAAGGGTGCGCAGCAGATCATTAAAGAGCATGTTAATGCCGTAAGTACTGATGTGATCTTGACAACCGATTCTGGGATGACGGGCGTTGTTAACAAGTTCCAAAGAATATTAGGCCTTCGTAGCAGTACATCGAATCAGCTTAGTAATGCTAAGCGACCGGTGGTGTTTGTCACCCACATGGAGCATCATTCAAATCACACCAGTTGGCTTGAGACGATTGCTATTGTTGAAGTGATTCCGCCTAATACTGAAGGCTTGGTGGATTTGCAGGCGCTAACGACTTTACTTGAAAAGCACAAAGATCGACCGATGAAAGTTGCATCGGTAACGGCTTGTTCCAACGTTACTGGTATTTCTACACCCATTCATCAGATTGCCAAATTAATGCATGAGGCGGGCGGCTATTGTTTTGTGGATTATGCTTGCTCAGCGCCTTATGTCGATATTAATATGCACCCGCAAGAGAAAGACGAGTATTTAGATGCTGTTTTTTTCTCACCCCATAAGTTTTTAGGCGGTCCCGGCTCATGTGGCGTATTGGTTTTTAATAATGAGCTTTATCACAACGAGGTGCCAGATCATCCCGGTGGCGACACAGTGGAGTGGACCAACCCTTGGGGTGGGCATAAATACTTCGAGGATATTGAAGTTAGAGAGGACGGAGGTACGCCTGCCTTCTTGCAAACAATTAAGGCGGCAATGTGTATCAGCTTGAAAGCTGAAATGGGGGTGGAAAACATTCAAAAAAGAGAGAATCACTTAAAAAAGTTGTTTTTTGACGGAATATCAAATACACCAAATTTATTGATTTTGGAGTCAAATCGCTTAGATAGACTTGCCATTTTCTCTTTTTGTATTGCAGAGCTTAATTACAATTTGGGTGTGCGCATGCTCAATGATCGTTTTGGTATTCAGTGCCGAGGAGGGTGTTCGTGTGCGGGTACTTATGGCCACCATCTTTTTGGTATTGATCAAGTACAATCCAAAAAAATTACCGACAAGATTGACGTCGGTGATTTGTCGAAAAAGCCAGGCTGGATAAGGATATCCCTGCACCCAACGATGACAGATAAAGAAGTTTTATTTATTATTGAAAGTGTTAAATCTTTGACTGAGAATCATCACGACTGGTCTCAAGACTACGAATTGAATTCAGACACTGGTCAGTACCAGTTTTGCCTGAATGATCCTACTTTAAGGCTAAAAAATCGAATCAAACAGCAATTATCAGCTAATTTTATCTAGTAATTTAGTATTCAACATGAACTATTTCATGTTCCGTAAAAAAGTTCAATTTAAGATGTTTTTCCGCATTTCAATGCTATATACTCTTATACGGTAGGTGTAGAAATGTGCCTGCTAAGAAAAAAAGTTGTTTTATTTAATACTAAAGGAGAGTAATTTTGGAAGAACAAATTGCACAATTAGCCGCACAGGTCGCAACGACAAACACGATGTTTGCCGAGACCTATTATTTTTTATCGATACCGCTGATGATGATTATTCACGCAGGTTTCCTCGCCTATGAAATGGGCGCTACCCGCTTGAAGAACACGTTATCTTCTGGTATCAAAAACCTGTTAGCGTTTGCGTTTACAATCGTAACGTTTTACTTCTTTGGTTGGTGGTTCTACTGGGCCTTACCAACTGGATTTACGGGATCAGAGGGTTACATGGCCATTTCTGGTATCGAATACGCTAACGCTATCGCATTCCCTTGGGGTGATTCAGCACAATATATGGGACCAAATATTGCTGATAATGCATCGGGTGTATTCTGGGGTGCTTTCGCTCTTTTCGCTGCTACAACAGCATCAATCATGTCGGGCGCTTTAATCGAGCGTGTGCAGACAGTTGGCTTTGTGATTTGCGCCGTTGTGTTGGGTTCATTCGCATGGGTTGTCGCCGCTGCTTGGGGCTGGCATGCTGACGGTTGGTTAGTAACTGAATGGGGTGTTCATGACTTTGGTGCTGCTGGACTTGTTCATGCTGTAGCTGGTTTCTTCGCTCTTGGTGTTCTTATCAATTTAGGCCCTCGTGTTGGCAAGTTTAATGCTGACGGCTCAGCTAATCATCTTGCGGGACATAATATGCCGCTGACGGTTGTAGGTTTAATGTTAATCATCGTTGGTTTCTTTGGATTCCTAATGGCTTGTATTATCCTTCCGGGTGAATCATGGTCGTGGGCTGGCACTGGAACATCAATCTATGGTACGCGCATGACATTATCGGCGCTTGCGTTTGGTATTGTTATGGCTGTTTCTGGTGGTATCATCGGTGCTTGGATATTTACTAGGGATCCATTCTGGATGATGTCTGGCGCTCTTGCCGGTATTATCTCGGTTGCCTCTGGTCTAGATATCTACTTCCCATCACAAGTCTTGATTATCTCTATGCTTGCAGGTGTTATTCTTAAGCCTTGCGCTGACTTTGTTGAGAGTATGGGTATTGATGACGCGGTTGGCGCGGTAACAGTACACGGTACGATTGGTATCTTTGGTGTGTTAATGCTTGGCATTATGGCTGAAGGTTATCCTGCACTTGACGCATTTGCCCCTGAAGGAGCTGCAACAATTAGCTTTATGGGTCAATTGGTTGGTTCAGTTGTATTTATTTTGCTTGGTATTGTGCCGGGTTACATTGTTTCAGCAATCCTTAAGGCTTGCGGAATGTTGCGTGTACCTGATGCAGTTCAAGAGAAAGGTCTTGACGTTGTTAAAGTTCCTGCGCAAGCATACCCTGAAGGTATGACTAGCCCAGCATCTGAAGACGTTTAATCGAATATAGGAGAATATTATGTTTGGATTTTCATTTGACTCATGGGCTGATGTAACTGGCGCAATGTATATTGGTGTTGGTCATGAAGCTACATGGACAGTAATTGCTGTTATTTGTTGTGTTGTCGCCCTTGCAGTTGGCGGTAAAAGTGAGCAAGATCACTATAACAAGCATCAGTAAGATTTACTGAGTAAAACGAAAAAGGGCGGTATGAAAATACCGCCCTTTTTTATTGTCTAAGCAATTGGTTTAAGGTTGATTCGTTTTGCCCATTTTGCTGTACGTTTGACGAATCAATTCGTTAGACTCTGTTAGTCTCTCCCAAGCGTCATTGTCAAAATCAACGGTTGCTGGCGTATCACTCTTAAAGTGATTGTGGTTGTCGATACCACGCACCAATGTTGCCGAATCTTCTTTGGTTTGGGTTTGAAACATATCGGTACTAATGTAGTTAAAGTTTAAGCCAATGCGACGCTCGTTACTTTTATTGGGATAAGAGGTGTGTAGTGTCCAGCCATGATGAAGTGAAGCCTCACCAGCTTTTAAAGAGATACAACGAGATTGATCGTCGACAATTCCCTCAACTTTTTGACCAAGATAAAGCACGTTATTACTGTCTTTTGTGACACTGTGAGGAAGTTGACCACTGCTATGACTGCCCGGCACCATGTGCATACAGCCGTTTTCATTTGTGGCATCTGAAAGTGCAATCCAAGCAGAGACTTGCTTGTCGTCATTAAAGCCCCAATAAGTAAGGTCTTGATGCCAACTGACGTGTGCGTCAGAACGTGGCTCTTTGATAATAAAAGTGGCGTTATATAGAAGTATATTGGGTCCCAGCAAATTCTCAACACTGTCTAGCAAGGTTTTGTTGGTTGCCAGTTCGTAAGCCATTGCTACAGCCGTATGGATTTTGAACTGATAATGGAGTGAGCCAACTTCTCTTTCAATGGTCTCGAGTGATTGCCGATAGGACAACGCCTCCTCGGTGTCGATAAGACGCAAAGGCGCATAGAAGCCATCGGCCTCAAATTGTGATTTTATCGTTTGCATGCTACCCCCGTAGATATCTTGGGGGATTATAAAACCGTTTTAGACTTTAAGCAACAGTCTTGCAGGGTCTTCTAAAGCCTCTTTAATGGAGATCAAGAATTGCACAGCTTCTCTGCCGTCGATGATGCGGTGGTCGTAAGACAGTGCAAGATACATCATCGGCCTAACTACAATTTCCCCATCAACCACCACAGCTCTTTCTTGAGTTTTGTGCATGCCTAAAATAGCGCTTTGTGGTGAATTTAGGATGGGCGTGGACAGTAGCGAACCAAAAACACCGCCATTTGAAATGGTAAAAGTGCCGCCCATCATTTCTTCAAGCGCTAGCGAGCCAGCTTGAGCTCTTGCGGCATAATCAATGATGTTTTTTTCAATATCGTGCATGGCCATTTTATGAGCGTCCCGTAAAACCGGCACAACCAGACCCCGGTCTGAAGATACCGCAACTGAGACATCACAATAACCGTGATAAACAATGTCATGGCCATCGATATAGGCATTAACGGTTGGGTATTTTTTAAGTGCTTCGACTGCGGCTTTGACAAAAAACGACATAAAACCAAGCTTGACGCCATATTTCTTCGCAAAAGCCTCTTTGTAGCTCTTTCTCATCGAAAGAATGGCAGACATATCAACTTCGTTAAACGTTGTTAGCATCGCCGTGTTTTGCGTGGCTGAGTGTAATTTAGTGGCAATGGTTTTTCTCAAGCGACTCATCGGTACACGTTCTTCCATTCTATTTCCCGCTGGGGTAATCGTGGGTAATGGTGTAGTTGGCGCCTTTGCAATGATTGACCCTTGTAATTCAGGTGATTGCTCATCGTCGATAGAGGTATTAACCTCACTCTTAAACTGTGGCTCGGAATCTGGGCTGGTTTTTATTTCTGTTTCTTCTGGTGCTTCGGTGACTGCTTTAGCCTCTTCTGGCTCATTGTCTTGAATTTCTGAACCCTCAGTCATTTGACCCAAAACTTGTCTGGCACCCACCGTTTCGCCATCCTGGGCAATAATTTTAGTGAGTACACCCGCTTCTTCGGCCGGAACCTCAAGCACTACCTTGTCGGTTTCAATCTCAACGATAACATCATCGACTTGAACAAGATCACCGGGTTGCTTGTGCCAAACGGCAACAGTAGCTTCACTTATGGATTCCGGTAGGACTGGAACTTTAATTTCTATCATTTATTGTCTCCTAGCGCTCTTTAATGGGAACAATGCCCAGAGCCTGTTCAATTACGTAGTTTTGGTTAATGTTATGCAGTCTTATACTTCCCTCGGCAGGAGCGGCATAGAGATCTCTAGCGACGATGTCTATCGTTTGCCCTTCCTTTGCGCAATGCATAAAGTTATGTCTGGAAGTGTACCAAGCACCCTGGTTGATGGGCTCCTCTTGGCACCAGACAAGCTCTGTTGCATTTGGGTACTTATCAAGCTCTGCGTGGAGCGTTTCAGCTGGAAAAGGGTAGAGCTGCTCTAAGCGCAGAATAGCCACATTATTAATTTGATCGTCTTGACGGCGGGTCAATAATTCATAAAAGACTTTACCGCTGCACATCACAATACGATCTACTTTTTTTGGTTTAATGTTTTCGTATTGCTCTTCATAGACGTTTCTAAATTTTTCATCAGTGAACTTGTGCATAGGGGATGCAGCAAGCGGATTTCTGAGTAAACTTTTTGGTGTCATGATGATCAGTGGTGCGCGAAATTTTCTTAGTATTTGTCGCCTTAAAAGATGAAAAATTTGCGATGCTGTTGTGGGCACACAAACCTGCATGTTATGACCTGCGCACAGTTGTAAAAAGCGCTCTAACCTTCCCGACGAGTGCTCAGGACCTTGCCCTTCAAGACCATGTGGTAGTAACATTACAAGGTTCGAAAGACGACCCCATTTGGCTTCCGCTGAAGCAATAAATTGATCAATAATGGCCTGAGCGCCATTGACAAAATCACCAAATTGCGCCTCCCATAGAACCAGCGCCTCTGGATTGGCGGTGGCGTAGCCATATTCGAAACCAAGCGCCGCTTCTTCAGAGAGAATGGAGTCAATAACCTGCACTTTTCCTTGGTTTTCATTTAGGTGTTGGAGCGGAATGTAGTCTTCAATGCAAAGTTGGTTATGAAGTACAGCGTGCCTGTGGAAGAAAGTTCCACGACCACAATCTTGGCCCGACAAACGAATTGGCGTGCCGCTATCAGCTAGACTCGCGTAGGCAAGAGTTTCTGCAAAACCCCAATCGGCATTAACTTCGCCATCCGCCATTTTTTGGCGCTCCAACATTACCCTTTTTACCCTTGAGTGTAATTCAAAGCCCTCTGGCAAGGTCTGAAGCTTGCCGTTTAATTCTATTATTTTCTTCTCTGGTATTTTGGAGGTGTAGGATGCAGTCCAATCGGCATCAAAATACTCTTCCCAGTCAAGTTTCCACTGGCGTTTTTGCGTTGGTGGAATAATATTGTAAGCTACTCGTTCGCCGTCTTTAAGCCTTCGGCGATAGTCACTGACCATCCCGTCAACTTCTTTTTGTGTGATAACGCCTTGAGCAATTAACGCCTCCGCAAAGTGTGCGCGAGTTGTTGGCATGCTACGAATAGTCTCATACATCATCGGTTGAGTAACAGCCGGCTCGTCCGCTTCGTTGTGACCGTGGCGGCGATAGCACATTAGGTCAATAACAACGTCTTTCTTGTAGCGCATCCGGTAATCCAGCGCAAGCTGGGTAACAAAACTAACCATCTCTAGGTCTTCAGCGTTAACATGAAAAACGGGCGCATTAACCATTTTCACTACGTCTGTACAATAATCCGTTGATCTCGCATCGTGCTGTTTACTGGTGGTAAATCCGATTTGATTATTGATAATAATGTGAATTGTGCCTTTGGTACTGTAGCCGCGTGATTGTGACATATTCAGTGTTTCCATGACAACACCCTGTCCGGAGAAGGCAGCATCACCGTGGATAAGTACCGGCAGAATTACTTCGCCATTTTCATCACCGACAATATCTTGGTGGTAGCGCGCATAGCCTTCAATTACAGGGTTAACCAACTCCAAATGTGATGGGTTGAACATCAATGCGAGATGCACTGGACTATTAGCAGTATCAATGTCAGATGAAAAACCTTGATGGTATTTCACATCGCCGGTCTGATTTGCACTTAAGTCTAATTCGCCATCAAACTCTTTAAATAAGTGCTCGGCGCGTTTTCCCATGATATTGATAAGCACATTCAGTCGACCTCGGTGAGCCATGCCAAGACAAATTCTCTTCATTGCATGCGAGCCAGAGTGCTCAATTAAAACGTTGAGTAGGGGTATTAACGAGTCACTGCCTTCAAGTGAAAAGCGTTTTTGCCCAACGTATTTATTGTGGAGGAATTTCTCAAATACTTCTGCCGCAGTGAGTCGCTGTAATAGCCATTTTTTGAATTGAGAGCTGTTTTCTGGTTGTGAATCGTAAGTTTCAACACGAGTTTGAATCCAGCGTCTTTCCTCAATGTTAGGAATGTGCATGTACTCAACACCAAGGCTGCCACAATAGGTTTTTTCTAAGGAGAACATCAGCTCACGTAATGTTGAGCAAT
>Ga0315334_10001314_pt1 | contig 15252 bp, 8 predicted proteins | sample M150034915metaG_FD_205555 | JGI IMG/M metagenome (GOLD analysis project Ga0315334, IMG submission 205555) | Ammonia-oxidizing marine archaeal communities from Monterey Bay, California, United States - M1 500m 34915 | ecosystem: Environmental > Aquatic > Marine > Intertidal zone | place: USA... | reverse complement strand
TTGCTCTCGCCTTAATTCACAAGAACTCGAGCACAACAAAACCTCTGTCTATGAGATTTTCCGTGATGCAGTAGAGCCTTCAATCTACGAATCGCTGGTTACCGTCGGCCGACTTGATGAAGACACAACTGGACTGCTCTTGGTTACTACTGATGGTAAATTAGTCCATTCTGTAACCGACCCAAATAAGAATATTAAGAAAACCTATCGCGTGAAGACGGAGGAGGAAATTACTGAATCTCAACTTGAATCAATTCGCCAAGGCGTAGAAGTATCCGTCACTGAATATGGTTCATTAGAAGAATTCCAAACTCGGCCTGCAACCATTGAATTGGAACATGCAACAAGTGCTATTTTGACCATTGATGAAGGCAAGAAAAGGCAAATCCGTAGAATGTTTACGACCCTTGGAAACCATGTGACTCATTTACATCGATTGTCAACCGAGGGAATGGTGCTGAAAGACTACAATCTGGAACCTGGGGCATTTTGCACTGTTACACGTGAAGAGATCGACCATTTAACCTCAAATTGATTATCTGACACGGTGTGGCCGTGAACTATTTTTACCAATTTACTTACTCAAAGGGCACCCATGCAACTTGCGGGTGGTAAAGGAGTCCTTCACAAATCACGAACCGCAAGATAGGCAGTCATCTGGTGTGTCGATAGAACAAACAATTGCTTCGAGACTTGTTGCTTCAATCGCTCTAATTATCTATGTTGTTCTATGGATTATCGAGAAATTTAATTCGTTATCTAACGGGCGAGAGTAGGCCTGACTGTTTCAAAGGATAATCCGAACACTCAAAATAATCCAATATTACTAGCGTGAATGATTCCATTTGCCAATGCCCACAATGATATTGGAATTAGTGCCCAACCCAACGCTTCTGAGAATGGACCTGAACCAAATGAGCCGAATGCCCTCGAAATTGGCCCCCCCCATGAAGCCACGAATCTAATAATCAAGGTTAGAACTCCTGCAGCAAGGATGTGTACCAGTAACATCAATGGCCCAAATACATAATTAAAGCCTCCAACCATAGTTACTGCAGCAACACCTTGTGGTAGAAGTGCCGGATATGCCAGTAAGATGAACCAACCCATCCAGAAGCCAATTAGAAGGTCTCTTTCAACATCCTCAATATCCCTCCAGTCTCTGAATCCCTTGGAATATAGATTATGAAGTCGCTTAGCGAAGAACCTTACTTCCCACGGTGTGCCTACTATTGCAGCACGAATAGCTGCAGAAACAAACCAAACAATAAGTGCAATATCTACCCATGTCCGGAACTCATTTTCAACAGGACTAAAGACCATTATCAATGATGTTAGATTCACCATAAGGAAACCGAAACCACCTGCAATAGCAACACTACCCCAAAGTGAACCGGGAGCCAACGGCTCCTCTGGTGCTTCGTAGGTCTTCCTTGGTAGCGCTACTAGCAGCATTGCTAGCCCTGGCCCCCAAAATAATCCTAAAGTGGAAAGAACCGATTGTTGTCCACCGACTCCTATATCTTCTACTGCATCTATTATATTTTCAGAACTTGTAGTTCCACTGGCTGAATAAGTAACGTGACCCGATGAATCAATGATAACAATTGAATCCGAAACTCCCATCGGCATGCGCTTTGCAAACCGACTCTCACCATCATCGATTAGAATCGGCCAAGTTGCATTGGTAATCTCAGCGATAGTGTCTAAATCATCCATTCGGACATTCTCTCCTGTAACTATCTGTACTGCACTGACTCGATCTCCTAATCGACTGACAGCATTCTCAATCTGCTTACTTTGGTCGATAGCATTGTTAGATGCTGGCAGGGTAATTCCAATAATTACCGCTTCCTTTCCATCAAGCAGTTCATCTAACGATACAGAGTTGTTACCGTTTTGGTGAAGAACGAATGATGGTGCGCGAGCATCCTTTGCCACAATTTCCTCCCCACCTAAATCGGGAATATCACTTGCTAGTGGAATCATCAATAATGCCATTATAATCAACGCACCAATAAGTGGCAGGGGGAGCATAATTCCTTGTCTAATCAATACAAATAGATATGCGATGACCGCGACGAAACCTGAAATTGATAGCCACAAGAATGCGCTAGCAATTGGGTCACTATCCTCTTCAACATTGAATCGAATAAATCCCTCATGGTCGCAATTTTTCCCAGCAATTCCGTTAACTCCTGAATCTATCGTCTTCAAGCAAACAATCAGAACATTGTCTCCAGCAGGAATTTCGTTAACTCCAGTGAATACTTTCGATGGCCGCCCCATGTCATCGTTTCTCTCAACATATGGACTCGTTGCTGTAAACCCTTCAGAACGCATATCATCATCATACACTCTCTTTTCGTCAGGCTGTAACGGGCCATATATATTCATCGAAGTGTAGTCTTGGTCCAAGTCATCAAAGCCCCAAGGTAGGGTTGCTACGAGTTGAATGTGAGCAATATTGGAATCATCGATAGTGACCTCAACTTCTGGAGCGAATAAATTACCTTGAATTACAATTCCACCACTGAATTCATTGGACCCTCCCCATTCAATCTTGATGCTGTCTTGGCAATTTGTGGATGCCGACATTGAGTATGTTATCACATCACCCTCCCTTGCGGTAATATTGGCCATTTGGACTTCAGAGGTCATATTGTGAGCATCAGCGGAACTCTCGTAGACGTTTTCAGTAACTGTAGAGAAAAATGATAAATCCCCAATTTGGATTTGCGTGTCAATCGTTACAGGGTTATTTGTTCTACATTGAAGAGGTAAAATACCAGTCCCTGTTTGTACGTATGCTGCAACATATGTTGAGATGTTGAAGGTTCCATTGAAACCCATTTCTAATGGAGGCATAGAAAGCGGTCCGATCGATGCACTTTGACCGAATGTGATTCCCACACTTCCCATGTCAGCACCTTGATAATCACGGGTAAGGTTGACATCATTAGCAGGACCACTGATGTATATTCGATGATTATTGTTGACATTCCATTCGACGAAACCAGCCTCATAGGTTTCATCAGCAGCAGATGCGTTAGTAATCAGAGGTCCAACAGAGGGGATAGCAATGCACAGCAGTGCAATTAGCGCAATCCATCTCCTCTGCATGTTCTGTCCCATACACTCGGAGTTGAAGAAACCACATCATAGATGTGGGCTTCCAAGATACATCCACATTGCGATTATACCGGAAGTAATTGCCGCTGCATTTACAGTTCCCTTAGTCATCAATCCGCGGTTTTCTAAGAGTGCACCAAGTATACTGTCTACTTGGCATCCCAGCCAACCTATGATGGCTACCACTAGTGCATATTCGTAATTCTGATCTGACAATAATGCGAGTGCTGCGATGAAGAGAGAGCCTACTGCTGCAGCGAGTTGTCCATTCGGTGAAAAGCCCCCATTTATTCCAGGCTCACACTTTTTCATAGTGGAAATCATTCGAACTCTGTTATCAAGACAACCGATTTCTGAAGCAAATGTATCAGCAGAAGCTACTGCAACAGCCGCTGCGAAAATCCAAAGTCCATTGTCATGATCTCCAAGGCACCATGAGACAATTGCAACTAAACCCGGAAGCCCGCCATTTGCAACGACGTTTCCCCAACTTCGGTGTCCATCACTAGATTCACAGAGTCCTTTGGCCGATTTTTCATCAAATCTCCACTTCGTTGCTTTGTGAGAAGTTCCTAAGAATCCCAAAAGTAAGACCAACCAAGTCCAGTGACCTAATCCTCCAACAACTAGGCCAAGTGCTGCTGCGGCGTAAACACCGAGCCTGTCAAGGACACGAAACTTCTCAGAAATAAGGATTAGAATCCCTATGATTCCGACTGTGACAATGAGGTTTCCCTCTGTCAATCCAGGTTGCATGATGTCAATCATCACTTTGCCTCGTTATACTCGCACGATAAACGCCGTGTATAACTTACCCCTATTTATTGGCTCAATGATTTGAGTTTTACGAATCTACTGTTAAGACGGAAGGTGCATTACTGCGGCAAGTATTTCCCTGCCTATAATCCATAAACCAATAATCATAATCGCTATCCATGCTAAATTCGCAAATAATTGTACAACTAAGTCAGCATCCCTAAATATCCAACCGACTAACCAACTGCTTCCATTCCAGAAAGCGTGGCCCATCATTGCAAGTGGGATTCCTAAAAGGGGTGTTCGTGGTAAACTCCAAACTCGATTTGCAGGTTTGTATAGCCAGCCACGAACAGTTTTTCCCATCGATGATAATTCACGTTGAGTGTTGATTACTTGACCAGATTCACCATCGAACACAACCCATTTAGTTGAATCCACTGCAGACCTATCACTTGAAACCCCTCGTTTTAGACACAGATACCATCCAATTGATACTCCGGATAAACCGGTCCAGAAGGCGTGACCAGGGATTGAACCAATTCCTCGAATGACAGTGGTAGCAGAATAAGAAATAGCAGAATATTCTCCTGCTCCGAATGTGAACATGATATATTGTAAATTTTCGAGCATGGCGAAACCTAGTCCTACTGAGAAACCGATTTGGAATCCTCGTTTTGGTGAATCTATCAAATGATAGAGGCTTAGAACGAAAGCGGCTTTACACAACTCTTCACCTACTGGTGCACTGATAGTCAGTATTAGAAACTCGCCTAATGTTCCCGGGTCCATTGATTCTATGCCTACACTAATCAGTATGAATGGGAATAGTAAAGAATTGATTACTATGGCTGGAATCGTCGATAACATACCTGCTATTAGCATCATTTCCCCTTCTCTTTTATTGGTCATTAATTGGAAATGCCTCGTTGAAAAAGCCCACCATGCATGGACGGGTAGAGAAAATCCGAATAGCCAGGCTGGAACCCCAACCAATACAGCTAGAACAATCCAAATCGAATTATCGCTCAACATCATCGGTAATAATCCAAGGAATGCGGCAAGTACTGTAATGCAAAATACAATCCATAATGTCGATGTAGGTGGCATTTCTAAGGGAGGGGAATCTCGAATCAAGTGATGTGTGAATTTGGTTGGAACTGGAGTTTGTAATACCCTAGAATCAGTTAGAGGGTGTAGATTGCTACCTGATTGATCAGGTGTTGCTATGATGACATGCGTCAATTTTGGTCTCCTTACAAACATGTATAGTATCAATAATGGAATTAGACAAATCGAGGAAAATATTGCAATCTCCGAATCGCTGGAAAGCAGACCGTACAAAACTAAAACACTTACTTGAGTAATGACATACAATAATACAACAATTCCAAGCATCCTCCAAATGACACTCCAAGTGGTAGATTTGCTAGCTAATGCAAGCCCTCTTGGTGGCGGGGTCAGTGGCGTTATCTGACCCTGCATATTCACTACAGGGCGTATGCACTAAACCAAGGTTACCCCGTATAGGAAAGGTCCCCGCTCAGTTCGCCCATCACTCGTCACTGAAACAGCAGTCCGCTCAAGTGCGCTCATCATCGCAGGGATGTGAGCCAAAAGGTGAACAGTTATCATCACTCGCTATGGAACCCGTAAGTCCACTCGTGAGGTGGAGCGAACGTCTCCTTGATTGAACGTGGGCTTACCCAGCGTAGAAGGTTGAGTGGTGAACCTGCCTTATCATTGGTACCACTACCTCTTGCGCCTCCGAATGGCTGCTGTCCAACAACAGCACCTGTTGGCTTATCGTTGATGTAAAAATTACCAGCGCTGAATCTTAGAGCAGCGAGTGCAGTCTCAATGTGTCTTCGGTCTTTAGCGAAGATAGAACCGGTGAGGGCGTATTCTGAGGTAGTATCACATATCTTGAGAATCTTTTCGAAATCGTTGTCAGGATAAACATGAACTGAAAGGACAGGTCCGAAAATTTCCTCTGCCATGCTTTCGTATCGAGGGTCTTCACAGACAATAGTAGTTGGCTCGATGAAGTAACCAACCGAATCATCATATCCGCCACCAGTGACTATTTTGCAGCCAGAGTCGGCCTTTGCTCGGTCGATATATCCGGCTATGTTGTCGAATGATTTGCGATCGATAACTGCGGTCATGAAGTTAGAGAAATCTCTAGGGTCGCCCATGGTAATCTTAGAAACTTCAGTGCAGTAGTCTTCTTCGATAGCATTCCATACGCTTTTTGGAACATATACTCGGCTTGCAGCACTGCACTTTTGTCCTTGGAATTCAAATCCACCTCGTAGCATTGCAACAAGTAAAGCTCTCCTGTCACAGTCTGGGTGTGCAACGATGAAATCCTTACCACCAGTCTCTCCGACAATTCTTGGATAGGAACGTAGGTTCTCTAGGTTGTTTGCGACATCTTTCCATAGTTTTCGGAAAACAGCAGTTGAGCCAGTAAAGTGAACTCCTGCAAGTTCTGAATGCGACATACAGATGTCACCAACTAGGCTCGCTTTCCCTGGGATGAAATTGATTACTCCAGCAGGTAATCCTGCATCCATCATTAGTTTCATTAATCTATAGTTCGATACATAGGAGTTCCTTGAAGGCTTCCACACACCAGTGTTACCCATAATTGCAGCACTGGTTGGTAGGTTTGCAGCAATACTACTGAAGTTGAACGGAGTTACACTGAATACAAATCCTTCGAGCGGTCTTATTTCACTTGAATTCCACATACTTGAAGGGGAAACCGGCGGTTGTAAATCTTCGTAGATTTGCCTGCAATAATTGGTATTAAATCTCCAGAAATCAATAAGTTCACATGCGGCATCAATTTCTGCTTGGTTGCATGTCTTTGATTGGTTTAGCATAGTGGCTGCATTGATTTCGGCACGACGTGGACCAGCCAGTAATTCACTAGCCTTTAGGAAAATAGCACAACGTGCTTCCCAAGGCATGGTGGACCACATGTTATGAGCATCAAGAGCTGCATTGATCGCATCATTTACTTCTTTTTCACCAGCCATGTGCACTCTTGCAATAACGTGCTTGTGGTCATGTGGCATCACCTGTTCAACAATATCTCCGGTGAAGACTTCTTGGCCATTGATGATACATGGAATTTCCAATATTTCGCTATCCTGTCGCGCTAACTCGGCTTTCAATTCGCTACGCTCTTTACTTCCCGGAAGAAATCCTAGAATCGGCTCATTGACAGGGGTTGGGGGTGTAACGACGTTGTTGACCATATTCACCCCCAAGGGGTGTGCCTCAAAATAGTGCCCGTCAAAACAGATGAGCCATATTTTGTCGAATCTTCGACAATTTGGGTGCAACTACCATCTGACAATATCCATTTCCTGGGTTTAATTCGAAATAGTTGTGCTGATAACTTTCAGCCTCGTAGTAATTTGAAATTGGCGTAATTTCAGTTACAATTTCGTCATCAAAAAATTCTTGGAATCTCGATTTGACATTCGATGCAATTAATTTTTGGTTATCATTGACGTAGTATATCGCCGATCTATACTGAGTTCCAATGTCATTTCCTTGGCGATTCAACTGGGTTGGGTCATGAACTGTGAAAAATACTTCGAGAATAGTCTCGTATGATATGATAGATTCATCATAAATCACTTCTACAACTTCTGCATGTCCCGTAACTCCATTACAAACAGCATTGTATGTGGGATTGTCAACATGGCCTCCTGCATATCCAGGTAATGCAGATTCAATACCTCGCATATGTTTGAATGCACCTTCGACGCACCAGAAGCACCCTCCACCTAGAACCGCTCTCGGCATATTTGGCCCTATCGATAATCGTATATTGTATTCGTTAATCCACGAGTTATAAATCTCAAATGGGTGGTGCTAATTAGTTTAGACTTTATCGAACTGCCATGCGGGACTCACTGTTAGTGCTGATTCTGCTCCTTAGCATCGCACCTTTACATGTAGGCGCTACATCGGGGCGTGCTCTTACTGCTGATGTCATAATGAGTGACAATTTGTGGGATTCCTCTGATACAATTGTAGCGGAGGTCTATGTATCTGGGGCCCCCTATAACCGCGATATTACATTGAACTGGGAATTGAGTGATGAAAATGGTACAATTCTCAATGGTAGTGAAATATTCCAAATGGGTGGCTCAACTCATATCGTACAATTAAATCTAAGTCAATTTTATTCAGGAGGCACATTTCATGATTTATCTATCGAAGTAATTCTAGATTCCAACAGTGTGACTGATAATATTCCATTTACTGTTTTGAGAAACGTATTACTTTCTCCTGCATCAAATTTGATTGTATTTGGCGATTCACTTTCCGACATGGGTAACGGAAATGCAGATGTAATCGTTTCTACCGTATTCTCATCTCCACCTTATTGGTCAGGTCGTTTTTCAAATGGTAAAGTTTGGATAGAACATGTATCTGAAGCATATGGCCTCAATACCACTTTTGGAAGCGGTAACTCACCAGGGGATAATAGGGCATTTGGAGGTTCACAAACCGGGCAAGGATATTCCTATTTCACCTTACCTAATTCGGGTGCACAAATCAATAATTATCTCGCAAATGTACAATCCGGTTTCACTAATACTGACGTGATTTTCCTGTGGGCTGGAGGTAATGATTTCCTTTACGGAACCGGAAATCCCGATTTGATTAGCCAAAACATGGCATCACATGTTCTCACACTTGCACAAGCAGGAGGTAGTCGATTTGTAGTGGCTAATCTGCCTCCATTGGAATTAACCCCCGAAGGTGCATCGAGGACAGCACAACAACAAGCTACGATGGCTAGTGATGTTGTGTCGTACAACAACAAACTAGCCCAAGAAATGACCAATTTATCTAACTCATTGAATATTGATGTCCAACTCATCGACGCATGGTCTGTATTTCATCAAATCGTCAACAATGCAGACCATGTTGGAATTTCTAATACTCAAGATCAAGCATGTGTAGGAGGCTCTACCATTCCACTGATTCCTTTGCCAATTTGTGGTTCAGGTGCAACTATCGTATCAAATGTTGATGAATACCTGTTCTTCGATAAAGCTCATCCAACAGCAACCATGCATCGAATAATTGGTGAATATGTTGTAATGAAGGTCGGCCAAGCCGATACCGATGGCGATGGAATCATAGATGATTACGACCAATGTGATTGGACTAATGACTTATCCACTGTAAATGTCGATGGTTGCGATTGGAATCAACAAGACGAAGATTTGGATAATGTTACAAATGCCGATGATGATTGTTTAGAAACAATGGCTGGATACCAAGTCGATGAGAACGGATGTGCCGATTATCAAAAAGACACAGACGGTGATGGACTTACTGATGATTTAGACCCATGCCCCGCTGATGTTTCAGGAAATGACCATGATTCTGATGGCTGCATTGACTTAGTGGATGATGATGACGACAATGATGGCATCCTCGATGAAGATGATTACTGCAGGCATGGCATGATTGGCATTCATGATTTTGATTTTGATGAAGATGGATGCCATGATGATGAGGATTTAGATGACGACCAAGACGGTCTTTCTGATGAAGATGAATCTGCCGCAGGTAGTGACCCATTCGATGTTGATAGCGATGACGACGGGGTATGGGATGGCCAAGATGCATTCCCTATGGATGCTAGTGAATGGAAGGATAGCGATGGTGATGGTTACGGCGATAATAGTGATGCCTTCCCTTATGACTCAAGTGAGTGGTTGGATGCTGACTATGATGATGTAGGGGATAATTCAGATATGTTTCCAGAGGACCCAACAGAATGGGAAGATAGTGATTTGGACGGATTTGGAGATAATTCTGATATGTGCAAATTCCAATGGGGAACCTCGTTATTTCCCAAGGGTTGCCCTGACCGAGATTCAGATGGCTTCGCAGACGATGTAGACGAGTTTCCCGATGATTCAGGTGATTGGTCTGATTCTGATTCTGATGGCCATGGTGACAATAACGACCAATTTCCGGATGATCCAACAGAATGGTTGGATTCCGATATGGATGGTTATGGCGATAATAGCGATGCATTCCCAACCGATGAGAGTGAGTGGTTAGATAGCGACTTAGATGGTTGTGGTGATAATAGCGACGCATTTCCTGAAAATCCCAAAGAATGTGTAGATTCTGATTTAGATGGAGTCGGAGACAATTCCGACCCATGGCCAAATAATCCCCTAGAGTGGGCTGATAGTGATTATGATGGAGTCGGTGATAATTCAGACTTCGACCCTTATGACTCATCAGAAACAGTGGACAGCGATGGAGATGGCGTTGGAGATAATACCGATTTGTGGCCACAAGACCCAAGTCGAAAGCGGGATAGTGATGGAGACGGAGTTGCCGATTCAGTAGACGATTTCCCTACAAACCCCGGAATGGATTCATGGTTTGGGGTAATTGCAAGTTTAGCTATTATCTCAGTAATTGCTATTGGTGGATTATTTTTGTTTAAGAAATATAGGCCGCCCGAGTTGCTCAAGGATGCACACCTCGGCTCCGAAATGCCTATTGAGCCGCCCAGCATGCGCGATTGGGACTGATTTACCTGCCAATGCTAAATAGGGTTGGCAGGCGGCCTCGGTTTAGAGGTAATAGCGATGGAGTTGAAATTCGCAGATCTAGGCATAAGTCCACAGATGAGCCATGAGCTTAAGCGGGCTGGTTTCGAAGAACCATTTGAGGTTCAGCGAGAAACAATTCCAGATATGTTACTTGGAAGAGATGTTTGTTGCCGTGCACCAACTGGTAGCGGTAAGACTCTAGCATTCGGTATCCCAATGCTTGAAAGAGTAGGTAGAGGGGAACCTAGCCTTCCTAAGGCACTAATTTTGACTCCTACACGTGAATTAGCAGAACAGATTTACACAGTCCTAGACCCAATCGCTTGGGGACTTGACCTCAGAATCATGTCCATTTATGGTGGAATTTCATACACTAAGCAAACTCGTCGTCTCGATAAAGGAGTCGATATCGTAGTTGCTTGTCCTGGCCGTTTACTGGATTTAATCGATAGAGGAAATATCTTCCTTGATGAGGTTGAGATCGTAGTAATCGATGAAGCCGACCGTATGGCCGATATGGGATTCACAGAACCAGTTTGTCAAATTTTGGAAGAATGCTCTGATAAGCGCCAAACCGTCATGTTCAGCGCAACTTTGGATGATGAAGTTGCAGAAATCCGTGACAAGTACCAGACAGACCCTCAGATTATTGAAATCGGACCTGAAGAAATTTCAGTAACCGAAATGAACCATCATTTCTGGTTAATGCCTAACTCTATGAAAAGTAAAGTTAGTGCTGAAGCGATTAGAAAGTCTGGCCGTGGTTTCATTTTCTGTCGTACAAGAGCGGGCGTAGACCGTGTGGCTGAAGAAATGGAGAACGAAGGACTCCGTGTAACTAGCATACATGGTGGAATGGCTCAGAAAATGCGTTCGAGAGCAGTTGATGATTTCGGCCAAGGTAAAACTCATGCTATTGTAGCGACTGATGTTGCGGCAAGAGGTCTTGATATCAAAGGCGTTCATTGTGTTATTCACTTTGACCCGCCGGAGAATGGTAAAGCGTTCAAGCATCGTTCTGGACGTACTGCTAGAGCAGGTGGTTCTGGTAACGTAATCAGCCTTGTTCAAAACCCACAGAAAGGTAAGTGGAAGAAAATTCAGAAAGAAGTTGGATTGAATATCAAGTTCGAAACCCCTGAATTCAACGACCTTGCCCAAATTGAAGATATCTCTCATATCGAAGCATTCAGAAGAGATCACCGCAATTCCAGCGATCGCAAAGACCGAAGTGGCAGGTCGTACGGTGGCGGAGACCGCAGACAAAGCGGTGGCAGAGGTTGGTCAAACAATAACTCCGGCTCTAGAGGCAGAGGAAATTCAAGAGGCGGTTCAAGAGGAGACTCAAGAGGCGGTTCAAGAGGAGACTCAAGAGGCGGTTCAAGAGGAGACTCAAGAGGCGGTTCAAGAGGAGATTCCCGTGGCGGTTCAAGAGGAGATTCCCGTGGCGGTTCAAGAGGAGATTCCCGTGGCGGTTCAAGAGGAGACTCAAGAGGCGGTTCAAGTGGGGGTCCAAGAGGAGATTCACGAGGCGGCGCAAGTGGCGGTAAGCCAAGATTCGACCGTAATAACCGTCCACCAAAAGGACCTGGCCGAAGTCGTGGTCGCGGCGGAGATAACAAAGGTCAATCTCGTAACTCTCACAAGTGAAACAGGGTTTGAAATACTTCTTCGACCACATTCAGTGTATGGATGGGGTTAGAGGCATGAATCATATGCCGAGGCTGGCTCAACTACCCGTGAAGGGTGCTTGGATAGTTCTAGTTCTGCTTCTGAGTAGTTTGGCACCTTTTGCTAGTGCTAATTCATTGAATGAGTTAGAATACGATGCTGCTCCTCTGAGTGAGAACCCAGAAGATTCACCGATTACCTATTCATTTTCACCGGCTATTAGAGCCGCATTCGCCCGAGTAAGTGACATCTCACAATACTCTGAAAATGAATTGGAAAGTACGACACAATGGGTTGTTGTTAGTGCAAATAAATTGGGAGAGGAAACAGGGATTCTACCCAATACCTGGTATGTCGACATTGATTCTAATGATGCTTTGAAACATTTCTCACAATTACAAGACAGTGGTCAAATAGAGACTGCATATCCTTTGGTCGAGCGTCAGATGACTCCGAGATGGACTCCCAATGACACTTACTTCTCAGACCAATGGCATTTGGAAAACACCGGTCAAGATGGTGGCGTTTCAGGAGAAGATGTCAACATTACCGGCGCATGGAATGAAGTTCTGGGCACGGGAATCGTTATTGGAATAGTTGATGATGGTCTTGAATGGAACCATCCTGATCTGTCAGCAAACTATGAATCAACTTTAGATTATGATTACTGTGACAATGATGGAGACCCTACTCCAAGTAGTTGGGATGGCCATGGAACTTCTGCAGCAGGGGTTGCGGCTGCTAAGGGGAATAATGGCCAAGGTGTAAGTGGGGCTGCTCCCGATGCATCACTTGCCGGTTTGATGTTAATCGCCTGTAGCAACTCAGATAGCGTCGAAGCAAATGCTCTTTTACACCTCAATAATGATATCGATATTTACAGTAATAGTTGGGGCCCTTCCGACAGTGGAACGATTTTGGGCTCGGCGGGACCTTTGATGCTAGCAGCTTTTGAAACGGATGCATATGAAGGCAGAAACGGCCTCGGGAATGTGATAACATGGGCTGCAGGTAATGGATTATCCAATGATGATGATTCGAACTTAGACTCATATGCAAATAGTCGTTTCACCATATCTGTTACTGCAGTAAACCACGACGGTGCCCAAACCGATTATGGTGAACCTGGAGCAAACGTCCTAATCGCTTCACCTTCGGATGGAAGTGGTGTAGGTATCACAACTACTGACTTACAGGGAAGCAGTGGATACTCTAGCAATGATTACACCAATGATTTCGGCGGTACTTCCAGCGCTACTCCGCTTGTCTCAGGCGTTGTTGCACTAATGATGGAGGCAAACTCCAACCTAACATGGAGGGATGTGCAACAAATTCTTGTCGAGAGTGCTAGAAAGAATGACGCATCTGATTTGGGATGGAATGCCAACGGTGCTGGATTAGAATTCAATCACAAGTATGGATTTGGAGTTGTCGATGCGGGTCATGCTGTTAGCCTAGCAAAAACATGGACCACTCTAGGTCCTGAAGTAAATGTCACAAGTGGTCAAATTACGGTTGCACAATCAATTCCAGATAACGACCCTAGTAATGCAGTCACTTCTTCCTATACCATATCTGAATCATTGATAGTTGAATCGGTGGAGATTATTTTCGATGCTGACCACCCATATCGCAGCGACCTTGATGTTACACTGATATCACCAGATGGTACCGAATCAGAATTGGTAAACTATTTCTCGAATAGAGATAGCAATAATGACTACAACGAATGGTTATTCAGTAGTGTCCAGCATTGGGGAGAAATCTCCTCTGGTACTTGGACCTTGGAAGTGTATGATGACGGCAATCAAGATTCGGGTACATGGAATCACTGGGAATTGGTAATTCATGGCACTGAGGTTGATTTAGACAGTGATAATGATGGTATAACAGATTCTAATGAAACGGATGTTTATGGCACCGACCCAAATAATCCTGATACCGATTATGATGGACTTAGTGACTTTATCGAATTATTCATCACTGGTACCAATGCCACCGATGCCGACACCGATGATGATCTACTCAATGACGGACAGGAAGTGAACGTCAACAACACAGACCCGTTTGATAACGATACTGATGATGATGGACTAATCGATGGCCTTGAGGTCTTACATTACTTGACTAACCCCCTTGTTGCAGACCCTGACGCAGATGCTGACTCATACTACTGGTTCCAAGACTGCAACGATTCTAATGACCAAATTTACCCAACCGCACTCGAACTACTAAACGGCATTGATGACGACTGTGATTTGTTATTCGATGAAGGATTCAATTCTACAGATAGTGATGGAGACAATTTGTCAGACTATTCTGAGTATCATGCTCATGGTACAAATTGGTCAAACTATGATACCGATGGAGATTTGCTCAGTGATGGAGATGAAGTTCTAATTCATTTGACAAACCCATTGGTTAAGGATAATGATTCAGATAGTGACGGTTGGTACTGGTTCCAAGATTGTAATGATACCAATCCTGCAATTAACCCAGATATAGTAGAATCACTCGATGGAATCGACAATAATTGTCGCGATGGAATCGATGAAGACTTCATTGGACAAGATTCTGATTCAGATGGACTGCTTGATTTGTTTGAATTCAATAACCTCACAACAGATCCATTCGATGAAGATTCTGATGATGATGGATTAAATGATGGTACAGAATACAACAACCTCTCGACAAATCCAATGGATAAAGACTCGGATGACGATGGTCTGGAGGACGGCGAAGAAGTTCTTCAAACACTAACAAATCCCCTCGTTCCCGATTTGGATAATGATTCAGATGGCTTCCGCTGGTTCGAAGAATGTGATGATACCAATCCATTGATCAATCCAAATGCCGATGAGTTTTGGAATGGAATTGATGATGATTGCGATACCGATATTGATGAAGAAGTTGACCGTCTACTCTACATCTCTTGGGGCCCCGAAGAGGTTGATGTTCTACTCAATGCCACTTTTGATGACCTTGAATTATCAATTGACATTGATTTATCTCCAGAAGAAATTCAAAATTTGAATTTGACAATTGTGTGGCTGCGAAACGGTACAGTAATCGCTAA
>Ga0315334_10001313_pt1 | contig 15252 bp, 22 predicted proteins | sample M150034915metaG_FD_205555 | JGI IMG/M metagenome (GOLD analysis project Ga0315334, IMG submission 205555) | Ammonia-oxidizing marine archaeal communities from Monterey Bay, California, United States - M1 500m 34915 | ecosystem: Environmental > Aquatic > Marine > Intertidal zone | place: USA... | reverse complement strand
CTCTGCTAACTCCGCTGCTACCTGTGCTGTCTCTGCATCATCCTCTGAAGATTGAGCTGCGTTCTCTGATACTAGAGCTGCCGCTGCACTTGTGGCTGCATTAGTTGCTTGAGTGGTAGCTGTTGTAGCTTGAGTAGTAGCTGTAGCTGAACTAGTACTAGCACTAGATGCTGAAGTAGCCGCATCAGTAGCACTAGTAGCAGCATTAGTTTCACTAGAACCTACATTAGCTAAAGCAGCCTCTGCTCCGTCCTTGGCAGCTGTAGCCTCATCTATTAAATCCCCTAAATCATAGCCATCAGCTAAAGCCTGTGGGATTGTTATTCCTTGTCCTCTATCTATTGGCATATATACAACCTATGGGTTTCTTAAACGTCTACGCATTGCTTGTACCGCTAATGCTAATCTTTTATTTCTACTTAATTTCACTGGGACACCTCCTAAGTTTAATATAGAACTCTCCCCGATCAAGGAGAGAGCTCTGTGGTTAAGCCTACGAAGTAAGTTCTTGGATAGAACCTGGGCGTATAACTTTAGTACCATACACCGTATCAGCAGTGAATAAGTCCGCTAGGAACTCTTGCTTATACTGTGTCTGAGTACGAACCGACTGTTGAGTAGCTAGTACGTGAGCATCTTTCTGGAATAAGAAAGCCTTCTCAGTAGCACCAGTACCTACCTGAGTAGACATAAATACATCTACACCATAGATAGAGCCAATTTTACCTGTTTTTATTGCTGAACCATCACCTATGAATGCCTGTTCAGTGAACCTGTCAGTAGACATAAGTGCAGTCATAGCGGATGGAGTAACTATTAGAGAACGTCCTTCTACAGGAACATCTCCATCGTTCAACACCTCTATAGCTGCTAGGATAGAAGTATCCCAGTTAGTTACACCTGTCAATACAGAATTACCGCCAGTAAGAGCAGAAGCTCCATCTAAGTCAGTAATGATTTGAGTGTCCACATTTTTAGCTAATGCGTATCCCGCGTCATCTGTATAGAATTTCCTCATAGAATTAAGTGCTTGAAGCTGTGCGATATCCTCAATTCTAGTTGTCCATTCAAAGTGTTTGTTAATTACCACAGAGGTATCTGTCGCTGTATCTGTGATATATGTTACCTCGGTATCTGCTGTCTTAGCTGATGCTGAGTTTCTACCTGGTGTAGGAATGTGGATTGTATCCCCTTTCTTACCCTGGTGGTTTAAGTTACGGACTAGATTAGCCGCAACGAGATTTGACTTATATGTCGCTAGTACTTCATCCGACCAAATCTCTGGGATGAAATTAGCGACCGTAGTCACCGTCATATTTGCCATTTTATTAACTCCTTAAGTTATAGCTTTTATTAAACAACCCTTCCTTCCGCATAAGCACTATATATTTCATCGTGTAGTGACTCATACTTGTTAGGGTCTTCCATTTTTAATCGGATTAGGTCAGCACGTCTATATGTCTTACCTCCTCCTTGTGGGTTAGTGGATGTCCTTGATTCCGTTGTACCTGCCTTAAGTGCTTGTTTTCTATCTACTTCTGCTTGTTGATTGACCTCTTGAGTCTTAGAAATCATAGACCTGTCTTTCCAGTTACTCAATAGCTCATTAGCTGCATCGAAGTTATAGGCATCTGCTGCTTGAAACATCTGCATACGGATGGGACTTTCCTGAACCCACTCCTGAAAACCTTTGTCTTGAACGACTTTAGTAAAATCAGGGTGTGTGTTTTCCAACTGTGCTTTTGCTCCTGCTTGTGCCTGTTGAGCTTGGAACTGTTGAAATTCTTGAAACTTAGGGTGATTATCAATCATATCATTGACAGCCTTGTTAGGGTCATCAAAGAAATCACTAGACGTATCATTATCTTCAGTTTCTAATGGAGTGTTACTTTGTGGATTGTGCTGTCTAGCCACTTCAGCTTGTAGAAAACTATCAGATAACTTCCTTAACTCTCCAACTTCCTGGGATTTTCTCCCTAGTTCCTTTTCGAGATTAGTGTAACTATCTATTATATCTTCTGTACTCTTACCAGCAAACTTATCTGGGATTGTAGGTTCAACAGTTTCAGCTTGTGCCTCTACTGTCTCTACTATATCTACTGACTCGTCAGTTATTGGTTGAGTGTTATCTTCTACTACTGCTGAATTTTCTTGGGAATCAGCGTCCACTACTATATTACTCATTTTGTTATATTCTCCGCCCCTGTGGGGTTATGAAGTTAGTATATATGACGGAGCTAGTACTATAAGTCTAGTTCTTCCATCGCTCGTTTAGTTGTATCCTCTATAGACAATATCTGTCTTAAGATTGACAACTGACCCTTAGCGAACCAAAGGTCTTTATCGGACTCTATTGAATCCAATTTGTTATAGATGACTTCGAGATTCTCTAGTTCTGCTACTAAGTCTCTCCATCCATCTTGTTCTATTAAATGTAATCTGTCGTAATAATATTCTTTATTACTGTTTACTGTAGGCGTTTGCATAGTTCAGCATTGTCTCCGATTTGAGGTGCTCTATCTCTGGTATATTCCTAAATGTCTCTGAATTAGTATTATCTGTATCAGCCTTAAGTTTCTCTATGTTAGCTAATTCTTTCTGTAGACCTACTATTCTCTCTTGAATGTCTAACTCATTAGGTTGTTTCGTACCTGCTTCAGCAGCATTCTTCATAGCTTTAGTCTGTTCTTCCTGTGCCTCAGCTAGTGTCTTCTGTATGTCAGCCTTAGCTTGTTCCATCTGTAACTGCATCTGCATCTGTTGCATCTGTTGTTCTTGAGGATCTGGTTGCATACCTTGCATAAGTGCTTGAACCACTTGTTCCCTATTATGGATACTAGAATTCTGGAAGACTGCTAACAACAGGACATTGAAAGCGGGAGAGTCTTTCGGAATTGACTGTAGCATAGAGACCATCTGTTGCATCTCTAATTCTTTAGCCATAATACCCATAGTAGAGTAGGGGATGAATTTATAATCTGTAACTGGATACCTATCCACATCAAATTGAATCTTACGCCACATAGTCTTATTAATCATAGGGATTAAGAATGTGTTCTGGAAGTTCATCAGTGTACGTTTCTGTCTCTTAATTGAGGCAGACTGTACCATAGACATACCACTAGAAGTAGCCCTGTCAGGTACTCCCATATCAGCAGAACCTGTACCCATCTGAATCATATTCTGTAGGGCTGCTACCTGGTTATATGTATGTTGGTCAGTAGAGCCTAATGTTAGAGGCATAATAGCCTGTCTAGGGTCTCCATTAGTTAGTATAGTCTTACCTGGTCTTACCTCTAGTTTTATTCCTCTAGGTAACCTAGTAGCATCTGCTGCTATCATAGGTGTAGTAGTTAGTGCTAGAGAGTCTATTCTAGCCCTCATCTCTGCATCTAATGCTTTCTGAGGGTTATATCCTTTCTCGCATACCCCTCTGCCCCAAAACTTATTAGGGACTAGGTCGTGCTGATAAGAGACGAAAGGTCTATCTATCATCATAAATGGATTCTCTTCAGCTCTCAGGATATACTCATCATTAGCTATAGTGACTACTGCTTCTACTAACTCATCAGCATCGTACTCAAAATCATCCTTGTCTTCCTTCTTATTTAGGAATTTAGCTGGTACTTTACCCCAGTATTCACATATCTTAATTTGGTCTGAAGCATCTCTATTAATATATTCAGGGTCAAATCCAACCTGTACTACGTCAGTATCTGCCTCTATATCTACTTCTCTATATACACCCTTAGCCATACCCTCAGATAGTACATATCTTGGCTTATATACCTCGTGAGCTACTCCTAATGCCTCATTAATTGAATTAGCACTAGGGTCTATGAGGAATTCTTTAGGAGATACAGCCTCTACCCTTACATCTACTGAGACATATTCCTCTAAATTTCTTACGGTAGTTAGAGTACCCTCTACTGGTTGTTCTACAGGTCTCCTCTCTATCTTCTCTTCCGTTATAATCTTCGCTATTCCTGTGCCATAGATAGCACCATTGAGGAATACCTCACAGATAGAATCTTTTACACCACTATCTTCTAAATCTTCCTGTAATAGGTTACGTAGTAACTCAGCATCTTGAGGCTCTTCATCCAATATATCGTCCGATAAGTCGAACCACTTACCTCTTCCGAAAGTAGCCTCTTCTAACTCTGCTACACTAGCCTCTACTGCCTGTTGTAGAGCAGGAGTTATTATCTTAGATTTCTCTGACCTACGGTTCTGGTCTTCTGGAGTCCACATACCACGCCATAGACGATAATATTCGTCCCACGGTTTTAGGTAATTATTATCTCTATGATTACGCCATTGGTCTAGACGGGTAGATAACCATCCCGCTAGTGCTCTATAATCATTATCTGAATTGTAATTTGACATATATTATTAATATCCTACTATGAGTAAACAAAAAGCTACAATTATAGACATAATAGCTTGTATAAAGAAAGTCTTCATTAGTATCCTGCTATATCATCGACTGGTGTCCAGTCATCGTCTAATTCTATAGTGTGCATAAAGTCCGCTACACTTACCTGGTCGATGTAGGCGAGAGAATCAACCATATCATCGTGTGTCCCTGAAGTAGGGAACTCTAGTAACTGGGATTCAAAATCTTTATTCCAGTGACCTTTATTAAATGTTAATTTACCGTGTTCTAGTCTACCTTGGAGTGACCAAGTTATCCTATCTGCTTTCTTCTTACCACCGTGAGTTACATCTGTAATTACTACCCACCTACCTGTAGACCTCATCTCATCTTCTAGATAAGGAATTATAGCATTCTTTAATGCACCAGCTTCTATCCCTACAATAGTTGCTTGATTCTCGATTGCACTGCTGAGAATCTTTGTAGCAGTCTCTTTGATATGCCACCTACCGTGGAGTATATCTTTGACCCACCAGTGGTCACCATCAATCTTGACGATTGCGATAGCTGTTTCATCCAACTTAGAACCTTTGAGACCACGCTCTTTCTCCACTTTCTCAAATCCCGCAGGGTCAACCGCAATGACGTAATTACCCTCTTTAGGTTCTTCTGAATCATATTTTATCCATTCCTCTTTAAATATACCACCTGTAAAGGAGACAAAACTTGCCTCGAACTCTTGCCTGAATGCTTGGGTAGACATAGTATCCCTAGCTGTCTTTATCTCTTCAGGGTCTAATATAGGATTATCTGTGGAGTTATATTGAAATGCCTCCCAATCTTCCTTCTTCTCATCCTTAGCTTCCTTCCATATCTCATAGAAGTGATTCTTCCCCGCTGGTGTACCTATAAATAGAGCACCACCTTTTACATCTGCTAGGGTAGGACGTATAATCTGTTCCCATACTTCTACCTTCATAGAGGCATACTCATCTAACACTACGTAGGATAGACCTACTCCTCTTAAGGTATCTGGTCTATCTGAACCCTTTAAGCTAATCCTTCTACCGTTGACTAAGGTCATAGTAGCTGTGTTCTCGTGGGTTGTCTCTATTAGGTCTGTTCCTTCTAACAGCTCCTTGAGCATATTCCACATAATATCTTTAGCTTGTTGGAACGTAGGACCTATATAGAAGACATCCTTACTATCTGATTGTAGTGCCTTTATTATTAATATCCAAGCAGCTAACCTGGACTTACCGAAGCGTCTACCCGCAGATACTACCTTAAATCTAGCCTTACTATTAAATATCTCTAGTTGTGCTGGATGGAGAGAGACATCAAGCTCTGCCACTAGCTATCTCCACTACCTTCTCTTCTATCTTATCATCATCTATGATGACACCTTCTTCATAATCCAACGGCTTAGTCTGTTCAGCCTCTATTACTTTAGCCTCTAGACCACCTACATTTATTATGACATTGCCTTTACCTTCCTGTGACCTAAGCTCTACTGCCTTAGTGGTAGGTAATATCCTATCCATACACATTTTTAGACAAGTCCTGTCACCTTCCAGTGCCATCTCTATGACTTTCTCTACTATCTCTGGACCTTTAGTAGACATCAACTCTCTACTTAAGGCAGTATATTTATTGACACTCCCCTTAGGTCTCCCTTTAGGATTTAAGGCGAATCCTTTCTTCAACATAGGATTGCCTTTATTTAATCTTCTCTTATCATCTGGTTTCATATCTTAAGTTCCTCACGATTGTCCTATCTTTATTGTGACTTTTCTTAAGACTCCTCTTTCAGATAATAACTATAATGATTATTACTGGAAGAAGGAAACTTTAGTGGAGAAGTGAAAATAAAGAGTTGTCTGAGATAGGCTCTTCAGGTTATACTTTAGTAGTAGCTTAAAAACTATACCTTATACTAATATTATACCATACTTTCAACCAAAAGTCAATAGCTAGAGTAAAATAAAGTTTATACCCCCAGCTAATCCCCCAAATCCCCTCTCATCTGCGAGTGATTGTTAATATTAATATCCCCAGAGAGACTTGAGCCTCCCCCTGTGGTCTAAATACAACAGAATTCTCAAGATCTGGCGTGGGAATCGCTACAGACTGCATTGGAATAGGGTTTAGTTACTGTAGGATAAATACTACAAGCTATCTAATAAGTAAACTGCGAGAAGAAAAGAATATGATTGTGGTTTAACTAACATAATTATAATAAATAAGCAATACAATAGACTCAATTAATCATCATATGAATTAATACAGGTAAACACTTGACAGAATAAATAAATTAGTGTACGAGTTTCTAAATGGGAATGATTCTCAACACCGACTTTATTAATAACTGATACCATTAGCAGGGTTTGATGCAATCGTACAAATTTGGGTATGTGTTGGAATTATTAGGGTATGTTTAGATCATCACAACTATTTCAAAATAAAGTTGCATTTATGTCTTATTATTATGTATTATATGTAGTGCAATTATGCAAATTATATAAGGATAAATAAAATGAATATCAAACAAACAATGAAAATACATAATGACAAGGTTAAAAAAGCATATAAGTGCAATAATGTATATGCATTTAGCGAATATGTATTTAATCATATAGATTTAGATAGTCATACATTAGAAATATCTAGTAATGAAACTCTAAGCGGTCACGCTGAAATAATGGACATAGATATGTCTATACTAAACGGAGATATATAAGATGAGTACTCAAATAACACAATTAATTAATGATAGAGGTAACGCAGTAGCGAACCACTTCGTAATATATAAAGATGGGGACAGATACCTGCAGAGTTACCAATCTATAGTAGCGAAGATAGAGACCCCTTTTAAGGCTGTAATATTGGGCAATGATTGGGATTACTCAAGAACCACACTCAAGCACCTAAGAGCCTTCTTAGGTGATGCTTTAGGGTTCGTTAGTTCTACGGCTGAACTCAGAAAAGCAATTAGAAACGGTGATATAGAGGTAGATAATCAACTAGCCATCTAGACCCAACCACCAACAAACCAAGAGACCCCTAGCGATAGGGGTTTTTTACGTCTATACCCTTTACGCTGCGATACGTCAACTTAAACCTAAAACCCTTGTATCGCTATCAATTAATTATAATCGTCCAAATTAGGGGTATTTTCGTTCGTCTGAGAACATATCTATATATTTAGATATAACCCACATTAGACCCAACCAAACAAAACCCACAGAAGCCCAGATCTTAGATTCTAGAGACTTTTATCTCTGAGTGGTACTAATATGCCCTGTTGGATAAATCGCAGCGATATGGGGATATTTGGGATATTATGATTTTGGGGATATATAGACCTATAGACCTAACCTATAGACCTAAAACAAAAATAAATATCGAAAAACACTTGACAAACTAAAAAATGTCATTATAATACCTAAGGATTTAATAATAAATGGAGTAATACCGATGATAATTAGACGATACACCGTCCTTAATTCAAAAGGGCAAGTCATCCTAAGTACTACGGATGAAGACAAGGCGTGGAAGGTCTACGCTGAGAATAAAGATGCAATTATGCAGACAGATAGGGAGATACTATGAGTAATATGAATGGATATAGAATGTGGTGCATAGATAAAGGCTACGTCAACGAATATGGCGAGGTAGATTCACTTGAGTATGTCGCTGAGTACAATAAGTACCGTAACGCTAAGATAGACAAGTTCGCTAAGTCTTATATGCAGACTGAGGAGTTCGCTAGAGATAGTGAACTGCAACAGAGCGATGCTGATTTCTGTCTAGAGGAGGCTTACGATACAGTATTTAGGTCATCGGCAGACTCATTCGAGAGTTACAGTCACGATAAGTTCATAGATAGACTTGAGGATTTGATGGCTAAAGAACAAATCTACAAATTCTATAAGCGAGAAGCGAAAACGAGGGAGGAATAAGATGGAAGAACTAATCATAGCAATACTAATACTTTGGGTTGCATTTAACTTATGGAGATTATGATGATTAAGACAAAGAGACAGAAAGTAATAGAGCGTTTAGGTATCGAACACTTTAGGATACCTAACACTAAAAGAAATTGGTTCGTAATAGGATTCATCTTTGGTTACGTTCCTTATATTGTACATATAGAGGGGTGGTTGAGATGATAGAACTAATAATAACAGGGTTTATAATATTCTTTTTGGTGATGGTGTGGGTATTGACACCTCCTGAAATTGAGGATGGTATTAAGTATTTTATAACTAAGTTTACTAGGAGGAAATAATGGGTGAAATAATATTAGATTTAGGAAATAAGGGACGTAATGAGGTAGCCGAGCGTAAGGTTAAGGCTATCCTAAATACTAGGGAGGAAATCAAACCTCGTGCGTCTGAGGTCATAGATGAAGACAGTATCTTAGGTCTAGGTAACAGCATACTTAAATTAATAAGGGAGGGTAAAAAATGAAGTGTAGAATCTGCGACCAACTGCTATCTGACTTAGAATCAGTAAGGAAGGACGAACTGACTAAGGAGTATCTAGACACTTGTACCTATTGTCTGATGATGTCTAAGCCTTCCGTAATTGATAACATAGACGAGGAAATAAAGACGATAAAAGACTTGACAAAGAGTTGAAAATATGGTACAATAGTACTATAGATAAAATTAAAGTGAAGCCTAAAGTGATAATCATTATAGTTATTATCTTTAGGTCTCACTTAAGGTGTTATTCTTTCAGAGATAATCATTATAGTTATTATCTTTAGGAAGAAAACTACAGAGACACTTAAGAGGGTTGCCCCTCCTTTTTTGTGTCTAATTTTCAAGGGGCAGTATAGGAAATAAAAACTATGATAACCAAAGGTATAGCAAAGTATGTCTATCTAGACAGTACAGAAAAGTTCAACGGTGAAGATACAGGTAAGTACACTCTAACCGTTGCTGTGTCAGATGCAGAAGTCAAGAAACTTGAGAAGTTAGGTGTCAAGGTTCGTGAGTTCCAAGATGAGGACGGAAAGTCATATAAGGCTAGAAAGTTCTCTACACAGTACAAACTCAATGACGAAATGATTAGGACTAAGGGTGGAGACATCATCGGTACTGACTTTGGTCGAGGCTCTAATGTCGAAGTATGGTGGAAAGCAGGAGAGAAGCATTCTACTCACGGTGTAGCCACTTATCTGACTGCCATCAAGGTAGCAGATGACCACGAGCCAGGATTTAAATCATCTAATGATGAATTAGCTGAGTTTTGGGCATAATCCTCTAAATGTCAGACTTCATAAAACACGTCCCCTGCGATGTATGTGGGTCTCGTGATAATAACAGTCTGTACACCGATGGTCACACCTATTGTTTTGGGTGCGACCATTGGATACCACCTACAGACCTAAACGGAGAAGATATTTTATTTAATGATCGGGAGAATTATATGGATAAAGAAGTGTCCATTAAAGGTTTCAGAGGGGCAATCCCTGAAAGAAACATCACGAAGGAGATAGCAGTCAAATACGGAGTGCGTATATCTCACGGTGAGAATGGAGAAATCAATAAACATTACTACCCCTACTATCACGCTAAGACAGGTGATTTACTAGGGTACAAGGAACGCAACACAGAGACTAAATCATTCCATATAGAAGGCACTAATAGAGGTGCAGGTCTATTTGGTCAACAGGTATTTAAGGAAGGAGGTAAGTACCTAACTATATGTGAGGGCGAACTAGATGCCTTGTCTATCAATGAGATGTTCGATGGTAAGTGGGCAGTAGTCTCTTTGAAGAATGGTAGTGGAGGTGCATTACGTGACATCAAAGAGAACCTAGATTACATAGAGTCATTCGATAATGTAGTCCTATGTTTCGATAATGATGATGCAGGTAATGATGCCGTCAAGGAGGTCAGAGATGTCATATCCCCTAATAAGTTATGCTACAGGCAAATAAAATTAAAGACTTCATAGATACTTGGTGGAACGCTAAAGGTTACACACCTGAAGGTATAGTGTCAGCAGAGGATACTTGGGAGTACGTCAAGCAAGACCAAAATGTTAAATCTATACCTTATCCCTGGACACAACTCAATCAACTAACCTATGGTTTCAGACAGAAGGAGTTAGTAACTATCACGTCAGGATCTGGGATGGGGAAGACTAGTGTAATAAAAGAACTAGAGCACTACATACTGAATAATACCGATGATAATATAGCTGTGATACACCTAGAAGAGACAGTAGGGAGAGCAGTCAAAGGTATAACTTCGGTGGAGTATAACCTCCCACTACACCTACCTGAATATGAGCAAAGGTTCAGCGAGAAACAGAAGTACGATATGTGGTATAAGGCTGTAGGTTCTAAGAAAGGTAGAGCGTTCTTCTTCGACCACTTCGGTTCTATAGCAGAAGATTCTCTAATCTCTCGCATAAGGACATTCGCTAAAGGTCTAGATTGTAAGTGGATTGTCCTAGACCATCTATCTATAGTAGTGAGTGACCAAGAAGGTTTTACGGATGAGCGTAAGGCTATAGACGCTATTATGTCTAAGTTAAGGAAGATAGTACAGGAGACTGGGATAGGGTTGTTCCTCGTATCTCACCTCAAGAGACCCCAAGGTAAGTCTCACGAGGAAGGAGGGCGTGTATCCCTCTCTGAACTTCGAGGCTCGGCGGCGATTGCCCAACTGTCTGATATGGTCATAGGCTTAGAGAGAAATCAACAAGCAGATGATAGTGTAGACAGAAATACCACAGTCCTACGAATAATAAAGAATAGGTTTAGTGGTCTGACAGGTAAAGCAGGTGAGTTGATATATAATAAGGACACAGGTAGACTAAAAGAAGGAGTAGATGGTGAGAGCTTATTTTGATATAGAGACTGACGGACTCGAAGCTACTAGAGTACATTGCGTCTGTGCAATGCTTGATGATGATGATACTGTATATAATTTTATAGGAGAAAAATGTTATGAACAATTTTATGATTGGTTGGTTTATGAAGGGGTTCGAGTTCTTGTTGCTCACAACGGCATTAACTTTGATATTCCTGTTCTGCGTATGGTTAGTGGGTATGAGTGGTCTTTTGATGTACGAGACACTTTGGTCTTATCCCGTCTCTACAACCCCTCATTAGATGGAGGTCACTCTCTGAAGAAGTGGGGTGAGCGATTAGGGAACTCTAAGGGTGACTACGATGGTGGTTGGGAGGAGTTCTCTATGGATATGCTCTCTTACTGTCAACAAGATGTAAGAGTCTTGAGAGACTTATATCACCACTTAAAATATAAACTAGGTGATACAGATGAACAAGCCGTATTACTTGAGCATAAGGTAGCAGAGATAATACAGACACAACAACAGAATGGAATTTCTTTCGATGAGAGGAAAGCCTATAATCTACTCGCTGAACTTAAAGAACAAGTAATAAATATAGAGTTGGAGGTACGGAAGGTTTTTGTCCCATTACCTACTTGGGTTAAACTGACAGAGTTACAGAATAACTACAAGAAAGACGGCACACCTACTAAGGCTTACCAAGGACAACTAGATCGGGGTGCTCATTATGACGATGACGATGAGTACGGCTACATAGATTATCCTCAATTTAACTTAGGTAGTAGACAACAGATAGCTAGATACTTGATGCACTTCGGTTGGAAACCTAAAGAGTATACAGATAAAGGTAGTGTCATAGTCAACGAGAAGGTATTAGGAGGAGTAGATATACCTGAAGTTAAACTGATAGTTAAGTACCTAACCCTAACCAAGAGATTGGCTATGGTCAAGAGTTGGCTAGAGGCAGTTACAGATGAAGGTAAGATACACGGTAAGGTAAATACTTGTGGTGCTGTAACAGGGAGGATGACTCACTCTAAACCTAACTTAGCACAAGTACCTAGTGTCTATTCTGAGTACGGTAAGGAGTGCAGGGAATTGTGGACAGTACCTCCAGGTAAGAAGTTGGTAGGTATAGATGCTAGTGGTCTAGAGTTAAGGATGTTAGCACACTATATGAATGATGATAGTTATACAGAGGAGATATTAAATGGGGATATACACACAGCAAACCAAATGGCTGCAGGACTTCAATCTAGAGATTCAGCGAAGACTTTTATCTATGCCTTCCTATATGGAGCAGGTGATGGAAAAATCGGAGAAGTCGTCGGAGGAAAAGCGAAAGATGGTAAGAGACTTAAAGCAAAGTTCCTTGATAATACGCCTTCACTTAGAGTACTACGAGGAGAAGTTGATAGAGGAAGCTCAAAAGGTTGGCTTAGAGGTCTAGATGGGAGGAAACTACATATAAGGTCTCAGCATAGTGCTCTGAATGTATTACTACAATCAGCAGGTGCTATAGTGATGAAACAAGCATTAGTCTTACTAGAGAAGTATGCTACTGACTATAAGATAGACTATAAATTTGTTCTCAATGTTCACGATGAATTTCAAGTAGAGGTATGTGAGGAACAGGCAGAACAATTTGGGAGACTTGCAGTTGATTGTATCAAGAGAGCAGGTCTAGATTTTAAACTAAACTGTCCTTTGGACGGTGAATATAAGGTAGGTGAAACGTGGGCACAGACACACTAAGAAAGTGCAACCGATGTGGTGTAGAGGCTCATACTGAAGAAGATTTAGAGTTGTTCGAGAAAGAAACTAGAGGTAAGCACGGTAGACGAAACAACTGTAAGAGCTGTAGGAAAGAGAGGGATACAGTATGGCGTAGTGCTAACAGAGATAAAGTGATATATAAAACAAAGAAGTATCACGCTGAAAAAACTTATGGTATAAGCCTAGATAAGTATGTAGAGAGGATGGCTACTTCAGATTGTTGTGAAGTATGTGGTAGTAAGGATAGACTTTGTTATGACCACGACCATAAGACTATGAAATTTAGAGGAGTGTTATGTAATAAATGTAACAGGTCTATAGGTCAATTAGGAGATACATTAGAATCAATAAAGAAAGTTTTATTTTATTTAAAGGAGAGAGTATAATGAGTACAACAGATACACTAATAGATGACATATATCGTATGATAGACACCAAGGAAATTCCTGAAGGTGTAGATGTCGAAGAAGCAATAGAGAGTTTCGGTGAGAATATGAAACAGATATTGCGTGATAACATAACCGAACACGAGTTCGATAAGCGTAAGTTAAGGATGTCTAACATAGGTAAGAAGGATAGACAGTTATGGTATGCTTATAATGGTTATGAGGGAGAGGAACTGATGCCTCACACTAGGATTAAATTCTTGTATGGTCATATCATAGAAGAGATGGTACTAGCTCTAGTTAAACTATCAGGTCATAAGGTAACTGACCAACAGAAGAGAGTAGAGGTAGAAGGTATCAAAGGTTCTATGGACTGTAAGATAGATGGTCTTCTAGTAGATGTTAAGTCTACCGCTCCTTATGGTATGAAGAAGTTCAAGGACGGCTCTCTGATTAACGATGACCCTTTCGGATATATAGACCAGATCAAGGGTTATGCCTACGCTGAAGGTGCGAAAGAATTCGGTTGGTTAGCTATGGATAAGACCAATGGACACTTAGCATTACTCAAGTACGATATGGAAGATGAGTCTCAGTGGTATTGGACTAAACTAAACTTCTCTACTGTAGTAGATAGAATCAAGCGAATAAAGAATGTAGTTAAGTTCCCTGAACCACCTAAGAGATGCTATGGTCACGTTCCTGACGGTAAGAGTGGTAATATGAAGTTACCTGTAGGATGTAGCTACTGTGCATATAAGCACAAATGTTGGTCTAGCTTGAGGACTTTCGTCTACTCCACTGGTCCAAGATACTTAACCTTCGTGGAGAGAGAGCCTAATGTAGTAGAGATAGATAAAGATGGCAACAAGTTAGATAACTTCTATAATAATGACTAACAAGAATAAGTATAGGAGTAAACTAGAGAAAGAATGCCATCAGTTATTAGGTAAGAGTTGGGAGTATGAACCCTCTCGACTCGCCTATACTGTAAGGAGGAACTACACACCTGACTTCGTTAAAGGTAAGTATTTAATAGAGGTGAAAGGTTTCTTCAGGACAGGAGACACTCAGAAGTATAGGGCTATAGCTGAACAGTGTGGGTTCGAGGGCAAGGAGTTAATATTCTTGATGCCAGATCCGAACAAGAAGACTAGGAAGGGAGGTAAGATAACCTACAGAGATTGGTGTCAGAAGTATGACATCAAGATATTCTCTACTAAAGAAGTGAAGGAGCTAAAGAAATGGACGTTAAGAAAATAAACCCTAGTCACTACAGACAGGGAGACATAGAAGTAATAGACTATATCCTGGACCAAAAGTTCGACTATCTAGAAGGGAACATCATTAAGTATGTATCTAGGTATAAGAATAAGAATGGTGTAGAGGATTTAAACAAAGCTCAATGGTACTTAAGGAGGTTAATAGATGCTAACACTTGAAGAACTCAAAGAGAGGATAAATGCTGAAGGTTTCGATGAGTGTCTTATATGTGATACTCTAGAGATAAGTACTCCAGATTTATTAGATGCCTTTGAAGATAAATTAATGGATAATAGGGAGAAGTTTGAGGATGATGATGATGATGACGGTTGAGAATTTTTTATTGTTTCAGATAGCTATGTTCACGATCGGGGGGTTTTTACTCTATAGATACGGAGAGAGTAAGTACGAGAGAGGAATATTAGATGGTATCCTTATGCACCACGAAGGTAGGCTAACTTATAATAGTTACCTTGAGGATGGGACAGAGATGTTAGACATACAAATACAGGAGATAGAAGAAGAATGAATAAATTACCGACAGACTATCAGAACTTCATAGCACTAAGCAGGTATGCTAGGTGGTTGCCTGATAAGAATAGAAGAGAGACT
>Ga0315334_10001311_pt1 | contig 15282 bp, 9 predicted proteins | sample M150034915metaG_FD_205555 | JGI IMG/M metagenome (GOLD analysis project Ga0315334, IMG submission 205555) | Ammonia-oxidizing marine archaeal communities from Monterey Bay, California, United States - M1 500m 34915 | ecosystem: Environmental > Aquatic > Marine > Intertidal zone | place: USA... | reverse complement strand
CTCAGCCCACTTGGGGTAGCCCATGCGGATGGCCCCGCTGACAATCGACCCGAACAGGTTCGGCCCATTCCACCAGAAGGAATCGAAATTGATCCCAACACGCTGGATGCACTGGCCCTGCGTTGCAAAGCGATTCGAACCCAGTGGCAAACGTTGCTCGATCAACAAACCGCAACGAAAGAAAAATCGCCCAATGCCAGAGTCAGATCCCTTGAATCCGAGGTACTCGTATTCCCGCGAGCGGTAGAACTCGCAATTGAATTCGAACAGTTCTACAAAGCAGGGGATGCCGATTTGGCATCCAAGTTGCTTGATGAAGCAGCACGGAGGTTGCAAGTAGTCGGCCTGGGCGGAAACTGGCACCAAGTGGTTGGGCTTAGCGACAAACAAGATCAGCAACTGCTGGTGGGAGGCTTTCGCTCCGACATTGACCAGTCGATCCAACCCTACAGTGTCGTCATCCCACCTGGCTTTGCAGCACACGACGCACGCCCTCGCCGATTGGACCTGTGGTTTCATGGCCGCGGTGAAAAGCTGAGCGAAGTTTCTTTTCTTTCCAACCAAAGTCGCAACGCAGGCCAATACACACCTCGAGACACATTCGTGTTGCACCCCTACGGCAGATACAGCAACGCATTCAAATTTGCCGGAGAAATCGACGTTCTGGAAGCACTGCAGTACATTCAATCTCGACTGCCGGTGGACCGTCGAAAAATCAGTGCACGTGGTTTTTCCATGGGTGGTGCTGCATGCTGGCAGTTTGCAACCCACTACAGTGATCGCTGGTTCGCGGCAAATCCCGGAGCAGGTTTCTCCGAGACGCCTGAATTTTTACACTCATTCCAACAAGAGCCTGTCCGAAAAACCGCTCCCCAATTCCAGAAAACACTTTGGCAACTCTACGACTGCCCGGTGTGGGCAAGCAATCTCACGAACTGCCCCACCGTTGCCTACAGTGGCGAAATCGACCGACAAAAGCAGGCAGCCGACGTCATGGAGGCAACTCTGCGGGAAAAAGGGATCGAACTTGTGCATGTGATTGGTCCCAACACAGCGCACAAAATCCACCCTGACTCAAAGATCGAGATTGAATCGCGGATGGAGGAACTAGCACGCACATCACCAAATCGAATGCCTGACCGTGTTGAATTCACCACAGTCACGCTGCGATATCACAAAATGCACTGGCTGGATGTACAAGGACTTGAGCAGCACTGGATTCCCGCAACTGTCTCTGCAGAAGTCCATGACTCAACTCTCACAGTTTCAACGAAAAACATTAACCGCTTGCGTTTTGCATTTCCCCCGGGGCACTGGCCCGGACATGCCCGAAACCGGGTCCAAGTCACAATCGATGGGACAAAACTATCCGGTCCGCTCGTGTCATCTGACCGTTCATGGGAGTGGGAACTCAGCCGATACGATGGGGCATGGAAACCCGCTTCGCCGCGGCAAATCACGCGAAAACGACCGGGCCTTCAAGGTCCGATTGATGATGCATTCATGAACTCTTTTCTGTTTGTTCTTCCAACCGGTAGCTCAGATGACCCGATCGTTCAGGATTGGGTCACCAGTGAGTCCGAACATGCGAGAACCCATTGGCGGAAGCACTTTCGCGGCGACATTCAACAAAAAGAAGATCGTGATCTCACCGCTCAGGATATCGCCTCCTGCAACCTTATTCTGTTCGGAGATCCAACCTCTAATTCATTCTTGAAAAAGATCGAAGAACAACTACCAGTGCGGTGGCATCAAGAGGAAATTATCATCGGCAACCAAACTGTTCCCCGTCGTGGGCATGTACCTGTCATGGTCTTTCCGAATCCACTCAATCCCGATCGTTACGTCGTCATCAACAGCGGTTTTACCTTTCGTGAGTACGACTACCTGAACAACGCCCGACAAACGCCTAAGCTCCCCGACTGGGCATTGATTGATATACGTCGTGGTGCCACCTCGCAACTTCCTGGAAAAGTCAAAGCAGCAGGTTTTTTTAACGAGACGTGGGAACCGTGAAGCATCATTCCTTGAATCAGCGTCATTCGCATCGCCTCTCATCCATGCCCGGCTTCTAACGAACCAGAACCAAAGATGGGTGACACGTCGGATTCCAAGAAGTAGCTGCCGCCGGCCTGCCGAATGCAGTCAGCACGCTCCAAACTTGACTGATCCCATGTCGAAACGGGTTCATCCTGAGTTTTGGTATTGGGATCGCAGTTTCCCCTGCCCACAGTCGTTTCGCTTTGTTTGCATCTCGCTTGCATGAACTCGGCAATCGACCGAGTGACTCTGCGTCGTGATGACATTGAATTCAAAGTATTCCGTAATGCGTTCATACGTTCGAGTGATACTGTCGCCGTATGTCTCGCTAGATCTCGGTCTTTCGAAGCGACCAATTCGGCCAACGCCAAGACCTCAACCTCCAATTTTGCCAACTCATCGAACAACCGCTGGTCAAGCTCTTCGCGATTCACGTTATATTCGCGGCCTCTAGCACGAGCAGCGCCGCTCTCATCAACCCTGCGGTCAACTGTCTCGCTGCGGTCAACTTGGATCTCGCGCGGTGCCTCGATACCAAGCTGCACCTTTGATTTCTTTAACTGAATGATTTGAACACGCACGTTCAAATCGCGAAATTCGATCGACTCTCCCTCTTTCCTCGATAGCACCAACATCTTGAATCCTCCTGGTTCACAAGCCTTCTCTACTCAAAACAACCTACCTCCACTGACCAGTATACACAAGTTCATTATGTGGATTTTTTTTCCGTTATTTGCTGGCAAAAGCGTCTCCAAGGACCTTTACTGAGGGGCAAGGAGCCGTCTTTAAATGGCTAGCAACCAGCCCGCTCTAGTGGAGCAAGGAACAGGGTCGAGAGCCTGATTCGCAGGAAAATCGGTCGCGAGTCGCACATCTAATTGGAGCAGGTTCGTCAGGGATGACTTTCAAACCAAGCGATCGTTGCTGACGCAATTCCCTCATGAGCCCCATCAAAAATGGTCAATCGAGCATCCCCACTACGCCGACGCAAAAAGTACTTTCTGTCGAATGAAGAATCGAATCCCAGATCTCCTGATTTCGCCTGCTCCAACTGCGCTGGACGCGACAACTGCTCAATCTCGTCGACGCTAACGCCCGACTCACCCCTCGCGTGAGCGATGGCATTGAACGCATCAATGGACTGCCGAATGGGAACGCTGCCCTCATGGCCATCCCGGATTCCAGCCGAGATATCAATCGCGACATTGCGGGCGGCTGACAAATAAGTCATCGGGCTCCGTGATTTGTACTGAGCATCCACTTCGGGTGAGTCACCAGGCGCGCCACCACAGCACTGTTCCATCATGTTTCCGTATTTGGAATCACGATGACGGGCATGCCATGCTACCAGATCACTTATTCCTACCCACGCACTGGCAGCCTGCCAACGGTCTGGATAACGTGATGCCATCAGCAGCGTCATGTGTCCACCGCCCGATGTACCAGTCAAATAAAGCTTGTCGTCGTCAATCGAGTGGTGGGACATTACCCAAGCCATTGCATCCAGGATGTCCTGTTGAGCCAGGGCCGATCCACAAGCTTGCGGAGTACGATTGACACCTCGAAAGTTCGGAAACAGGTAAACCCAACCGCGATCATGTACTAGTTTTTCAAGTGCGTTACGTTGCTTTAGATCACCGCTCCACGAATGAAGGCTAACGACCATCGGAACAGCCTTAGGCAAGTCCTTCTTCGATTTGGGGAGAATTAGCATTGCTTCCTGCACGCTGCCGTCAGCAGTGCTCTTGAATTGAATCCGTTGACGATTCATCTCTGGCGTCGCTTCATCAGCAACAACCTCAGCGTGGCCCAGCAAAAGACAGGTCGGCAGGACCAGCAAAATGAAAAGAAGAAGAACTCGCGACATATTATTGATCATCCATTGTCTGAAGATTTTCATTTAGTCCAAGCATTATTCATGCAACCGCGGCATGACTGGCCCAAACGCCTGAATCTGATCATACCAAGGATGGAAATCAGATGAATTAACGCGATCCTTGTTTGCGAGTGTCTGTAAACATCTCGAGGCACGAGAAGGAAGTAGCTCGCATACCGCTGTTGACCGACAGTCACCAAACGGAGACTTGCCAAATGTCAAATCAAAAAGCAGGTCATGACCACACTGCGAACAGACTACTCGCCGATATTGTCCAGTGACGGCATGACGACCAGTCGATTTCGGGTAACTAATAGGGATGTCTGCGTCACTCTCTTTCGTAAGCTCGAAGCGGCAGTCATACTCTTGATTGGCAACACGGTGCAAATGGGTCGGGAGTGGTAGATGTGCGGAATAACGGGAGCGGTCTGGAACAATCAGAGACGGTCAATCTCTCCCGAACTGCTGACCAGAATGACCGATGCCATCTCGCACCGTGGGCCCGATGATTCACAAACGTGGATCAGCACGTGCCATCGAGATGCTTACGGTAATGACATCGGTGTGGCTCTTGGCTTTCGACGTCTGAGCATCATCGACCTCGAAGGTGCCCGCCAACCCATGGCAAATGAGGACGGCACCGTCCGGATGGTGTTCAACGGAGAAATCTACAACTACCGAACACTTCGGCGGCGACTTGAAGGCCGAGGACATCAATTCGCGACCGAAGGTGATGGCGAATCGATCCTGCACCTCTACGAAGATCATGGCACTGACTGTTTCAGTCACCTGAATGGAATGTTTGCCATTGGAATCTGGGATGCAAACCGGAACCGCTTCGTGCTGGCTCGCGATCGGATCGGACAGAAACCACTTTACTATGCAGTGAAAGACAACCGACTCATCTTCGGCAGTGAGTTGAAGTCTTTGGCCGCCGTCGAGGGTATATGTGAAGAAATTGATCCAGCCGCGATTGACGAATTCCTGACTTATCAGTACATCCCGCATCCGGGTACCATTTGGAAAGGTGTACGAAAACTTGCGCCGGGACACTACGCGGTTTATGAGAATGGTCGCATCGAAGTTCATCGTTACTGGGACTTTGATCCCTCGGTCGAACAGCCCATTGACCGCGAGACTGCCTGCGAACGACTGCGCGAACTATTGACCGACTCGGTCAAACTGCGCATGCAAAGCGATGTCCCACTGGGATCATTTCTTTCGGGCGGTATTGATTCCTCCCTGATCACTGCCATCGCTAATGAACAAGGTAATTCAGCGATTCGCACCTTCAGCATTGGGTTTCCAGTCGCAGACTTTGATGAAACAGGATACGCCGCCGAGGTCGCCAATCATCTCGGCACGAAACACCAGCGATTCGAGGTCATGCCAAGTGGTGTAGATGTGATCGACAAACTGGTATGGCATTACGACGAACCCTTTGGTGATTCGTCAGCCGTTCCCACGTGGTACCTTTCCGAACTTACAAAATCAGAAGTCACCGTCGCATTGTCGGGTGATGGTGGCGACGAGTTATTTGCAGGCTACGAACGCTACCGCGCTCTGTGGCTAAGCAACAAACTGAGAAAACTGTTCCCGGTTCATAAAATACCTGGCCTGCGACTGATTCAAAAATTGCCTGATTCAGATCGAAGAAAATCACTGATCCGAAGGGGGAAACGATTCCTGGAAGCATTGGATCAACCACCCGCGCGACGTTATTTGAACTGGCTGCAGATTTTCCCGGAATCGTTGCGGGCTTCGATCTATACCGACAGTTTCCTTGAATCCTTGCCGGGTGATGACCCATTTGATTTTCTTGAATCAATATGGTCGCGAAGTGCGGGCCGGGACCTCGTCACACGTGCTTCCACCGCCGACATTCTTTCCTACCTTCCGTGTGATCTTTGCACCAAGGTCGACATCGCATCCATGGCTCATGGACTCGAGGTCCGCCAACCGCTACTTGATCACCGCATTGTGGAATTCGCCGCTTCGTTGCCAGTCAACCTGAAGTTCCGTGGACGACGGGGAAAACTGATTCTGCAGGACACGTTCGGATCAATGATCCCCCGTTCAATCTTTACCCGCAAGAAGATGGGATTTGGGATCCCCATCGCCAACTGGTTCCGTAACGAACTTAAACCCATGGTGCACGAGACACTGCTTGCCGAGGACGCGAGAATTGCTCCCTACTTTCGCAAGGAATCCATTACGGAACTTGTCCGTGCCCATGAAACAAATGAGCAGAACCATGGTTACCGTCTTTGGAACCTCTTGATCCTTGAAAAATGGCTGAGAGAGTGGACCTGATCGGTCATGCACTGGTCTGTGACGGCTGCTGCTTGCGATCCTGCCTTCTAGCGACAACGCCAATCGCAGTCGAACTTACCACGAGCACTGCCAGTCCACCAAACATCGCGACTCCGAGTGCCTGCAGTCGTCGGGACACCTCAATGTTCTGCCACGCATCAAGTATCAAGTTACGTTCCGACTCTGTGACCCTGATCTCAACGGCATCCTCGTATTGACTTGTTCCGCCCACGGTGATCTCACCTGAGTAGCGCCGCATTACAAAGTCCTGATCGATCCGCTCATCACTGATGTCATAGAATTCTTTAATTCCAAAAGAATTCGTGATGCGACTGATATAAGTGGATAACGCCGCTCGACGCATCAAGTTTAGTTCCCGCAAACTATCTTCGGGAGTATCGCAGGGTCCAGACACGACAACAAAGGTCGCTTCATTATCCTGCTGTTTCACCGGATCACTGACCCATGTTGGGCGATCATCCGGATAGACAATGTGATCCATCGGCGCAACTGACAATTGCCTGGGTGAATCTTCACCCTTGCTTCCATCGCCATCTGCCGAAGCTTTGTCCAACATGAACCCGCACAGGATCAGGGTCACCACTAATATCGTACTGAGTCGACCATCATGCATCGTATGCTCCTGCCTGTGCCGCATTGACAACATCACCCGTCGCTTGTTGAGGTTGGGATAGATTTCTTTGAGACGTTCGGGAATTCACCCAAGGAGCGGATAACTGCACTGCGATGGCAATGCCACCCGCTGACCACATTCCGATGGCACCCGTTATTGGAAGGACTTGATGCACCGCCCAACCTGCAGCCACTGCAACAGCAACGGACCACAGACTGAGACGTTTGCGGCGCAACGGATCAACGGGTTTCCACCATCGCAGGCAGACAAAAAGCAATGCAAAGTGTGCCATGAAAGCTGGGGCATGGGGGCCGTCTCCAGAATAGAGATTCATAGAAAAAGAGGAGGGGACGTCCCGGATCAAGTCCTGATCCAACGGAATCATCAGGAACCCACCTGCCGTGTAAGCGAGAAACCCGACACCCGCCCCAAAGCCTGCCAGAACCAGACGCCGTGGCAATGACTCACCTTCATCACACTCCCAAAGTTTCCCCAAACCCAGGATTCCACACGTAGCACTAAGGACAATCACTGCAAGCCATGCATAAGGAGCAATTGACGAAGCAAATACGGGAACATTATCGAGACCGATCACACCCGCAACCAATGTCAGACCGGCCACAGACACTATCGCTGCGATCCAAGACGTATTGAGCTCTGCCAATCTGTGCAAAGTGGGCTTTGCACGCAATTCGTTGCGAACACCATTACGCCACGCAGAAGGTGAAATCGCCTGTCGTTGCGGTGCAACCACGGTGGCAATGCGTTGGGCTTCGGCATAACTCGGTTGTCGCCGCGAGTGCAACACCATCTGCCTGATGATGTAGTAAGGCACATAAACACAAGCAACCAGAGTCAACATCGGCACCAACCAAAACCTATTGGCCAGAATCAGGAACCCTGCCACCAACAGCAAAATCCATTTGTCAAACTGATGAGCAGTCTTGGACTCTGGCGTTTGACTCCCCCCGCTCCACCAGCGGCTAAGTTCATGCCAACTGCTTTGGGCCGCACGCGCAACGGGCTCGTCAACGAACGCTGGGCTTTGCACCCCCTCTAGCCCCAACCGGTTCGTCGAAACCGGATCGACGATGTTCCCCACAAGAATCGCGTTGATGGGCTCGAACTCCTCGCAGGACACCTCTTGCGATGATTGCCTTGCCGAAGACGGAACTCCGGCGTCAGCGACACCAAGGGGCAATGTCGCCAGCATGTCAGTAACCGACTCAAACCGTTTTCCGGGGTCTTTTTCAAGACAACGCGCAATGGTCGACCGGTATGGTTCCGCAACTCCACTGAGATCCGGAGTCGCCGTCAGATGCTTGACGATGATTTCGTGGCAACTCTCGCCATCGAAGGGAACTTGACCTGTCAATAACTCAAATAACAGAATACCGAGTGCGTAAATATCGATCTCACGCCCATATTGACCTCGCCCAATTTCCGGCGCCATGTAATGGAACGTTCCAACGCTTTCCGTATGACCGCCACGGTGCGAAGACGAGATGAACTTGCTGAGACCGTAATCACCAACTTTCACCAATCCCAGATCATCAAAAATGTTGCCCGGTTTCAAATCCCGATGCACCAATCCGGCTGTGTGCAAGTGATGGACACCAGCACCAATTCCCTGAATCCATCGATTCACTTCCACCGGTGGCAATCCATTGGGCGACTCATCTAGGATCTGCCTCAGATTGAGTCCGGCAACATATTCCATCACCACCCAGGACTGGTCATTGGAATCACGGCAAATATCAAACAGTGCAACCAGATTCGGATGCTTGAGATTCAAGCACTGGGAAACACCTCGCAACTCGATCTCCAGATTTCGTTGAATCCGCTTCAGGGCTACCTCCTTGCCAACATCACTGACGGCGAAGTAAACCTCACCAAAGCCACCGATCCCAACTCCACGACGAATCGTGTAGCGCGGCAACGGGGTCGATCCGGGGGGATAAGTAAAGGTCATCGATCGAGTCGAAATTTCACCGATTTGGGTTTCCCCAATCCAAGGGTCGTCATTGCGACCTTCTGGTTGGGAAGCAGATGAAGTGCTCGGTTTCTCCGTATCGTTCACTGCATCAAAGTCGCTGTCAAAGTCGCTGTCAAAGTCGCTGTCAAAGTCGTTGTCAGTTTCGGTATCCATCAAGACACCCACCAGACGCCGTTCCGATGCCTGCACCGGTTTCGGTTGCTCCCTCAGTTTATCCAGTAATATGTTCATCAATCGGGGTTTCCGTGGAGATTGACCAGTAGTGATCCTCTCTGGGGTACTGTTTCCCACCGTTTTATTGGCCCCAGAGAGTTCAGGTGTGGGCGCGGAAGTTTCCAGCGATCTCGACACTTTCGGCTCGACTGCATTTTTTGCTGCCTTTGTCATGCCGTTTCCAATGTCATCGTGAGGGATTGAAGCACCAGTCGATGACCCGGATCGAGTCTGTAAGAGTCACCCGACAAGCCAGACTTTGCATACCACTGATTCTCTTTCAATTGCAGTATTGCCCTTTCGCTCGCATCGCGGCACCGTAAATGACACTCGTTACCCGATCCAATCAGGACTGTCTCCCGAACCAGAACAACACCATCGACGTGCTGATCAAAACGGTGCGGAGCATTCAACGAGAGCACTGCAGTATCCGAAAGCTGACTAGGTTGGTCCAACGTCATCACGGCAGAACCGGGAACGGGCATCGGTGTGCCACTCGTCAGCAACACCCTTGCATCAGATGAATTCCGCCCCTGCCAAAAATAGTCACCATCTATTCTCTCGATCGAACCAGCTGAACGGGGCCAATCTGCTCTAACACAGATGTCCGCTGTGGTCGCCTGACTCAATCCTCCAACACTCCACTGCGTTCCAGTCAAAAGCAAATACCCACCACAACCATCAATCCACAATCTCCAGCGGGATGCTGGAAGTGCTTGAGTATTCTCTTGAGATTGGATTGCCGACACGAATCAGCCTACGGTGTCAGGAAAGAAAAAGAACTGTTGACGTCAAACGAGACACCTGCATTCAGTTCAGTTGAATTGCCACAAATGAGCCTGATTGCTGTTCTGGCGAACCTTCAAAATACGAAGAGATATCGTCCAACAGATTATCATCACTTGGCTCATCCAGATCAATTTCGCTGAAGTACTCAGCATCAACACTCATCGTCTCTTCCTCGACATCGATTCTGGTTGCAATCTCATCCAACAAGTCGCGTGTCCGGGCCAATTGGCTGTCGTCCAGATTCAGCTGACTGCTTGTTTGAGCAACACGTAGTGCGCCAACGCGAGCCTGCAAATTCTCTACCTCAACCTCCAACTGACTCTTTGCACCCAGCATGGTTTCCATGCGTTCCTGTCCAGCCTGCAAAGATGATTCACGCGCGGATAACATCTGACTGAGTTTTTCTGCGGTGGCACGACGCGTCTTGAATCGCTTGAATCGATTCCCAAGATCGTTCTGTACCTGGGCGGTCGTATACGTGCGTCCTCCATAACTGAAATAATCATTTTCGCTTCGCAGATCTTCGCTCAAACGCTCAATGTCGCTCTGAGTTTTCGTGAGACGCTGATTGGTCTCATCAAGTTGCTTTTCCAATCTGGCGACCCCAACCTTCTCTCGGGCAATGCTTTTTGCATTCATTTCAATCTCTGGCTTCAAGTCTGCAATCATCTGCCGCGCTCGCTTGAGTTCCCACTCCAGGGGCATCGCATCGCTGGCAGAACTCTGCAGCCAGCTAACTCCGCAACGTGCATAACTAATCAACGGCACGCCAAGAGTCACGCTCGAAAGGAGGGCCAATGCGCCTCCTGCCATTATCATTTTCTTGATCATTCTATTTTCCTCGAAATTGGTGGCTGATATGAATCGGAACAAGGCCCAAACTGCCGTTGGAACCGGTCCAACTCTCACTAATTCGCGGCCAGTGACGTCATATTGGTGAGAATTGACCCAAAAAGCCCACAAACCCGTTTTTCCCCCCGGAACCCTGTCAGCACATAATCCGATTGACTCTGCCGCTGAGTCTTCGATCGACTCTCAAAACAGGCTGAAAACCACACAAAGGGGCTTTTATTCTCTTAGTTGTGTCATTACGGGCATTTAATTACACTAAGAGGATGTGATTCACCGATCAACAGTAAGCGGGGAACACGCTGTAGCAGAATCGATACAGCATTGCTGCGTAATCACTACGTTGCCGTGATTGCCCAACGGCCAATCAATTTACTTAACCCCATATCGGACATTAACTTACGATCAATCAGGCCAGCAAGCAATCACTTCGGCACGCTGCTTGCATCGAACCTTTCCCCGCCATCAGGCTTCTAAGAAATCATGAAGCGAAACGCGAGACGCCCAAAATCGTCATTCGATTTGACGGTTTGGGTAGAACCACGTTCCTCGCAACCAAATGCTAACCACGGAGACGACTCCGATGACTACCTCAAGCGATCATCAAACTCCACCAAAAGCGAGTGGAGAGCATTGGTACGAACTGACAGCGACCCTGGCACAGGAGTCCTGTGAGCTCTTTGGTGATTGGCTGAGTCAAGAGTTGCAAGCTCTCGAATCCGATCTCGAGCAGTTCACAACACAGCGTTCCGTTCACAGCGCAGAACGAGCTCGATAGTAGAACCACGCGGTTTTCAATCTTCTGACTAGCGGATGGGAGTCGCCCCACCCGCTGATCAAAGCACAATTGAGCGGCTGCTCCGCGATCTGGTCGGAGCTCGATGTAGATTTATCGAGCACGGAAAAAATTTTGGCCCAGCGAGTTGCCGATCCACTGGCTCAGGGTTTCAGACTAAGATTCTTGCTGCTTCAATTAGCGTCCCCGCGAGAATTCATCGATGAGCTATCTTCGTTATTTTACGTTCGTGATTCTTTTTTTCAGCGTCACGCGTCTGGGGCTTAGCATTGCGGCCGCGCAGGAATCGGCAGACCCGCCGACTGCGAATAACACAACTAGCGACTGGCACCAAAAGGATTTCTGGGAATGCCATGACAAGAATGCATCTGTTGACAGTTGGGAATTCGTTGATGGGGAAATTCGTCTGGTACACCCACAAGGTGGTAAAGGCAGTATTGTCAGTGGCCCGCTACCATCCAACTTTGAACTCTCGTTTGAATGGAAGATTGAATCCCGAACCAACACTGGCTTGAAATATCGCGTCCGCAAATTTGGTTCCCGGCATTACGGCATTGAGTACCAGATCATTGATGACAAGCCGACCGATTCCGGCAAAGGGTCGACCGCCTCGATTTACGACTTGTTTGAGCCTTCGCCTTCAAAAACTCTGAATCCTGTTGGGCAGTGGAACTCCGCCAAAATCATCGCCAACGGAACCAACCTTCAACATTTTCTCAATGGCGAACTAGTGTCAAGTACCGCAACGGTTGGTCCCGTTTGGGACGCAAGCTTTGCGGTCAGCAAATTCTGGGGGTTGAAAGGTTTCGGACAACCACGCACAGATGATCGAATCATGCTGACTGACCATGGCGGGCGGGCTGCCTATCGGAACTTTCGCTTCACAGCATTGGATGGCCGCCAATCGTCGATAGATAACACATCCTCAGGACCATTCCTTGCCAATGGAATGAGAAACAGTTGGGCGGACCAAACTTCGATTGTGCTGTGGACGCGGACCACGCGTAACCAGCAAATGAACACCGACGGGAGGAAGTTTCGGGTCATCTCAAAAGGCGATGCCAACCAGTTATCAAAAACCAATGATGCAGCGAATTTGCTTGCTGCTCAATTACCGGAAGATGCAGTTTTGGACGACATGTTTGGAGCTTGCCCTGGAAGCGAAGGAGAGGTGCGTCTGACCTACTTTCCGGAACTTCAGCGTCGGACACTGAAGCGGACTGACTGGAAACGAACGACCGCAGCCGAGGATTTCACATCACAGTGGAAACTCGAAGGGCTCAAACCAGGAACACGGTATGCTGCAGTTGTCGAAGCACGTGCCACTGCTGGAAAACTTCCCACCGCAGTCATTCGCGGGCGATTCGAGACAGCACCAGCGGGCAACTCGCAAAAAAACATCAAGTTCTGCATGACCACCTGTCATGATTTCATCCGCCGAGATGATGGACTGCGTGGACACAGGATTTATCCTGCCATGGCACAAATCAACCCCGACTTCGTCGTCCACGCTGGAGACATTGAATACTATGACAAGCCAGATCCTTGGGCGATGACACTTGAGCTGATGCGTTTCAAATGGGCAAGAATCTTTGCCTTGCCTAGCAACCGGCAGTTCTATCAGAATACCACCAGCTACTTTCTAAAAGACGATCACGACACATTGAAGAATGACTGCTCGCCAGGCCAAATGTATGGTTCAGTCAGTTTTGAAAGGGGCGTGCAACTGTTCAATCGTGAGCAATTCCCTTCACGTGATCCCCGCTACCAAACGGTTCAATGGGGCAAGGACCTGCAAGTATGGTTTCTTGAGGGCCGCGATTTCCGCAGCCCAAACAATCTGCCTGATGGACCCGGCAAGACAATTCTCGGAGTGGAACAGAAAAATTGGCTGTTCGAGACACTGGATGCGTCAGAGGCAAGATTCAAACTGATTTTCAGCCCCACGCCGATTGTCGGCCCTGACCGTGCCAACAAGAAAGACAATCATGCCAATGTAATTTTTGCTCACGAAGGCAACGAGTTGAGAGAAAAACTGGCGCTATATGACGGCCTGATCGTTTTCTGCGGTGACCGACATTGGCAATATGCGTCCGTCGATGCAACAACTGAACTCTGGGAATTTGGCTGTGGACCTGGCAGCGAAAAGCACCAGTTCGGATGGAAACCTGGTGACAAACGGCCTGTTCATCGCTTCCTGCGTGTTGCTGGTGGATTCCTCTCCGGCGAGATTAAGTACACAAACAAGAAAAGTCAGCTGACTCTGCAACATCACAAGGTCAATGGAGAAGCTGTGAGCGAGTTCCAGTTCCCCATGAAGACCGACAAGGCAGAGCCAGAGGAACAGCAGTAACTGAGCGTTCACCTGCCAGACTTCTCTGAATCCATCAAAGCCTAACGGGCTTGCTGATGGATCAATTGCATGAGATCTGCTGAGGGCTGGTCCAGAGTCATGACCCGAGTCGTACTCGCAGGATTGTTTCGATCTCTCACAATGACGATCACTTCCTGGTTCTTATCGATCGGATTGCCAACCGCAGGTGGATTGACTGCGGCAACTGAACCGGCTGTTGCAGCCGCCCCAATCGGTGCGACGTTGCGAGTACTGCTGGTTGATGGGCCAATGGGCAGTAACGCAACGCTGGGATTGGTTCCCTGCAGCGAAGCCAAGCGATTCTGTGGAGCCGCTTGAGGCGAACCTGCCCGCTCGTAAATCGTGGACAGGCCGGCTCTATCAAGTTGCCATTGCACCGAACCCGGACCTGCATAAATTCCAACATCGCCCTCATAGTCCGCCGCATTGCAAACACCGATCAGTCGTCCTCCCTCATCAAACAAACCACCACCACTGCGTCCATCAATGGGTGCACCTGCGATCTCAAGGTTGGAAACTCCAAGGTGTTGATCATACTTGTCGACGCCGGTAATCCGCGTGTCACGTCTCGAAGGGTCGGCACCTCGATCACAACCGAAACTAAACGCTGTCTGGCCGGTACGAATCCGTTGCTGTGGATGAAGGACCTGAACCGACTGCATGCTGAATCCCGGCCGAATTGCCACCAAAGCAACATCGCGCGTATCGGCGTCATAGTCGAGTAACTCACCAAGCACGGTGCGGGTCTCACCCGCTACATACAAATCGACTTCGATTTTTCCATCACCTTTATTTTCGCGGAACAAGTGCCCACAAGTCAGTACGAGTGCTTGATCCCCATGCGTATCTATGACAGTACCAGTTCCTGCACCGTAGCCATGTCCATCATGAACGCGAAGCCGCACCGTGGCAGCACGTGCTAGTTCGACAGCCTGCGCGAGAGAGACCGTTGGCATCGGCTCGCTGATAGCGGCAGGTTGGGGAGTGATAGCGGCAGGTTGGGGAGTGTTAGCGGCAGGTAACGCCCCCGGAAACGGGGCCAACCGTGTCGCCGGAGGAGCAATATTTTGCAGCGATGCATTGGTGGCTCGGGTTGGAATCCGAGGCCCTGCGGGATTGATAGCAAGGGCTGCCTGTAATTCAGCAATCGACTGAATACCGATCAATCTGGCGACTTCCACACCGCCGGAAATCACGACATACGTCGGCGTTTTCCGAATTCCATAGCGGGCGGCCAGATGTGGTTCTGCAACCACGTCGACATGCCGGATAGCAATCCCGTTGCTGGCTAGTTGAGCAAGCGCAGGTTGCATTTTCTGACAGGGGGGGCAGTGAGCCGATGAAAAATCCATCAGAATCGCGTCGGCAGCCACAACCACGTTAAATGACCCTGAAATCCCCA
>Ga0315334_10001306_pt1 | contig 15315 bp, 20 predicted proteins | sample M150034915metaG_FD_205555 | JGI IMG/M metagenome (GOLD analysis project Ga0315334, IMG submission 205555) | Ammonia-oxidizing marine archaeal communities from Monterey Bay, California, United States - M1 500m 34915 | ecosystem: Environmental > Aquatic > Marine > Intertidal zone | place: USA... | reverse complement strand
ATCTTGGCACATTACCAGATATAGAATAAAAATGTCAAAAATCAGTCAAATCAATTATGATATTCAGTTTGAACCAATTTTTACTAATTTTACATTCAATGGAATTGAGATTATTACCTTAACAACCACACCTACTACTTCATTTACATTAAATGCTGCAGAACTTAAGATAAGAAATTGTCATCTAATTCACAAGGGCAAAAGCATTAAGGCAAAATCAATTTTAAACGTTAAAAAAGAAACACTTGTAATTCAATTTTCAAAAAAAGTTTCAGGTAAAGTAAAGATCTGTATAGATTTTACAGGTGAGTTGAATGATAGACTACTTGGATTCTATCGTAGCAAATACAAAAACACGTCAGGACAGACTAAATATTTGGCAACGACACAATTTGAAGCAGCAGACGCGAGACGAGCTTTTCCATGTTGGGATGAACCCGCAGTAAAGGCAACATTTGATGTTTCATTATTAGTTGAAAAGAACATGACAGCTATTTCTAATATGCCTGAAAGTGCAAAAAAGAGTGTTAATTCTAAAGTATTGGTTGAATTTCAACGGACACCAATAATGTCAACGTATCTTTTGTATCTTGGAGTTGGTGAATTTGAATTTTTAGAGGATAATTTAAGGAATATTAAAATTCGTGTTATAACAACTAAAGGAAATAAGAAAAAGGCACATCTATCTTTAGAACTCACCAAAAAATTTCTTAGTGAATATGAAAAATACTTTGGAATAAAATATCCTTTACCAAAACTTGACATGCTTGCAATACCAGATTTTGCAGCAGGTGCAATGGAAAACTGGGGCGCAATAACATTCCGTGAAACTATTTTACTTTATGATCCAAAAACATCATCCACTAGAACCAAACAATACATAGCAGAAGTAATCTCTCACGAAATTGCACACCAATGGTTTGGAAATTTGGTTACAATGGAATGGTGGAATGATCTCTGGCTAAATGAAAGCTTTGCTACATTCATGGCTACTAAGATAGTTGACAAGTTTTATCCTGAGTGGGATTATTGGGATCAATTCTTAGATGATGCAATGAGTACAGCGATGAGCCTTGATTCTCTGAAATCATCACACCCAATTGATGTTAAAGTAAACCATCCTTCAGAGATTAGATCAATTTTTGATTCCATATCATATGATAAGGGCGGATGCATATTACGAATGCTTGAGCACTTTGTAGGAAAGAAAAATTTCCAAAATGGGCTGAAAAAATACTTGAAGAAGCATCAATATTCTAATGCGCAGGGAAGTGATCTTTGGAATGCAATTGGTGATGTTTCAAAACAACCAGTTGCTAAGATGATGAAGACATGGATTAATCAAATAGGATTTCCATTAGTTTCAGTTACAAGGAAAAATTCTACACTCTTGTTAAAACAATCACGATTTCTTCTTGAAGAAACCAAGTCATCAAAAAAAGGCACTTGGTCAATTCCTCTGATCATTGAAGAAGGAAATGTTAATAACAAAAAATTAATGACAAAGAAATCTGAGTGTGTAAAGCTCAAAAATAATGATCGAAATTTTATTCTAAATCCTGGCAGGACTGGATTTTATCGTGTTCAATACGATAATCAGACATTAGAGAACCTATCGCTTTTGATTGATGAAAAAATGATTGGTTATATTGACCGGTGGAGTATACAGAACGATTATTTCGCTCAAATAGTTTCAGGTAAAAAAAATGTTCAAGGCTATCTTGATTTCGTCACATCTTATTATGATGAGGATAATTATATTTCATCATTAAGCCTTGGTCATAATTTGTATTCACTCTACATATTAGCAAATGAAGAAAAATTCTCTGATGAATTAAAGGAGTACGCAGTTAATTTTCTTGGAACGGTAATTGATAGATTAGGATGGAACAAAAAGAAGGGTGAATCACATACGGATTCACTTCTTCGTAGTTTCGCAATAGTAACATTAGGAAAATTAGGAGATAATGAAATAATCTCAGAGGCAGAATTACGATTTAAGAAATTTCTTAAAAATCCAAATAGTCTTTCTGCAGATTTACAGGATGTCGTTTTTTCATTGGTTGCATGGAACGGAAATGAATCAACACATAAAAAATTTGTATCACTTTATAGAAAAGCCAACTCTCAAGAGGAAAAACTACGTTTTCTTGGAGGTATGTGTAATTTTAAGCAGAAAAAATTACTACTAAAAACTTTGCAGTTTACATTAGGACCAGATGTTAGATCACAGAATATACAACTACCAATAATGAGAATAACATCAAACATTCATGCAAAGCATTTCATGTGGCCTTGGTTAAAAAAGAATTGGAAGAGGATTATTAATAAAGCAGGAATTGGTAATCCACTCTTAAATCGAGTTGTTGCAAGCATTGGTCAAGTAGTTGTAGCAAAACAAGAAAATGAAATAAAAAAATTCTTTAAACAAAATCCAGTTCGTGGCACAGAAAGAACATTAGAACAGACATTAGAGCGTGTTCGAATACATTCAAAATTTCTATCATCACTAAAAAAAGAATTTACATAAATGTCATCAATAAAAAAAATATCTAGTATTATAATCACTGTAATAATTGTAGTAGGTATTTCATTTGGCATACTAGATACATTTGATCAAGATAAGTCAATTATTTTGGAACAAATTACATTTGATGCCATTTATTTTGAAAACGAACACACTGTACAAATATCATTTGAAGATAAATCAAATAACACAAAATCTGCAATTTTAGAAATTTTAGGAATGGATGATACATATCATCAGGAGTATCGCTTTGATGGTGAGTCAAACTTTGTTGAAAAGTTACATTTTGAAAAAATTCCAAAATATGGTTGGAAAACAACTCCAGTCACATTAGAAATTCAGCATTCAATATTTGGAAAGATTGGTTTGAAAATTGAAATACATGAACCAAACCAATCTATTCCTAAAATCATAGTTGAGCAAAAGTAATTATTTTTCTAGTGATTTCTTAAGATTTTTGAGTGATGAAACATAAAATTGTGAAAGGAATTTTGTGAATTCAGCAAACTCAGTTTTTGAACAATTACTTGAAAAGTATGATTCCCATGTTACATTTACATTGTTATTAGTTTCAGTCATTGAGATTGTTGCATGATAAGCATTAACTGGTAAACCAGACGTTGCAATATACGAAAAATATTTTTTTGGTGACCATCCAACAATATGTTCCTCTACATTAGTTCCATCATCAAATGAAATTAATCTCACTACACCAACACCACGTTTTTTATCAGTAAGAATTCTTGTTGATTTTTGTCCTGTAACCCAATTAAGTATAGATATCTTACTTAGATTATTCCAAACTTTGTTAATGTCGGTTTTTATTTTGATACTTTTTTTCACAAAATTTGTTTCCACAATTGAAATGTTTTTCAAATGTATATATGCGATCTGTTATTGCATTACTACATGGTATTTGGTTGGGGTAAAAAAAAGCATGTTGTTGAAGAAGAAGTAGGTGAATCAGTAGTATCCACACATAAGAACACTAATTTAGAAAACATTCCAGATATAATCCAAGACGTCACTAATTTACGCCAAAAAACACTCGTTGTTCAAGTTAAATCATTTCAAAAAAGAATTGAGTCTGATAGAAAAACATTACTCTCAATTGCAGATGAATTAAGAAAAGATAGTCTAAATACAAATGACATGGATCCACATCTTGTAATACTTGTAAATCGCGGAAAAAAAGAGGTTATATCATCAATACAGAATGAATTTAAAATTGGGTTTTCTGATATTGATTCATTTGACAAAGTACTAGATTTTCAAAGAAATGCATCACGAGGGATTAAGAAAGTTGGTGACATGTTAGGTAAGCATTCACGTGTAATACATATTTTTGCCAAAAAATATGCAAAAAAACTGAAAGATGATTTACATGTGCTTACAGAAAATTTAGCCGAAGTCAATACATTAATTTCAAATTATGACTCAAATCAGGAATTATTAGGCAGTGTTAGGAGTGCACTAATTGATTTTGCAGATGCAAAAAAGGATATAGCAAAACAGGAACGCAGAAAATCACAATTAGAGGAATCGGCGGAAAATGAGACACAAAATGAAATTAATCTAAAAAAGGGGATTGATGAAATGAAATCATCATCCGAGTATAAAGAATTTCAAGATATTCAAAATAAAATAACTTCAATTTCAGAAGAGGAGAAATTAATCAAAAAAAAAATTGAAGAACAATTCATTAAGATATCTAGACCACTAAACAAATACGTCTATGTTTCATCACTTGATAAACCACTAAAAATTATGATAGAGCGTTTAGCTTCATCACCTTATGATGTATTATCTGTAACAAACGAATCTGGGATCAATACGATTTTAAATTCTGTGCGATCAGGAATTGAGTCAGGTTCAGTATCTGTAAAAGATGTTGACAAATCTAAACAGGCAATAAATGAGATACAGAATTTAGTACCACAATTAATCAACCAAAAAAATGAAATCACTGAGAAAATTTCTAAACTAAGTGACAGTTTAAATATTTTTGACAATGATAAACTTCTTGGATTAGTATCCAGTTTAGAAAAATCCACATTTAACATATCTGACGCAGAATCAAAAATTTCTATAATTCAACAACAGATTAAATCAACCAAAAATGAAATTCATGACATGATCTCAAAGTTGGAATTAAATTTAAAACAGGCATCATCAATCTATTACAAAATATCATATAATGACAATGATCTTCAAAACTAAGAAAATAGAGAGAAGTGTTACTTTAACCAAAGAATCACGAGTAGGGATTATTTCTTACTGTAAAATGAATCATCCAAATGAGATGGTGTTAATTTTAAAAGGGAAATCTAAAAATGGTAATATATTAGTTGAAGGTTTAGTCATTCCACCATTTTCAGAAACGGGTCCAACATTTGCTGGATTTCCATCTAGTTTTCTTCCATTAGATTTAAGCTATATAGGAATGGCACATTCACATCCAGAAGGTTCAGCAGAGCCATCATTAGAAGATCTAAATAATTTTTTTGGTTTAGTATCAATAATTGTAAAATCACCATATAATAATGAGGATATTACTGCTTGGGACAGCTCAGGAAATACTATCCCAATTTCAGTTTTAGAAACTGATTAGGTAAACTAAAAATTTCTGACAAACCTTATATTCAAATTACAACAAGAATATTTATCTTGATTAATTATAAATCTTATTTGATATTTTTATTTGCATCATTAGCTGTTAGTATAGGTTTACAAATGATTTTACCATTTCCATACGGCCTTGGTGTGGCATTAGCATTATTCATAGCATTTCCAATTTTACTAAGAAAACGAATGATGAATCGTATGAGAGGCGGACCTGGTGGAAGTTCAGGTGGATTAGGTGGATTAGGTGGATTAGGTGGAGGTCTATTTGGTCAAAACAATGAAAATTCTACTAAAATCAAGTATGAATGCCTTGTATGTCATAAAGTGTATAATGCAAGAGAGTGTCCTCGATGTGGCTCCAGTATGAAAAGGGCAATGTTTTAGATTTACTACGATGACAACAACAGAATTATCACTAGATGTAATACGTCAAAAAGTTTTTTTTCATAATTCTATTGATGTTTGGATTTCTGCATGTAGTGAAAAAAATATTGATTGGTTTGATATTGAAAAATATAAAAAATTTATTTCATATTTACTCAAAAACAATTTACACTTGAAAGCGTTCAATCTATGTTCTCATGAAGCAGGTGCAACTGAAGAGAGGAAAACAAAATTTGCCGATATTTTATCTGAAACAAAAGATACTGATCCAAACACAGCAACATATACAATTAAACTAAATGATATCACAATTGATATGATAAGAAAATTTAATTTTTAGTAGTTATCTTTTTAGCTTTGGATTTACAATTGCATCAAGTGCATTACCTATGAAAACAAAAGCAAGTCCAGTTATAGCAATCAGTAATCCAGGTGGTATGATCCACCACCAAAATCCCTGTGCAGCTGCACCATACGTATTTGCATCATGAAGTATTTGCCCCCATGTTGGAAATGTTGGATCACCTAGCCCCAAAAAACTTAATCCAGCTTCTGTGGTAATTGCGGCTGGAACTGAAATTGCAATACTTGCAAATGCATATGGAAGTAATTGTGGAATTATGTGTTTGAATATGATTTTACTATCTTTTTGCCCCATAATTCTAGCAGCTTCAACATATTGCCTAGTTTTTATCTGAAGTGACATACTTCTCGAAATTTTAGCTATCCCAACCCAGCTAAATATCATTAAAAATCCAATTATTAAGAAAATACTATTACTAATTGTTACAGATAATATAATTAAAAATGGTAACGCTGGCAATGCATAAATAACATCATTAAATCGCATCATAGCTTCGTCTGTTTTTTTTCCTTTGTACCCAGAATAAACTCCATAGACTAATCCAACAATAACAGAACCTATTGCAACAGACACTCCAATAAACAAAGCTAGTGGGGTTCCCCAAAGTAGGCCAATAGCAAGATCTCGTCTTAGTTCATCAGTTCCCATGAAACCAAATGCCTTACCACCAAGAATTATTCTAGAATTAATTATTTCACTTTTAGAATCTACTTCATAGGTATTAACTACAAATGTATAATTACCTTTCAAAACTTTATTTTCAGAAATATCTGAGAATACAATATCGGTTACAGTCATTTTAGAAACATCAAATGCAAAAATATTAGATTTCATCATAATATTTTTTTTAATCATAGCATCTGTTGAAAAAATTCTTTGTTTGTAGATAGTTTCATTTTCAGAAAATGGAAGTGTAGTAGTTAAAAGATGCATTACAATTCCATCAGGACGAATTAAATTAACTGAAACTAGATGTGAGTTAGTGTACCTAGTTTTAAATTCATAAACAAAATCACTTGGAAAATCATCATATTCAAAATCTGCAAAAAATTGCTGTGACACTAGATATACGTTATCAGAATTTGATTGAATCACGTTAGGTGTTATTATTTTATGCTCTGGAATTTTTTCTAATGTGAAATAATTTACCCAAATTGGAATTGAGGTTTTTGGATAATCCAGCCATTTTTCTGGATTATTCCATTCCTGAAACGTTGATGCAGGAACAGTTATTGCAGTTATAACAGAAATCATAATCAGTGAAGAAATAATTATAAGCCCAGTTATTCCAAGCACGCTTTTTCCAAATTCATGCTTGATATCGTCTGTAGAAAGACTGCTCATGTTCCAGTTCTCACACGTGGATCAAAATATCCATAAAGCAGATCAGAGATAAATATACTAATCAGAAATAAAACTGTTAGTATGTAAGTGGAACCTATTATCACAGGAAGATCCATTACGCTTATTGCCTCGAAATATAATCTTCCCATACCAGGCCAATCAAACACAGCTTCTGTAATAATAGCACCGCCTAACGAACCTGATAAACTAAGTGCAAGTACTGTTACAATTGGCGGTGCTGCATTTTTTAGTGCATGTCTATATACAATTTTTTTCTTATTAATTCCCATAATTTTTTTTGCAGTGATGAAATCTTCTTGCATTACTCCAACCATGAAGTTTCTTACTAGGTATGCCCATGAACCAAATCCAATTAGCACTATTGTAATAAGAGGAAGTGTCATGTGATACAATAGTGATATAATATATCCTGGTTCACTTGGTTCGATATCAGGAGTGGCTCTAGCAGGAAAAATTTGGTAAACAAATGCAAATACAAATATCATTAGCATGCCAATCCACCATACTGGAAAGCTACTACTAATTATTGCAAATGTAGATGTAAGTCGGTCAGTTTTTGAACCAATTTTACTACTTGATGCTGCGCCCAAAAGTATTCCAATTATTGAAATAATTATGGTAGCCGTTGTAAACAGTAAAACAGTTTTTGGGATTTTTTCAAGTAGAATATCACCAACATTAGATGATCCTGAATCACTTGTAAGAAAAGTTGCATTGCCAAAATCCAACATCATTATCTTTAACATTGTATAACCAATTCTCTGCGGTGAGTACCAAGGGGTATCAAGACCTAGTGTACCTATTCGTTCATCAATTTTTTGTTGAACAAATTTTTCAAAATCTTCTGGATTTGTAAAACTCTTTACTATTGATGGATTATCAGTTATTTCAGAACGAACTTGAAATATTATACCCTGTTTTAGGATTGTATCCATATTTGATCCAACCAGGGCAACTGTTAACAAAAGTGTCACCAAAAGGACTCCAAACATTGTAATTCCCCTCTTTAACAAATATCGCTTTAGTGCCAACATGGAAAATATCTATATTTTACTTATAACGTATTTGGACAATAATGGTATATACGTAAAACAACTTAAAAACCCCAATAACGAATTTCCCAGATGCAAGAATTCATAAATTCAGATTTACTACGAAATGGAGTTTCTGATTTATTATCATCAGTAAACTTAGCAACAGAGCAGAATACTGAATTAATTGATCACATAATTGATTTATTTAACAAAAATGGTCTTTCAAGCGATTATTATGGATATCATAACATAGATCATGAGTTAGAAGTGACATATGTAACATTAATGTCAGCAATTCACTCACTAAATGAAAAAAAATTTGTATTAGATGATGTAAAATATTTATTTGCATCTGCACTTTTACATGATTTTGATCCTGGAAAAGCAGCTGATAGGCCACATGAGAAAAGTGTTATTGATTTTATTAACAAAGATGAAAAAATTCAACAGTTACTAGGAGATGCAATGATTGATTCAGATATTGTTTGTGCATTGATTTTACGAACAGTCTATCCATGGAGTGGTGATGTTCGTTCAAAAACAGAAGAAGAGATAAAAAATTATCTTATTTCATCATCGTATGCAAGAGGCAATACTGAAAAACAAGATCATTTTTTGAAACTTGGACATTTCTTATCTGTTTCTGATCGAATTGGCGGTTACGCACTTGGAGATTTTTCAAAAGCAATGGAAATGGCAAAAATGAATGCACACGCATCAGGATGGCATCCAGCACTGATAGTGAGAAGAGCAGTTTCATTTTTTGAAGATATGTTAAACAATGAATCAGTTATGTGTGAACAAGTACTTAATGGAATTCAAAAACACATGAGAAAAAATTTCCTTGATAACATTGTAAGTTTTATGAAACTTCGAGAAGAAGAGATTCAAATTTATAACAAATTTACTTATGAGGGTTTAAAATTAGTACCTACTATTGAAAAAAACACAGGAAGTGATGATCTTGTGAATGCATTATTAGAAATCTATAAAGAACTTCCTAAACCATTACAGTTTACCCAGGATGATTTTGTAGAATCAATTCATGATAAAGATACCATTTTAAACACATTACGAATTGGAAACCCGCATGGAGAAATAATTGGTTTTGCTAAAGGTGGTCCTTTAGAACAATATAATTTTCAGGCTGATCTTAATGATGACAATTATGGGAAAAAAAATACTGTGTTCTTAGAACCACTTGCGATTAAAAATGGTTATTGGGGGTTTAGCGGTGGGCGTGAAATTCGTCAGTTATTTTTATTACAGGGACAGTCAAGAGGATTTACCTACATGACAAGTTTTGCTATGCGTGATGTTATACAATACAGAATTAGTCATGGAAATGGAACAGAATTTGTGAAAAAGTTTGATCCTGAAAGATGGGATTACTATAGAGTAACATTTTAGCTGAAAATATCTATTAGTATATCAAACAATAATCATGAATGATGTTATTGATTTAACTAAATCTGGAAAATATCTTTTAGATGCGGGTAACTATAATGACGCACTGAGTTTTTTTGATCAGGCATTATTAGATGATCCGGTTAATCCGGATTTATGGAATTACAAAGGTGTTGCATTACGTAGTTTAGGTAGGTATGATGAAGCATTAGAATGTTATAATAAATCACTCGAAATAGAACCTAGGGATAAAGAATCATCGTGAGAGTATTTTTCCAAAGTTACCCTAATGATTATATTTGAATAGAAAATTCAAAAATTTACATGATAAATAAAGCAAAATTTCATAATATAATTTCAAAAATAATTAAACTCAATAAGAAAATAAGATTTGTTGCAATAATTTCAGACAATGGAAAAATACTTGCATCTGAAATGAATTTAGACAAGCAGTCTTTACTTAAACAACATAATGAAGAAAAATTTTGTAGTGATGTTGTTAAAAGGAAAAAAATGAGGAGTGAGTTTGATAAATCATTAGGTAAAGTCAGATATGTTAATGTAGAAAGAGAGAACATTACTCAGATTGTAACATACGTTAATTCAAAATCAATTTTTGTTACAATTGAACCTGAATTAACAATTAACTCTAAAGAATTATTAATTTCAAAAATCAAAAAGACTATTACTAATTTAAACTGAAATTAGGTTTAATGTTAATGTCAAATACTAATAAAATTTTAATTGATGAAATGGATGATGGAATGGATGAAAAGCTAAATGCAATTGGCTTTGATGCATACAGTATAAAAAAATTACGTGTGGAAGGCAAAAACCTTCATACTGATTATTCTGTTATTAATTATGCCAAAGAAAATGGAATGATACTAGTAACACGTGACACAGAAAGCGGTCAGGCATGTGAAGAAAATAATTTACCATGTATTCTTTTAGATAACAATGAAATATTCAATTTAGTAGTTGAAAAACTCAAGAACTTTTAAACCCAATTTTTTTATTTAACCATCATCTTAGTATTTCATGAAAGTATGTGCTGGAAGAAAAACTGCATATCTAAATGGACTATCATATGAAGAATGTAAGAGTTTGGCAGAAGTTATTACACAAAAACTAAAACCTGTAATATTGGATAAAGGGAAAATGACTTGGTCTGAATTAATAGAGAAAACGGATCATGATGAATTAATCTACAAGTTAACCCTCAAATATCTACGTCGTGATGGATTTGATATTGGAAATTCAGAATACCCTGAAATAAAACCTGTTAATTAATTTCACATTTATCATTTGTAGCATTACTAATTCTTCTTGCAAAAATAAATGGTGTTAAAAGAAGTATGGGAATTGTAATTGTAATAAAAAGTGTTTGAAGTTCAGAAACCGCAATTGTAAAGGCTATTGCACTTGTTGCACCTACAAATAATGATAGAAATGACCCAACACAAGTTGGACATGCAATAAACAGTCCTGTGGTTGCACCAATTCCTCCCAACCCACCTGTTTTTTTTGAGATAGAAATTGCATTAACTGCTAATGCTGTATTTACTGCAACCAAATATGAAACCGTAATCTGTAAAACAAGGTTTAATGGAATGATTTGAATTCCAATGTGTTCAGTAAGATATGCAATAAATTTAGGCATGTAACCTGGTGCACCACAGCATGGTGTGATATGTACTGAAGGAACTTCTGCACCATAATGATATGAAAATATAACTTCAGGTTGGTATACCAGAATTCCTGATGTCAGCGAAAAGAATATTCCATAGATAATGAATGTTATAATAAATACTTTTTTTGCTTTGAGATTTACAGTCAGACTACAAATTATTGTTAGTGGATTTTGTGATGGTTCTTTGGCCTTTCTTTTTTGATATTTTCGTAATCCAATACCTATTATACCAAACGACATAATGATTAGAATATAAAACATAACTGAAAGTCTCTCGATTGAACTTATTGCATCAGGTGTTAGACTAGGGTTTTCAAATCTTGAATAGATCAAAAATAAGATACCAATTGTAACCAATCCTAAAATTATTAGTTTTTTATCATTTTGACTACTTCTTGTAGTCTTATTATCCATACAAAGTATGGGTTCACCTTCAATATTTATTTAATAACACATTATACTGTCAACAAGTTGAAAATTGATGAAGTGCAGGATCCAGATTATGAAGTTGTAACAATATCAAACCTTGGTTTTGTAGATCCTTATGGAAATGAGGGATTAGTAGTATTAACATCACCCGACAAAAAGGAATTTTACATGCGTGCATTTTCCGGTGAAGTGTCACGTCATATAGCCAGTTTTCTTGACGGTGATCATGATTCAATTCCAACAATCTATAAGATGTTTGAAGATATTTGTGAAGCAAGTGAATTATTATTAGTAAATGTAAAAATTTACGAAAGTGGAGATGCACTTAGGGCAAATCTCTATCTTACAGGCAGAAAAGATTTGATTCTAACTCATTATCGTGCATCTGACGCAGTGACATTAGCTGTTTACTATAATATTCCAATCATGGTACGAAAAAATATGTTACAAGATCCTATTGAGAAATCTGCAGAATACTATAAAGCTAATTAACCTGACATGTATTATGTGGAATTTTATGTGACAATCTCACTTAATCTGTTTTCTTCTAAGGCTCTTTTAATTTCCATGGCGATTCGTCTACCTACACCAAATGTCGTGCCATATTGATATTTTGTATATGGACTTGTTGTAGCCACTATTGGATTTCCAGGTACTCTTAACGATACGTCATATACAACCATCTCAAGATCTTTGGTGATAACACTTTGAAGTGAAAACGGTCCTATTATTCCAGGTGCATATTCATTTTTTACAGCACGGACAAATTTATCACCCATTTTGAAAACTTTTTCCAAAAGAGATTCTCTTATACTTGCTGGTGTATGTCCAACTTCTATATTTTGTAATTCTATGTCCATTTCTAATTGCTGTTTTGCAGGCAGAGCGTTGTAATCATGAATATTTGTTTGTAATCTTCTTTCTATTCCAATAAAATCAACTTGATCTGAAATTGGAGTATGAAAGAAATTGAAATTTAGGTATGTTCCTATAGCAAGTTCTTCAATACTAGCTTTTTCTAAATCTTTTTTTGCAATAAGTCCATTCTTGATTTTTTCTTCAGATTTTATTTTGTAATCAGCATATGAGGTAACAGTAAAAAATGCACGTTCAAGACTTCTGTTCTTCTCCATAACTTTTACAATAGCAGGCCTGTTGATTGATTTTGGATTTTCAAATATTTTTGGATACTTTATTCCTGCTTTTTTTAATAGGTAATATTGATTTTTTTTATTTTCACGTTCTTCGGCTTGAAATAATTTTCTATTACCAAAAATTGGAACTTTGAGCCTATTTTCTAGTATATCATAACCAAGGTATGCAGTAAGTGAGCGATGAGGTATAATCAATGTATCCGTGTCTCTTAACAATTTTTGATTGGCTGAGTTTGCCATCTCTTTAAATTTATTTACAATTTTTATTTGATCTGCAATTCTATTGAATCTCTGATAAGGAACTTCTCTTCCCTTTTGGCAAAAAACCACTGTTTCAAATCCTTCATCTTTTGCACCATCCATTATTTCTAATGCCGAGTGACTTCCTAAAACACCAATTCTTGGATTTGTATACATTGATGCAACTTTCTGCATCTCTGATCTTTTTATCATGTATATCATCTTTGAGTTATGAAATTAAATGTTGAGTTATACGATTTGTTTTTACACATGCATATCTAATAATTTTCTATGAGTGCAGAGATGATTTTAGTTGGGATTATTTTATTTGGGGGTATGAGTGCAGCAGGTGTAAAAATTTGGTTAAATAAAAGAAAAGAAAGACTTGATGAAGAAAGACTTGATGAAGAAGCACTTGATGAAAACCATGCGTAGTTTTTGATCTTCTTTTATATCATGTATAAAGCGTAAAACAACATTATGAGGCTTGTAATTGGAATTACAGGAAGTACAGGTGTAATTTATGGTATTAGAATGCTAGAAGTGCTGAAAAAATTAAACGTTGAAACCCATTTGATAATGTCTGAGTGGGCAGAGAAATGTATCTCAATGGAAACAGATCATGATGTCGAATATGTAAAATCACTTGCATCAACAATTTCTAATGAAACTAATATGGCTGCAAGTGTTTCAAGCGGGACACATAAAACGGATGGAATGATCGTAATTCCTTGCAGTATGAAGACATTGTCAAGTATTGCAAATGGTTATGATGAAACATTGGTTGCAAGATCTGCTGGAGTCACATTAAAAGAATCACGGAAACTAATTTTGGTAGCAAGAGAAACACCACTCACTGCTATCAATCTAGAAAACATGTTAAAACTTGCAAGACTTGGAGTTATCATTTTACCACCAGTTACAGAGTTTTACACCAATCCTAGTTCTATAGATTCAATGGTAGATCACATAGTTGGAAAATGTCTAGATCAATTCGATATAGAGCATGATTTATTCACACGATGGGGCTCAAAGTAAGCGAAAAAATTTACATTAGAAAAATATCATATATTCAGTGACCAAAATAACTTTTGAGAAAACAGTAAAATCTGATCCCAAAAAAGTATTTGATATAATCTCAAACTTCGAAAATTATGAAAGACTACTTCCAAATTACTATCCTTCAGTTCGTATTAAATCAGTTCGAGATGAGAGTTCTCTAGTAGCTGAACATCTGAAGTTACATGATAAAGAATTTGTAATAATGGCAAAACATTTCAATGATCCACCACATAGACACGAAATGCGTGTTATAGGTGGAGATATCAAAGGAAGTTATATCATTGAAAAAATAATTCCATTTGAATCAGAGACAAAAATAATCGTGGAAGCGAAAATTAATACTGGAAAGCGATTTAGTATTTTGAAAAATGCTGATTATAAGAAAGCATTGGAAGATCTATATGATGAGGTTATAACTATAATAGAATCGCGTTAATCCTTTCGTTCTTTGAATTTTTTTAATTCTTCATCTGCTTCAATCTCACCTTTTTTGTATTCACCTTTAGCTTTACCAAAAGTTTTTGCCAATTCAGGAATTTTTTTTGCACCGAAGATGAAAACCGCAGCAATAATGATGACAAATATCCATTCTTGACCAGCGATGAAATTAAAGATGTTTTCAATCATTATCTATCGAATTGTATTTTTCTCATTTAAGTCTTGACAGTCTGTCTTTCTTTACGTTCCACTATCAGCATGCCTGCAAGATATAGTGCTATCATTGGACCTGCAATGAACCACATAGTTACACCACTACCGTCAGGTGTAACTACAGCACCAAAGATGACAATTGCAACAATTGCATAACGCAAATTCCGTCTCCAAAATTTTGAGTCCGTCATTCCTGACATACTCATTGCATACATTACCAATGGAAGCTGAAATGAAATTCCAAATGCTAATAAAAATTGTAATACAAATGATACAAAGTCCATTATATTCAAAAATGTAACAAGTCCTGCTGATTCTCCATATTTGTAAAGAAAATCTAGAATGTATGGTATTACAAGTGTATAGGAAAATATACAACC
>Ga0315334_10001304_pt1 | contig 15316 bp, 20 predicted proteins | sample M150034915metaG_FD_205555 | JGI IMG/M metagenome (GOLD analysis project Ga0315334, IMG submission 205555) | Ammonia-oxidizing marine archaeal communities from Monterey Bay, California, United States - M1 500m 34915 | ecosystem: Environmental > Aquatic > Marine > Intertidal zone | place: USA... | reverse complement strand
TACATGGCCCATATTTTACCAGGCCTATTAATACTTCATTTTGTCTAGATTCAAGATTTGTTTTATGTAATTCCTTGTATGATTCTGACGATGTTTCTTGTACCATCATCTTAAATCAACATTATTTGAAGCTTGTAAGTCTTGAACAATTCCTTTTATTACCGCTAATTCAGATAAACAACTTTGTAAGCAAGTCATAACTAATTCCTTACTTCTTTGTTCATCTTCATTAATTGTAATTTGTGATCCCTTACCAATTTGCGATCCTGACTTGGTACATTCAAAAATCTGTGATCCGTTTTTTATTATCCGTCTATAATGGGCCTTAGTGTCTGTAGTACCTGGATCTTCAGTCCAATGTGATTCCATTTTTTCTTTATTAAAATTTTCTTTAACATATTTTCTAATCGTTGCACCGCATTTTTCACACTGTTTTGATTCTAAATCCTGGCCTACTGTTAAACTGGTTAAATCTTTATTCATTTTTTCAATTTCCTTCTTACTTCCAACATCGCTAAATTATGTAAAGTCTGTATATGGCCATCGTATGTATAAACAAAATCTCTTAGCCAGGTTTTAGTTTTTGATTCGTTATATTCTTCTTTCAACATATGGGTTTATTTTAATAACTTAATAAGTTTGACTGACTAATTTTTTTGTTATAACGGTATAATAAAATATACCTTAGTATTATGTTTCTAAATTCGAATTTTGAAATATTGTTAAATCGTTGGATAATTCAAGGTATAATTTAGATCGTTTATTTTCATTCATAACGAAATATTCATCTAAATATGCATGGTGTCCAGTTATAGCATGGGCGTAACTATCGCCATTTTTTAATGAGGCCCTAGTGAAAAAATATTTTCTAAATCCATGAATATGAACAATAAACCGGCCATTAGAATACTGATCATTTAATCCTAATTTTTTTCTAGTTGTATGAAATTGTTTTTCAATAGCGGATAATTTACCGGGCCTGGACTTATCCTTAGAAAATATGTATTCATTATCATTTAACTCATGGCATAAATACAGTAATTCTTTTTTCACTTCTTCAGTAACATATGTTTCCCGATCTTCTTTGCCTTTAGTTGTTTCGGCCCTAACATTAATCCGACCAGGTATTACATCTAAATTAACATCGGATTTTTTTAGGTTTAATGCTTCAGAAACACGAAGGCCGGAAACAACCAATACCATTATCAATACTTTATACATTGGCTTAGAATTTTTGATCAGCTTTTGTATTGTTTCTAATTCGATTGGTATTTCTCTATAATGAAATTTTTTAGGATATTCAAGATGTTGTTTTAATAAATGTGGCATTAATAATATACCATTTTTAGTTAGCCATGATGTTATCATTGACATATAGGCCCTTACCGTACTTGTAGATTTTCCAGCTTCAATCCAGTATGAAATAATTTTATTTAAGAAATTGTATATGCCAATATCATTCATATCGTTATTTCTAAACTTATTAAATATGGCATCTTCATTTTCATTAATGCTTTTTAAAAAATTATCGTATGAACTTAACGCATATATGGCCAAATCCTTAGAGTTTTTTGATCCTGATTTTCTATAAACCATACCGTAATATTCTTCCCTTGTTGGGTATTCCAACATCATAATTTATTGATTAAAGTATCTTGAATAAGTCTTTTTTTCTTTTCTTATCTTTAAATTCATAGTCAAGAATATCCGCAGTATCGCCACGTACATACCGATCCCCTTTTACGCTTATTTCATCAGTTGATACATCCCATGCCACAAAACTTTTCTTTCCTTTTGGTTTTGTAGCACCATACATTGAAGCAAATCCACCGCCACCTAAATCAACCCAACCTGGTAGTGATAAGAAACCGACAGGTCTAGGTTTTGGTTTTGGGGGTGGTGGGTTTTTGACTGGCCAATGTCCTTTACCGCCTGGTTTTACTGGTTTGCCTGGTTTTATTGTTGGTGTAATATCAAATTTACCTGGTTTTACTGGTATGCCTGGTTTTTTAGGTACTAATCCCTTATTTGGTTTTTTAGGTACTAATCCCTTCGGGCCTTTTTTAGGTACTAATACATTATCAAATCCTTTTACAACATTTTTAGGTGTTTTAATGCTGTCAGGAATTTTTACAATACCTGGTTTTTGTTTTGCTAAATAATCACTATATGTTGGTTGTGGTTTAGGTTTAGGTGTTGTTTGTGGTTTAGGTTTAGGTTTAGGTGTTGTTTGAATTATATTAGAAATTTTAATTGTAGGTATATCTTTTCCACTTCTAAGCGAAGCGTATATTGCATTATAATTATCAAGCATTGAAATTGAAGGCATACCTTTACTCGAAAATAAACCGCTTAGTTTTCCGGCTTCAGCTTTAGCTTCAGCTTTACTTAATGCAGACTTTGGGCCTGAAGTACCAGTAAAATTATCAATAGTTTTACCTATTGTTTTTCCTGTTGTACCGGCAACATTAGATCCGAAATTACCTATGAATTTAAATGCAGACTTGAAACCACCACCGATAAAATAAGGCACAGCTTCAATCGTACCGCTAACAAGTGATTCAACTGGCCTATCCTGGATTAATTGTCCTGACTGTTGAAAACCAGTAGCAACATTTGATCCGAAATTTTCAGGTTTGAATTGCCATGTCTTATCAGAATAAACCGTTTCAATCGCACCACTCATAACTCCTTGCTCTGCTGTTGTTACTGGTGTAGGATAATACCCTGCATAATCAACATCTTTTCGGCCCAATGCAAATTCTTGAAACATTGATCCTATATTCCAAACTGAAGCACCTAAATTACTTGTACCTTTTACAAATCCTGATCCGGCTTCATTGTCTGTAGGTACATCTAACCACCAGTCAAAAGCTTTTTCATCGTCTTTTAAATAACCTTCATAATCAATTTTATTACTTGGTGTTTGTGTACCTGGTAAAATTCCTAACTGTGTCATTGTATTGGCCTGACCAATATCACTTGTTATTACATTACTAGATTCTTTATTCAAAAATTGCCATTGTGAATCTTTTGAAGCACCAGTTATTCTAACTGAATCTTGGCCTTGTCTTATCACTGGTGTAATATCTTTAAATTGTCCGGTTATTGGATCACGTTTTGAATAATCTAAATTCCTTACATCGCCTGAGTAATCGCCTTTTGGCATTACTTCAACTAACTTACCATCACGCCAGGCTTCTTGTCTTATCATAACATTAGGATTCTGTTCACGAGCTTGTGCGGATATAGCTAAAGCTTCTCCTGATGTTTTAGCATTTCTTAATGCTTCAGTTAATTTTTGTCTTTCAGCATTAATAATTTTTCTTTGTCGTTGTGATTCTAATATTGCTTTGATAGTCTGACCTTCTTTACTTCTAGGATCTATCTGACCGTCTTGGCCACGAATATACATATCTGATCCAGTCGATGTTTCAAAACCCTTACTTTGATCATATTTAGTTTTTACAGTATTACCAGTAACATTAACGCCCATTTGGTTTAGTGATACATTACCATATTGTGTGCTATATGATACATTAGATGGTGTGGTTTCAATTCCTGTTGGGCCTACCGAATCCCAATTTGTAGGTGCTGTTTTATGAACACGATTACCGCCACCGGTATTTGTTGATGTTCCTGTAGATGTATTTGTAGATGTTCCTGTAGATGTATTTGTAGATGTTCCTGTAGATGTATTTGTAGATGTATTTGTAGATGTATTTGTAGATGTATTTGTAGATGTATTTGTAGATTTTTTCTTACCTTTATTACTTCGTGATGTTCTATACCCCATTATCTCATAACCTCTTTTGATATGTGGCCCTTTGAATTTGTATAGAAGATTGCCATGCTATTTGGTCTGAGTTTGGTAAGAAGTTGTAGGGCCACATAGTATCATGAGATTAATGTTAATATATAAAAAAAACCTAATCGTCTGACCATGTAACCGCTACTAATTGGGCGTGTTTTCTAACATCCTTAATAAATATGTCATACTTTGTATCATTAGGTCTTTCCTTATCTTCTGTACCTTCCATGCCTGGTAACTCGATATACTCAGCAAAATACTTTATATCCACACCGAATATTTGGTGTCCTATCTTGATAAGCCAAAATGGCCCATCGGAATGATCATAAGGATAAGCTACCCAATCATCTATAATTTTTCTGTATGAAGGATCGGTACATATTCGTTCAAATCGTTTTAATGCACTTGCATGAGTAATTTCTTTAACTATCTTTTTTTGGCAACAATCGCATTTATTGTATATATCATGTAATGACCTATGCTTACAGTATTGACACCATGCAGTATTTTTTTCTTTAATATCTGCTATACGATTTCTACATAGGGTTTTTTTGTTTTTCAACTGTTGAGTTATTCTTGATCACCTTGTATCATTTTCTCCAACATATTTCTAGCTCTTGGGTTTTGGCCCTTCATTGTATATTCAGCTCTTGTAACCTGAGCTGTAAGCTTATCTGCCATGCCACCTCGAATAGATGATACACTTGTTAAACCATATGTGAAAGCTTTTGTTTGACCTAATACAAAATCCTTTAACCTACGATCCATATTACTAGCCCTATGTTCTAATAACTCAGAATCTTTTACAATCATGATAATATCTTCACTAGGATAAATGGCAATATTGTATCTTAATAATTTCGGATCTGCATTACCTTCTGAATCATCTCTCGATGAATGTTCTAGTAATCTACCAAGCTCGGCCATTATTCAACGATAATAGTATGAGTATTTAATGATTTATTGTGGGTACTTGATACGTTGTTGTACGAGTTGAAATAGTATAATTCCCATGCTGACTACAACAAGTAATATACCAACACGATAAGCGTCAGGATCAAGGCCTACAACTGATCCGGCTACAACTAATCCTACTATGCCTACAAGTGCTGTATTTTGTACCTTCATCCATAATACTGCTATCAAAATTCCCCATAGTATGGCTATAGTTAAATCTCCAAATATTGGATCATATGCTTCCAACATCGCACCAAAAGGTGTATCAACTACATCGCCAGTTACAGGATCTTCCCATGCAGATAACAAACCACAAAACGATCCATCCATTTGTTCAAAACATTGATCACCCCTTTCTGCTGATACGAATGGCATTACGCTAATCGACATTAAAGCAATTATAGCTGGAAGGAATAACCAATGCATATTATTTCCATATGATACTAACTTAAAAGCAATTAAGGATTAACCGAAGGTGGCGAAATTGTTTCAGTTTCTATTTCTTCAAAGTATTCAGATATATCAACCTCACTTCCCTCTATCGGTACTTCTTCTTCTGGCGTTGATACTTCTTCCTCTATTACTTCTTCAACGACTTCAGGACTTATTGCCGGATCAGGTATTCCAGGCAAACCAGGAAGATTCAAAGATCCCGGTATCACATTCTCAAAGTTTATCGAAGTAATTATTAATACTGCCAATGCACCGCCAACAATAATTGCAAATATCATACCGGCTTTCAATGTGTTCTTAATTTCAGGACTGCCTAATTTTCTCATTTTACCGCCTAAACTTTCGGCCCTATCGATAAATACATCGACTTCACTTGGGCTATAGGTGTGATAATCATTTAGAAATCGCTGTGCGTTCATACTAATAGGCGTATGAATATCCACCTTTTCGGATTCTCTAAGTCTTTCAATCATATCAACTAATGACACTTTGCCATGTCTTAGATCATCTTGCAATACTTCAGCTTCTTCTTTTGGTATTAGTTTAGCTCGTATTAACGATTCAACAATAATAAATCCTTGTTCAGTTTCATCTATATTTTCCACGCCTTTACCTGACATTGATACAACCTCATCTATTGTGTTGTTAATCCTTTTCTGCTTTTTCTCAACATATTCTTTTAATAAAATTACACCTTCTTTTAATTTCACACCGGTATCAATAATATGCCTGAGCTTATCTCCATGCCTTACGTCTTTTCTACGAATACGATTTAGTTTATTGTTGTAAGCAAAATCATCTAATTCTTTCATGACATTAAAATCCATTGGCTTTGCTGATCTGCTATCGTAAAAATATAATGTAGTCTTACCATACCTTATCCCTTTTGTTTGATCAATTTCAAATATTCCATGATTTTTGATAAGGAAAAACTTTGTATAGATAATTTTAACCAGGTGTATTTTAATTCCTTCAGGTGTATGAATAATGGCCACAGCTTTTTTTGAATTACGCATACTTTTGTCAGGAAAATGTAAATTTAGCATAGCATCTTCATATCAATTACTATTAGGTTACTATAAGAACTTTTTACCTATTAGCACACCCAAACTTGCCATAATTAATAACAATCCCCATACGCCTTCGTTGATAGCAAAGAAACCTAATCCCATAAGTATTCCAACAACGACCACTGTAATTATAATAAATGTTGGTGCTGTCCTACCAGTAGCCTGACCGGCTAACATTATCACGAACAATACTATGAATGGAGCTCCTAGCATTGGGCCTAAACTAGATTCTAATCCGGCTAAACCACTTGTTAAAGCCGATCCTAATTCACTAAATGAAGTATCACTAAATAATAGATAGTTAGGATTTACTTCCTCATAACAAAATACATAGTAAGTGTCATTGGCATTAATCGCAGTAGTAGTATTGAAATATGCTACAGATGTTTGATTTGACCATAATGCATTTGAAGGCATATAGCTGTAATTATAACCGATAACATCAGAAGCTTCTCCGCCTGTTAGTAATGCACAATTAACATTAAACGGTGTTGTATCTTTGAATATTTCTATCTGTAATTGATCCTGAGATATGTTCCTGGATAAATCCCATGCCACATATCCAGTACCCTGAACTACCGGTTGATATACCGGCATGAATGTGGCCTGTAAAGATAATTGGTTTGACAATACATCAACACTAGATCCGGTGTTTGTTAATGTCATTGTCATATCTAATGAGTGAGGATCTAAGTCAGGTAATTTCAAAGATTCAGATCCAGTAAGATAATTGCCTATTGGTAATTGTGCATTGATAGGAATTGTTTTAATCGTTGTACCGTCAAGTTTCATAATTAAATCGGTTACTGTTGGTATAGGATTACCCGTAGTAGATGTGCCATTATATGAAAACTGTAATGTATCATATACTATTGAATCGAGTGTTAATGTTAAAGTGCCGGTAGGTGCTGTAGGTGTTGTTTCCGTACAAGCAGATGTTAGTGATAAGCCAACATTATTCTTTGAAAATACGTCAAAAGTATAAGCTGTATTTGCTGTTAGGCCCGTTCTAATATCTGTAAATGTAGATGTATTGTGTGATACATTATTGCTTGAATAAGGCATATAAGATTCATAGCCGGTCAATACTGATCCACCGTCAGAAGTAGGTATGGCCCATGCCAATGTTATTTGATTTGGATTGTCAGCGACACACGTTAAGTTTTGAACTTGACTAGGTACACTAGGCGTAATAATACTACTAGGTGCTGTAGGTGTAGATGTTCCAACATTGTTGATAGCTGTAGCTTTGTAATACCATGTGCCAGGTGTGGCTAATGTGTGCGTAGTAGTAGGCCCAACGAATGGCGTACTAGGTACAGGATTGTATGTTATATTATCACTAGAAAATTCAAGGCCATAACCGGTCAATGCTGATCCACCGTCTGATCCAGGTGCAACAAAAGTAATTTCTACATCTAATGGATTAGCGTTAGGTGCGTTAATTGCCAATGATATTGAAGGCGTACCAGGTACATTTGGTGTAGTTACTGAATCGCTATTACTTACAGAAGATGTGCCATGATTGGTAACTGTTTTAACTGTATAAGCATAAGTGCCGGAAGCCGGTACGGTATCATCATGTGTTGTTCCCTGAGCTAATGTATTTGTATGAACTAAAACACCGTCACGATAAATCTCATATCCGCTAAGTGTACCTGATCCCATTGTGCCAGGTGCAGACCATGAAAGTGATACTTGTAATGGTGTTGCATTTACATCTGTTATTGTTGCTGTTAGGCCTGTTGGTGGATCAGGTGGACTACCGATAAAAGCAGAATCAACATTACTTGGCAAACCAGTACCGACCATATTGACCGCACTTACTCTATAATTCCAAGTGGTCGCTACAGTTGGACTTGATGTATCAGTATGTGTCGTACTTGTAGATCCTGTCATAGCAGAATAATCAACATCTTCAACTAACTGAGTTTCATAAGTTGCCCATTTTATACCCTCATTAGCATATAGTGTGTATGTTGATGGATTGATGTATAAATCTTCATCAGGGTTATTGCCAGTTGAATCAACAGCTACCAACATATCATTATTACTCGCAGTAGTTGTTATCCAAATAATATCATTTCCACCATTTGAATTTACGATCCAACTGCCTGTATCACAGCTAATTTCTGTTTCTCCTGATCCGTCTGTTGCTGTGCTATATGTCAATGTACTTACTGATACTGCTGAACAGAATGTGTTTTGTACAACACTACCATTATTTTCTGCATAGATTGTGTATGTACCAGTTGGACTTAGTGAATCAGTTGAAGCCCAAAAACTTACTTTCTCTACTGTTTTACCAACTAATACATGGCTTGGCCCAATCTTGATACCAAATCCATCTCTAACCCCAGCATCCATCCAATAGTTTCTATCAGCGTTTAAGGCAGAATGTAGAGCTACATCTTGATTACTTGTTGAGAAATTACTGTCAGACCTTTCCATAAAATAATTAGTGATAGCTGATCCACCGTCTGAAGCCGGTACAGTCCAGGCCAAGTCAGGCGTTAATCCATTGTCTGTAGCTGTCAAAGATGTTGGTACGTCAGGTACGGTAGGTGCTGTATATGTTAATGTCAATGAAGCTTGATCCCACCAATGACCTTTGATAGTTGTTGTTTGTGACGATACGTCTTTCTTCACACCAAAAGCCCAAGTTGCATCGCCATTTGCAATCGCTGTGTTTATGTTTGATATTGCAGAAGCATTAAAACCGTCATAACCATTTGTGGCATGACCTTGTGATGTAAGCCCACCTAAATGATATTTATCATATGCAGGGCCACCCCAATTCGTACTCGTTGGATGTTGACACCCAATCTGATCGCCTGTATTAGGATCAGATGTATTAGCTGAAATTGTGGCATATACTGTACCTGACCACATATCAGTCCATAGATTTGCACCTGTTTGACCATTAGCTGAACTTGTACCAACCCACCCACCTGATATTTCATAGAACGTACAATCCCCTGAATCATAAGCTCCATAATTCCCATAGCCAAATTGCCTGGCTTGTAAATTTATGTTTGTTACAGTTGCAGTTGACGGTACAGTTGATAAATCCCAAACACTAGCAAATCTATCAACTCTGTTCCCAGCTCCTTCCCATTGCCAAAAGTAATTGCCAACGGAACAATGTTTATTGTATGTTCCTGATGCAGGCGGTGTATTTTCAACCCTAATACAGTGATTAGCTCCTAACTCACTTAATGTTATTGTCGGATCAAGTATCACTGTTTCGCCTATCGCTGTTTGGTTTTCTGTACCTAGAAAGTCATTAGCATAATCAAGACTTATTTTATTATCTGCATGGATATGTATGGCCCATAAATTTTCCATACCTAAACCTGAATTATAGTATAAGTTTTGAGCTGACATAACTAAATCTTTGTTTTGTTCTAATGTTGCTTTATCAAAAGATTGTCCTACATAGTTATCCAGGTTTATTGTTTGCTCATTTAGATCAAGAATGTTTGTATTCATTTCCAAAGTCTGAGTAAATGCAAACTTGTGATTATCATATAATGCATTTTCAAAACTTGCTGTAGCTTTTAACATAGGGCCACGAATTAAATAATCTATACTAAGTATGCCTTCATTATTTTCTTTTGTAAAAGTTACTGTTATCTCATTTCCATCTTCATTAATTGTTGTAGTAGATGATACATCATTAACTGCCAATGCCGACCATGAATCCGATCCCATTAAAGCATTTCTTACAACATAAGAATCTGAATTAATTATTGCACCAGTACCATTAGCTGAAATTACAGCATCCTTATCATTGAATATGGTTACTGCACTATCTGACTTAGAGAAAACAAACTTACCACCATCTACTATTACCTGGATCATGTCGTTAGTTTCCGATAGTTGATATGGCACATAATCTGCACCGTCAAAATAATATGGGAAATGTGTTGTGTGTGTAACTTGCTTTCCTTCAGGTATCGGTATTGTAGATGTTGTATATGTTCGTTGAATATCAATAACAGGATCTAATGTCTGTGCTTCAGTTGGTATAACTGCTAATGGTAATAATAAATTAATTGTTATACCTAACAGTATTATGAATTTGAGATTCATGTTTCATCACACATACTGATCTGTGGTACGTCTTGATACTGCTGTGAACATCCAAAAGATAATAATGCCAATCCATAATGCCGGTAAAATTAAGAATACACCATAGAGATTATCTCGAATCACTAATTGCTGTGGTGTTGCTTCTCCCCAAAAGGCCCACGTATATGCTACAGTAAATAACATAGGCATTGAAACATAATATGCTATAGTAGAAAAGAACATCGCAAAGACACCACGAAGAATAATGTTAATCATTAATAATTTGATTATATACTACTACTTAAAAAATCTTATAAAAAAAAGAAGGGTGGTTGAGATTACTCTCTACCGAAAATTCCTCTAAATACTCCGAGAACTTGGAGTATGAGGACTACTGGGAAGATACCCAAAACTAGCCAACCGTTATCTTTGATAGCATTACACGCATCGGAAGCTGATGTAGTTGCACCACCGGCAACACCGCCTACTTGTAATGACACACAATCAATAACACCGTCAAAGGCAGATAATACTATTACCGCAATTAACAAAGCTACCACTAGGTAAATTACACCCATGATATTGTCCATACCGAATGTCATGACAATACGCCATTAGATTACTATATAAAAAAAAAGTGTCTATCTTCCGAACACATAATGGACTATAGTTACTGCTAGGAATACGCCCATGATACCTTGAATAACATATACGAAAATGTCAGGGAATCCAAATGCACCTAACATACCGAATAGTGATCCGCCAGTTAATAGGCCTATGAATGACCATACAACATCTAACGGGTACATGACAGTACCCAACGGATCAAGCGGATTAGCTGAGCTTGATGTTGCGTTCATGCCTACGATTAATGTACTATTCCCGGCATGAGAATCTTGTATCATTGAGCTATTACCAGTCAGGGTTTGGTCAATGTCGAAAGGCGTACCGGCTTCCATATTTGGATCTGTCAGTAATCCTTCAGCTACTAGTATCATACCATTTATGCATAGTATGAAAATATAGACTTCAAGAAAAGTTTTATACATTATCTCTCCTTATCCCCGAACATATTTTTAAACACTAATACAACATTAAACATAGCCAATCCAAAGAACAACCACCCTACTAATGGCCCATTAGTATTATCAATAAAAACATCTTCTTCTGTATGCACCAATACAACTATAGCATTATTGGAATCCAATGCCTGACTTTGTGTAGTAGTGATAGTGCTTACATCCCATGCACCAGGAACTAAAAACATAGCCAGGCCAAAGAATAATACACATGAAAATACCCTAAACAAAAATGACATCGTGCCTAAATCTTTGAATAATGTGATAAGCATAAGCCCTAATCCCATACTAATCATGACCAGGAATAAGCCGGTTTCTATTGTTGGCATATGTTTTTCCCTAACAACTAGTTATTAAATAAAGTATTTAATCCATTAGTAACCGGCATTGGAATAGGTATCATTGTTTCATCTGTCTTATCTGTGGTATATTCTGTAGCGATTAATTTGTTATATGCATCATCTTCTTTTTTATGATGAACATAAGCTCGTGAGCTTGAAATTTGTCTTTCTCTTTTTAGGGCTTCCATTAATTCTTCACGCTTTGTATCATGTTCTGAAAACAGTCTTTCAATAAATTTTAATGCGATTTTTACATTAGACGGTAAGGCTTCATTTAAATTCCAATGTGTGGCCAAATAATATGCTAGGGCCTGAAGTCCGGCTTTTGGCTTATATTCCTTGATTTGTTTTATTATCTCATCAGGCGGTAAGAATCTTCTTGATCGTTTCCTGGCACATTTAGCACACGATAACTTAGTGGATAAGAAACAATACGCAGTATCAAAATCTACTGCTAAGGCTATCCTGAATGGTTGATCCCTTTCAAAGATTTTGCCTTTAGGTAAATTAACTTTAAAGTTACCTTTTTTCATCTGACTACTAAATGCCTTCTTAAATCGTTTATAGGATCTCATAGCTTTTGGATCGGCCTCTAATAATTTGTTGATATTGGTTTCTTCGGCCAGGCTTGTTGCTGTATATATATAATACATATTTTGAGCTCGTACAGATTTCTCCATACTGTTAGTATAATGAATTATCGATAATGTGATAATACGTGAGTAATTTGTTATATGTCGGCCCTGAGTTAATACTTCAAAAATCTTGGCCCTTCGTTGAGCTGACACCGATTTTAAGGCGTTAGATACATCATCAAAAACTATAATATGTTTTGCAGATTTTTTAAGGCTATTAAAGAAATTCTCAATTTCTCTAAGCTCATTTGCACCGGCCCAATGTATGATCCAATTTTCATCTCTCGTATGTATCATATGGCAAAACATTTCGGCCATAGTTGTTTTTCCTGATCCGGCCCAACCGACTTCCATAACTGAGCTAAATTGGGTAGCCTTATTCAGTGATAGTATGTCATTAACTATTCTAGTAGGGTGCATGGATTGATCAATCTCCTGGCCCATGAATGTAGTTAATTCAAATTTACGACTAACCTTCTTACCATATATCTGACTTAGTGTAGGCATGACTATGAGTTTAACATCTCTATTTGTTCTTCTCTATATCTAGCGATAGCTCTCATTATCAATGGATAGAATTGCTGACACATACCAACTACATATCCTTCCCATTCATCTTCAGACCTTAGACTATTAGAAAATGATTCTAGCTGTGGCATATCTGAAACATAGCACTCACTAGGCAAACTCTCATTCATGGCACGTAAATGCATAAACGCATCATCATACTTACCAATCTGAAAAGCAAACAGATACGCCTTTAGTATATTTGCAAATTGTAAATCTAAATCAATTAGTACCTTACCCATCGTCTAATATAGTAAAAGAAAAAGTAAATAAGATTTATGTTTATAATAAGATAAGAAGAAACACGCCTGAGATGTTAGCTAATATCGGTATAGATGTATGATATTATGACGATATTAGTTATAACATAGTCGAAATACCCTACCTAATTTAGTAATATTAATAGTAATTAATAGGAAAATATAGTTAAAGTCTGCCAGGCCCAAAAAATCCCGTCAAAATGTGGACGGCCCTTATAGAGAGATAAATACTAGGATTCAGAACAAATCTGAAGCTGAATCACGCACTTTTGGTATGGATGTATTCCCGAAAAGCATTTGACCACATTTACGACATTGTGATACCGGCATTACAAGACCAATTTCAGCTATATCTGTGCTTTTACATTTAGGACATTGTTTAACCATGTAATTTTCAGATACTTACAATATATAAAAAAATAGTGCTATTATGGTTGATTATTGTTCTTGTATTCCTCAATAGTCATAACATTGTCATGGTCAATATCTGCATAATTATAATCTTCAATAATATTCATATCATTTACTGGATCAGGATTGCCTATGAATACTGCAAATACTACAGCACCTACAATAATAATTAATGGCAAAGCTAATGCATATGATACCCAAGTAGTCTTTTTTCCTTTTAATCTAGTCATGTTTTTTCCTTTTAATTATGATGTATTTGCCTTGTGCTTTTGAATATTTTATCCAGGTTGGTAATGTCATGATCTAAAAGTGGCCCAAAACTATAACACTTGAATAAGCTCCCCCTATAGTGATATAGTGTTGAAACATTTAGGCCAATAATTCATTAATGGCGTATTTATTAAGTATTATTGACTAATTTTAGGCCCATATTTTGGATATTTGTTCAATAACATAGATAATTATTTTAAAGTCTAATACCTGGATATCGTACACGATCATTTTTCAACACCTTTTAGGTATGTATGAAAATTATCAATTTTAATACCATTAACTATGCCATGACCATTGCCGGATTGCATCCATGTCATTAAATTTTTTAAGAATCGTTTTTTGTTTTGTTTTGCTTTTTCTATCTCTAATTTCTCAAAGTCAGCAGTAGTAAATTTATCCCATATTTGGCCCTTCTTTAATTCCTTTATCAATCGATCAAACTTTTTTCCATGTTGTAAAAATGGAAATCTAAAATGAATTAACTCATGTCTTAATGTATCATCTAAATGTCTTAAATCTCCATGCTTACTATATGCTACATAAATTACTTTATCTTTACGACAACACCGGCCTAATGTAGTCTTACTGGCTAATCCTTTACCAGGAATACCCATACCCAATAATTCTTTTTTAGTCCATACTATTTTTGGTATCACATCTAACCCTAATTGACTACAATAACCAGTAAGTCTATTCATAAGAATACATTTTTTATTCATGGAAAAACCCACCGCACATATCACACTTGAAAGTTTCCTTTTTTCCTATGTCATTTACCAATTTTCTAATCTCGTATAATTTCGCTGACACTTTTAGATAATAGTCTTTTTCTGTTATGTCCAATTTAAGAGTATGATCAATGTATCTTAACGCTTTTTGTTTTTTAATATTAGTCATTTTTTAACACCTTATCTAAATCCAAAATTAATATATAATCAGGATTTTTAAGCAGTTTTTTAAATAATTTTTCTCTTATTTCATTACTTCCAATAATTTTAAATTTTAAATCAGTCATTTTTTAACCTCAATTTCGGCCTTTTTATCCAGGATAAAATTAATGGCCTTAGTTGTACGTTCTAAAACCTTCATACAAGATTTTACAACATCTTTTTTTGAATAGTGAGAAATATAATCATAAGCGGATCTATCGTGTTCAATTCCGAACATTTTACATAAAACCGCAGATCCTAACTCGGCCACAGATTCTTTAATTGGATCTTGTGACTTAGTAATTTTATAATCTTTATTGTTAGCTTCTGAATCTGCAAAGTGTGTTAATTCATGGAAAAACACCGAAGGATCTTCAGTAGATAAATTAATTTTTTTATCTTGTTTTACAAAATAGCCATATGATCTAAATGAATTATCTAATGAATAAGACACGT
>Ga0315334_10001301_pt1 | contig 15333 bp, 14 predicted proteins | sample M150034915metaG_FD_205555 | JGI IMG/M metagenome (GOLD analysis project Ga0315334, IMG submission 205555) | Ammonia-oxidizing marine archaeal communities from Monterey Bay, California, United States - M1 500m 34915 | ecosystem: Environmental > Aquatic > Marine > Intertidal zone | place: USA... | reverse complement strand
ATCTCTAGTGCTTGCTCACCAGTGTCTGGTTGTGAAATTAAAAGTTCATCAGTTTTTACACCTAATTTTTTTGCATATACTGGGTCCATAGCATGTTCAGCGTCCACAAAAGCACATGTTCCACCTGCTTTTTGAGCTTCTGCAACAACTTGAAGTGCTAATGTTGTTTTGCCAGATGATTCTGGTCCATAAATTTCAATAATTCTACCTTTTGGTAAGCCGCCTATACCAAGAGCCAAATCTAAGCTTAACGAGCCTGTAGAGACTGACTCGATATCTAAAGCCTGTTGTTGGCCCAATCTCATTATCGAGCCTTTTCCAAAATTTTGATCTATTTGACTAATAGCAGCTTCTAAAGACTTCTTTTTTTCCTTCAATTCCTGCTCTTTTTTACTGTCTGACTTAACTACTTTTAAATTGTTTTTATTCATTTTTTATCCTTTTTTTTAATTACGAATCGCTAATACAAATGTACACATTTTGTTCTTTTTATCAAGACATTAAAATATTGGCTAAAAATAAGGGTAATTTAAGATTTTTTGATATTCTTCAAAGTAAGTTCGCCAAGCTCAGCCAGCAACTCAAATTTGGATACAATAAAATTCCTCTCAGCTTTAGCGTTTGTTATTCTAGCATTTAGAAGTAAGCTTCGAGATTGAATGACTTCTAACGTTGTTCTTGTATTTCCTGAATCATATTCCAAAGTAATGCCTTCGTTCGCAATTTCTGCTGCGTTTACTTGTGATTGAGTTGAATTTAAAACACTTTCTGCAGATTGATAAAGTGACCAGGCGTTAGCAGTATCACTTTTAACTTGGTTAAAAACATCTTCTAGAATTAAATTGCTTTTATTTTTTTTAAATTTTGCTTTTTTCAAAGAAGAATAGTTTTCTCCTCCCTTGATTATAGGCCATGTGATTGTGGCTTTGACGGATTCTTTGTCTATCTCATCAACAGTTGAATTATAATCTTCACTCTTTGATTTTGTGTAATTAATAGATGCAGAAGGTGAAAGCTTTGCTCTTTCAATATTTAAATCTCTTTCTGATATTTTATAGTCTAACTGAGCTATCATTAGTTTTGGGTTATTTTTTTCAGCTAATTTTAAAGCATCATTTAAATTGTTTGGCAAAGTAACATTTAAACTAAATTGACCGTCAATTTCCTCTGGAATACTGGTTCTTATTATTCTTTCAAAGTCAGTTCTTGCAACTAAAAGCTGATTTCCAGAAACAATAAAGTTTGCATTAGCTCCGGCCAGCGAAGATTCCGATTGGGACAAATCAGTTAAACTGATTTCTCCTCTTTGAAGTCTAGATTGGTCTGACTCAACTTGTCTTTCAAAAAGAGCAAGGTTGGCAAAATTAAATTCTCTGCTTTTAGTTTTATAAACTAGATCATAGTAAGCAGTTATAGATTTTAAAATAATTTCTTGTTCTATGTTTTTTAATTTATAATTAGCTTGTTCAACTTCTAACTTAGATTTTTTTAAAGAATTATATCCTTGAAAACCTTGAAAAATTTTTTGATCAACAGAGACTGATTGCGTAGCAGTATCATTGCTTAAATCTGTAAGGCTAGATCCAGATTGATTGGTTCGATCTGTAGATTGTAAGCTGTCAAGAGTTCCTGTAACCGTAACACTAGGCAAAAACTCACTTCTTGAGATATTAATGTTTTCCTTAGTAGCTTTTAAATTTTCTCTTTCTGCTTTCAATCTTGGATTATTTTTATAAGCAGATTCTAAAAAAAAAATTAAGTCATTTGCTAAAATAGTAGTATTAAAGTTTAAAAATAGAAATAATGATATTAAAAAAATTCTCATATTAAATTTATTTTTTTTGATCCATTGGATGGTTTTCTCCATCATTAACTGGAACATTTTCTATTTCGAATGGTTTAACACCTTCAACACATGCAATATTTACCCCATATATTTTTGGATTGCTTCTAGGTCTATTGTGAGTGTGAATACCGCAATTTGAGCAAAAATAATGCTTGGCAGTATTTGTGTGATATTGATAAAGTTTTAAAAGCTCTTCTCCTTTAACAAGCTTAAAGTCCTCAGGTCCAATAACTCCTATAATGTATCCTTTTCTTTTGCACATAGAGCAATTGCAACGCATAATTTTATTAAATCCTTCTTCTGGAACATTAACTTCTGCTTCCACTCCTCCGCAATGACAAGTTAGTTTTTTCATTTTTTTCCCTTTATAGACTGTTTTTTCTTATCGTCGTAACGATAGATATCCACATTATTACGACATCTGATTTGAATGTTCATGTTTTGATTCACTTTTGATTCCAATTCAGACTCATAATACAACCTATTAGTGTGTATAATTATTTACATTTCCTACGTCAACTTCGGAATTCAAAAACTCTACCTTATTTTCCCTAAGAGAAACGCTGTAAATCAGAAGATTAAAGATAACTAATAAAACCTGAAAAGTTATAGAGATCAAACTTGCTTTTAGGCTTAAGTATGAAAAAATTATTATCAGTATTGCCGATCTTAAAAAAACAGTTTCTTTGAAAACAGCAATAATTGCGAATGAGTGAACTATAAGTTCAAGCAAAGACATTTTTGATGGACCAAAATACCTTAGGCCTCTAACTGAGTTAACAGAATTCAAATTTAAAATATGCTTTTTAACCGATCCAGAAAAGCTACTCCATAAGCTATGTTTGTCTGATAGAATTTTAATATCGTTTTTTGTCAAACAGCTATAGTTCCCAAAATTTATATTTTTACCTGTAAAAATGATGGTAATAATTTTATGTAGTTGATATAAAAATTGAAAAAAAGCTCCTTCTGATCTTTTTATTCTTTTAGCAACTACAGAATTACCAGGATCAGAAAAAATTTTTTCAACCAATGCTTTTATTTCCTCCGGTCTGTCTTCACCATCACCATCCATAACTATTAAATAATCAAAGTCATTATTTTTAACTAAATATCTTATTCCAAAAGCATTACATCTTGCGTGTCCTTTGTTTTTTTTCATATTAATTAATTTTAAAGATGAAATATTTGATGGAACTTTAATTTCAGGAATCTCTATGGTTGAACAGTCATTTATTACCACACAACTAAAATCACAATCTTTGATAGATAGTACAATTTTGTTAATATCTTCTAATAACTTAAACAGAGATTCCCAATCATTATAAACCGATATTAAAATCTTAAATTTTTTCATTTTGCTCCAATCATACATATGCCTATAGGTCTAATTTTTCCGTAAACTCCTGGACATACTTCTTTTAAAACTTCAGGGTTGCCTGCATAAATAACTCCGCCTTCTATATTCATGTTTTTTAAATTATCAAGACTGTTAAACCATTTTGGTCTTGAATCTAAATGATAAGATAAATTTCCTCCAAACCATTCGTCGCCCACAATTATGGAAATTTCATTAGAAAAATTTTTATCCCATCTAACTTGAACCAGCCTAGCTATTTCTTTTCCATCATAATCTGTTCTTTTATTTTTTTCTGATACGGAAACATATAAATAAATCACTGGAGAGAGAATAAATAAAACCAAAAATACTGTAATAAATTTATTAATTTTTTTTAGATCAATTTTCCTTTGAAACAAATAAACAAAAAGAACACCAAAAAATAAATAAAAAGGTGTCATCCACATTGTTCTAATTTTAACCCCCATTATCAATGAAGTTAAAAATATTAGAATTATTGGAATAATGTTAATGCTTAATAAGAATAATAACTTTTTGTCTTTAAAATTAAATTTAATTTTAAATTTTGAAAATAAAAACAAAGACATTACAAAGAAAGGTATGAGTATTCCTGTTTGTTTTGCTAAAAATATAAAAGGATGTAAAAAATGATCTAAAAAATTTTGATCTCCTGTTCCTGTTCTGTGAAGACCATAAGTAATCGTGATATAATCGTTTTCTGTTAACCAAATTAGATGAGGAAATAAAATTAAGAAAAAAGGTATTAAAGAAATAAGACTTTTGAAATTAACTTTCTTTTTAATAATCATATAAAAGAAAAATACATCCATTGCGATAAGTAGATAAATAAATAAATACTTTGACAAAATCCCTAATGCTGCAAATAAACCAAACAATAACCAATCTAAAATTTTATTATCTTTAAATCCTTTCCAGGCATATAAAACTGACAGAGCCCAAAAAGGCAATTGGCATACATTTACGTTAAATTCTGGAGTTGTAAAATTATAGAAATAAATTCCTTCCAAAAGTAGTACCGAAACTAAACAAAAGGCTTTATTTTGAAAAAAATCTTTTGAGAATAGCCAAACAACAAAAAAAGTTGATACTACAAATATTTGACTTAAAAAATAATATGACCAGTCTTGACTGCCAAATATTTGGTAAAATGCTTCAACTGCAAAAGCGCTCATAGGAGGATGTTTGTAAAACCCCCAATCTAAATTGCTTCCCCATGCTAAAGCCTCAATTGTATCTAAGGGTAAGTTTTGATTAGATAGTGATGGTGCAAAAGTCCATATAACAAGGTGAATAATCAAAAATAAGTAGAAGATATTATTAATATTTTTTTTTGTCATTTATCCATAATTAATACAATTTAAAAGCTATTGACACGAATAAAATCAAACATATACTCGCCAACCTTAAATATGCCTAAAAAGACTAAAAAAAAACAATATATTCCAAATAACAAAGAAAAGTACATGTGCGCAAAGCATAAAAAATTCTTTAAAGAAGAATTAATAAACTGGAGGAAAGAAATAATTAAATCAAATAATTTAACTAATATTCTAAATTCATCAGATGACAACACTTCCTCTGCCGATGTTGTTGATCAGGCATCTTCCTATACTGATAAAACAGTAGAAATGAAATCTTTAAATAGAAGTAGAAAGCTTGTTGGAAAAATAGATTCTGCTCTAAGAAGAATAAAAGATGGAACTTATGGGTATTGTGAAGAAACATCTGAACCTATTGGTTTAAAAAGATTAATAGCAAGACCTATCGCCACCTTATCAATTGAAGCTCAAGAAAAACATGAGAGAGATGAAAAAATTTATGTAGAAGGCTAGGGTTTTGGTATTTCCTCGCCTCTCTTCATAAAATCAAACCCTTTAATCACTGCGTCTCTTTCTGCTATTTCTAAATACCATCTGGTTAAATTTTTAAAGTTTTTAAGACCTACATCATGCCATTCGTGTCTTGCGATCCATGGCCACGTTGCAATATCAGCAATTGTATAGTTATCTCCTGCAAGAAATTTGGATTGTCCCAATCTTTCATTTAAATCTCCATAGATCGTTTTTGTTATTTTAAAATATCTATCTTCACCAAACTTACTCTTTCCAGGATTATAGTGGTGGAACTGATGATGTTGACCAATTAACGGGCCAACATAAGACATCTGAGCCATCAACCATTGATTAATTTTAATTCTATCTTTTTCATTATAAAACTTATTACTTTTTTCTCCAAGATACATAAGGATAGCTCCTGACTCAAAAATTGCCTCCTTGTTGTTATCATGGTCTATGATGACCGGAATTTTGCTAAACGGACTGATTTTTCTAAATTCTGTTTTAAACTGTTCGTCTTTATAAATATTTATCTTGGTAACCTTATACTTAAAGTTTATTTCTTCTAGCATTATTGAAATCTTTTTGCCGTTTGGAGTGTCTGCTGTGAGAAGTTCAATCATTCTTTTTTTTTACTGACACCTAGCCTTTCTTGTATTTCTTTTGAGGAAGTTGTGAATTGAAATTTATATTTTTCATTAGGTCTTGCTCTTTTAAAACATGCTACCGATGCCAAAGCTGCTTCATGAAAACCTGAAAGAATAAGTCTGAGTTTACCTGGATAGGTGCATATATCACCAACTGCAAATATGCCTTTTTTGTTAGTTTCAAAATTTTCTGTATTTACTGGTATTGCTTTTTTATCAATATTAAGACCCCATTCTGCTATGGGACCAAGCTTCATTATTAGTCCAAAAAAGGCAAGAATGGTGTCGACTTCTACGCTTTCTTTTTTTCCTTCATCGTTCTCTAAAATAATAGAATTTAATTTTTCTCCCTCGTTAATAGATTTTATTTGAAATAAAGTTTTAATAGAGATTTTTCCTTCTTTTTTAAGCTTTTCTAATTCATGTAACGTACGAGAGGAGCCTCTAAATTCATTACGTCTATGAATTAAAGTTATTTTTGAATCTTTTGACAGCTCTAATGCCCAATCTAAAGCTGAGTCACCTCCGCCAAAAATTGCTATTTTTTTATTTTTAAGTTTTTCTTTATTGGATACAGAATAAAAAACATCTCTTCCTTCAAATTTCTCTAATTCTTTTAAAGGTAGTTTTCTTGGTTCAAAAGAACCAACGCCTCCAGCAATAATTACATTTGGTGTGGTAAAAGAATTTCCTTTATTTGTTTTTACTACCCATATACCCTTGTCTTCTTTCAACTCTTGAACTCTTTCATTAAAATGAAATTTAGGTTTAAAAGGTTTTATTTGTTCAAGTAAATTTTTAGTAAGTTCTTCTCCGTTACATTCTGGAATAGCAGGAATATCATAAATAGGTTTGTCTGGATAAAGCTCTATACATTGTCCTCCTGCTTTGTCTAAATTATCAATTACCTCTGCGCTAAGACCGTTTACTCCTAGTTGATGAACTGCAAAAAGACCTGTTGGTCCGGCGCCTATTATAACTGCATCAGTTTTGATCATTTATGTTTGTTTTTCTGGTGTCGTCACTACAAGTCCGTCTATTTCTTCTGAAACTAAAATTTGACAACTTAATCTACTGTTTTTTTTTGGTTTAAAAGCCATATCTAACATATCTTGCTCTCCATCTTCTGATTTATTTAACTTACCTAACCATCTTTCTTGGACATAAACATGGCAAGTAGCGCAAGCCATTGAGCCACCACAATCAGCATCAATGCCTGGTATATTATTTTGTATAGCGCCTTCCATAACAGAAAGGCCAGAAGAAACATTAACTGTTTTGCTGTTTCCTGAATTGTCAATATAAGTAATCTTAGGCATAGGTTTAATATAGGCACAAAAAAAAATAGGGCAAGTAATTAAACTCGTCCTATTTTAAAAATAATTTACTTTTTATCTAGAAGATAATCTAGTGTTAGACATGGCAGCTGCCCAAATAACTAAGCAAAAAGCGATCTTGTTAATAAAGTCAGCTAAGTTATAAATTATGTTTAACATACCAGGATCAGCAGTCTCCATCAGTGTACCAAAGATATATCCTAAGGGATAAATCACCCAACCAATAGTTACTATTACTCTCATTGCACTGAATGCAGTTGATAACGCTCTGTTACCACCGCGTCCAGCAGCTTTACCGGCTTCACCAGAAAATATTTCAAACAGAATGTATAGCCATCCAGCCATTCCAATAATCAAACCAATAAATGGCTCGATCATTTTAGTTTCACCCATGTATCCGCCAACTACCATTATCAACGAACCTATTAAAAGTTTCCAGAATATAGACGTTGGAACCTTTCTTACTGCTGCTAATATTAAATAAAATTCAACGACTTGAAGTGGAATAGTGATTAACCAATCAATATATCTGTATACTGTTGGAGCATCTCCTGTTGTTACCCATACTTCTCTCATGTACATGTAGTGAACAAATGCTACACCAGTTACCAACCCAGCCACTGTTACAGATGTTCTCCAAGATGCTGCAATTGTATTTCTTTCTGCAAAGAAGAATACTGTAGCTGCGATCATCCCCATAGAAACTAGCCAGAATGAAATTCCAACAAAGTCATTCGTCTGTAAAATAGGTGTTGCTGCATTGGCTGAACCAGCAATACCTAAAAAGGCAACTGCTACTAGTGCAATCATGTTTAATCTTTTCATGAAAAGCTCCCGTATATTTAGTTTTCCTTTTTTATAGTTTAAATTTAAACTACACAACAATGAAGTGAAGCTTTTTTTGCTAAAAAAGCGTTGTTTCTATTGGCTTTTTGATTTTTTTTTGGGGATAATTATGAAATAATATTAACAAATTAACATTTTCGGAGGGAATAATTTGAGCAAAAAATATAAGGAAATTTACGATTCTTCTATAAACAACAGAGAAGAATTTTGGAAAGATGTTGCTAATGATATCTTTTGGTACAAAAAACCAACCAAAATTTTAAATTCTAAAAATCCTCCTTTTTATAAATGGTTTGAAGATGGCATAACAAACACTTGTTACAATGCTTTGGATGTTCATGTTGATAATGGAAGAGGCGAAAAGATAGCAGTTATCTATGATAGCCCTATCACTGGAGCAAAAAAGAAATTTACTTACAAAGAATTGAGGGAGAAAGTTTCTTTTTTTTCTGGCGCATTAAAAAACCAGGGAATTAAAAAAGGAGATCGTGTAATTATTTATATGCCAATGATACCTGAGGCAGTAATTGCTATGTTGGCTTGCGGTAGAATAGGCGCTGTTCATTCTGTAGTTTTTGGCGGTTTTGCAGCAAATGAACTTGCGAGCCGTATTGATGATTCAAAAGCAAAGTTAATTGTCTCGGCTTCATGTGGTTACGAACCTGGTAGAACCGTTCATTACAAGCCGCTAGTTAACAAAGCCTTGGAATTATCTAAACATAAACCTAATAAGTGTATAATTTTTCAAAGAGAAAAAGACAAAGCTGAATTAAATCCTAAGATGGATATTGCTTGGGACGAGGCTCTTAAGGGAGCCAAAGCAACTGAATGTGAAAAAATGAACGCTAACGAGTACGCTTATATTCTTTATACTTCAGGAACCACTGGGCTTCCAAAAGGAATAGTAAGAGATATTGGTGGACATATTGTTGCTCTTAAGTGGACTATGAAAAATATATACAATATTAATCAAGATGATGTTTGGTGGTCAGCTAGTGATATTGGTTGGATAGTAGGACATTCTTATATAGTTTACGCTCCTTTGTTTTATGGATGTACAACTGTATTATTCGAAGGCAAACCGGTGGGAACACCAGATGCAGGCGCTTTTTGGAAAATAATATCAGAATATAAAGTAAAGTCTTTATTTACTGCTCCAACTGCAATTAGAGCAATCAAAAAAGAAGATCCAGATGGAGAGTTTTTTAAAAAATATGATTTATCAAAATTTGATACTTTGTTTTTAGCCGGAGAAAGAGCTGATCCTGATACTATAAAATGGTTTGAAAAACTTTCTAACTCCCCAGTGATAGATCACTGGTGGCAAACAGAAACAAGTTGGGCAATTAGTTCAAATTGTGTTGGAATAGAATCTTTTCCAGTTAAATATGGATCTGCATTTAAACCAGTTCCTGGTTATGATTTAAAAGTATTAAGCTCAGAAGGAAAAGAGGTAACTCCAGGAAAAATGGGTGATATTGTGATCAAACTTCCTTTGCCTCCTGGAACATTTCCAACTCTTTGGGGTGCGGATAAGAGATATAAAGAAAATTACATGACAACATACCCTGGTTACTATCAAACTTATGATGCGGGACATATAGATGAGGATGGTTACGTTTGGATTATGTCTAGAACTGATGACATTATTAATGTTGCAGGTCACCGTCTATCAACTGGAGCGATAGAAGAAGTTTTGGCTGAGCATAAAAGTGTAGCTGAATGTGCGGTGATTGGAATTGCAGATAAGTTAAAAGGACAATTGCCAATAGGTCTTTTAGCTTTAAAGGCTGGGGTAGACAAAGATCATAAAGAAATAATTAAAGAATGTATTGGAATGGTTCGTGAAAAAGTTGGTCCAGTTGCAGCGTTTAAAACAGCTATTGTGGTAAAAAGATTGCCTAAAACAAGATCGGGAAAAGTATTAAGAGGAACAGTTAGAAAAATTGCTGACAATGAATCATATAAGATGCCTGCTACAATTGATGATCCTTTAATTTTAGATGAAATAAAAGAAGATTTAAAAGCTAATAATATTTTAAAAGCTTAAAGGTATGCCATTAGCCTTGCTCACAATTTTACCATCAGTCATAACGATATTTCCATTTACTATTGTGCAAACAGGAAAACCTTTAACTTTATAATTATTAAATGGTGTCCAGCCACATTTACTTACCATCATTTCATTTTTGATAATCTGTTCTTTTTTCATATCAACAATCGTTAAATCTGCATCGTAACCTTCTTTGATATAGCCTTTGTTTTTAATTCCAAATATTTTACAAGGATTTTCACACATAAATTTCATTAGCTGATTCAAAGAAAGTTTGTCTTTGCTCACATGATCCAACATTACAGGCAAAATAGTCTGCACTCCTGGCATACCTGATGGTGAACTTGGGTATTTTTTATTTTTATTTTCTTTCAAATGAGGAGCATGGTCTGATCCTAAAACATCAACGATAGAATTTCTTACAGCCACCCAAAGTCTATCGTAATGTTCTTTTGTTCTCAAAGGTGGATTCATTTGAGCAAAAGTACCTAGCTTATTATAACAATCAGGAGCATACATGCTTAAATGTTGTGGTGTTATTTCAAAAGTAACATTTTTTTTATGCATTGCTAAAAAGTCAACCTCTTCTCTTGTTGTTACATGAAGAACATGAATTTTCTTATTATAACGTTCAGCTATCTTAACAACTTTACGAGTAGAAGAAATTGCGCATTCAATATTTCTCCATTCAGGATGCGATTGCACATCCCCCTCTTTGATAAATTTTTTTCTTAAATTTAAAATTTCTTCGTCCTCTGAATGAATAGAAACTACTCTATCACTATTAGATATAACTTTTTCAATATCAGATTCTTTGTCGACCAATAGTTTTCCAGTTGATGATCCAGCAAAAAGCTTAACGCCACAACAGCCTTCCAAATTTTTAAGTTTTGAAAGTTGTTCTGTATTTTCTGGTGTTGCTCCAAAATAAAAAGCATAATTACTGTACATTCTATTTTTAGCAAGTTTAAGCTTTTTATCAAATTCAATTAAATTAGATGTTGGAGGATTGGTGTTGGGCATTTCAAATACTGATGTGATTCCTCCCAATACAGCTGCTTTACTTCCACTTTCTAAATCTTCAGCGTTTGTCGAACCTGGTTCTCTAAAATGGACTTGAGTGTCTATTACTCCTGGTAAGACAATTTTGCCAGAAGCATCAAAAACTTTTGCACTATTTAAATTAATTTTTCCAATTTTTTTGATTTTGTTTTCTGATAAGCCTAAATCAACATTTTCCAGCTTGCCTTCAATATAACAGGATCCATTTTTTATAATGAGACTATAATTGTCAGACATAATTTACTAAATACATTATACAGTATAAACTGCAAATATGAAAAAAGATCAAATATTTATACTCAAAGACAGAGGTGTTCTCTATATCGGTGGTGCAGATGCTAAAGAATTTTTACAAAACATTGTTACTAATGATATGAATAAAATTAACGACAATTTTAGTTGTTTCGCTTCGTTATTAACTCCTCAAGGCAAATATTTATTTGATTTTATTGTTGTTAAACACAAACAAGGTTACTTCATAGACTGTGAAAAAAATCAAATAGAACAATTGTTTAATAGACTAAATCTTTACAAATTACGTTCTAAAGTAGAAATATTAAACCTGAGCAACGAATTTGTGGTGGCTGTATTAAGCAAAGAGAAATTTTTATCTTTAAGAGGCGCTAAAGATTGTGAAGGAACGACTTTAAAATATCTGGAAGATACAATTGTTCTAGATCCAAGATTAAAAGATTTAGGAGGAAGACTTATTATTAATTTAGAAAAATTGGACAGATCGCTTAAAGAACTTAATTTAAAATCTCAAGACCCAATTAAATATTATGATTTAAGCTATAAGCTTGGAGTTCCTCAAATTAATACCAAAAAACTTCAAGATAAAATTTTTGGTATTGAGTGCAATTTTGAAGAATTGAATGGAATTGATTTTAAAAAAGGTTGTTATGTTGGACAGGAAATCATATCAAGAATGAAGCTAAGAAGTAAAATTAGAAGAAGAATCATGCCTATAACTACAAACGAAGAGCTGCCTGCTGATAGTGAAATTTTATTCAATAAAAAAAAGGTGGGTAGAATATTAATTAATAAACCGTATCCATTTGCCCTGTTTAAGCTTTTTGATCCTGACTTTGCTGAATTTTCAAACGAAGACCTGTTGAGCAATAATTTAAGAATAAAACTGCTTAAGCCTTCATTTCTTTAGACGTTAGTAATCATCTATACATGTCATTGTTTTTTAGATATAGGGGTATCAATGAGTAGTGTAAAATCAGATATCGAAATAGCAAGAGCGGCAAAAATTAAACCAATTGGCGATGTTCTTGCTAAAGTTAATATTCCTGATCATCCTTTTTCTTTCAGCCCCATGGGACGTCACGTGGCAAAGTTAAATCTAGAATATATTTCCACACTAAAAGAAAAGAAAAGCAACTTAATTTTAGTTACTGCAATTACTCCTACTCCTGCTGGTGAAGGAAAAACAACAACTTCAGTTGGTCTAAGCGATGGTTTAAATAAAATTGGAAAACAATCAGTAGTTTGTTTGAGAGAACCTAGTTTAGGACCTTCTTTTGGAATGAAAGGTGGAGCAGCTGGTGGGGGATATGCTCAAGTTATCCCAATGGAACAAATTAATTTACATTTCACTGGCGATTTTCATGCAATAACTTCTGCTCATAATTTGCTATCAGCTTTAATTGATAATCATATTTATTGGGGAAACAAATTAGATATTGATCCTGAAAATATAGTTTGGAAACGTGTAGTTGATTTAAATGATCGTGGACTTAGAAAAATAAAAATTAATCTTGAAAAATTAAAAAGGAATGTTCCAAGAAATGATAGTTTTGACATTACTGTTGCTTCGGAAGTTATGGCAATCTTTTGTCTGTCTAACAATTTAAAAGATTTAGAAGAAAAAATAGGAAATATTACAGTTGCTTATACAAAAAATAAAAAACCTATTTGTGCGAAAGATTTGAATGCACATGGACCGATGACAGTATTGTTAAAAGAAGCCATTAGACCTAATGCAGTTCAAACTCTTGAAAATAATTTAGCTATTATTCATGGAGGACCTTTTGCTAATATTGCACACGGATGCAATTCAATTCTTGCAACAAAAACTGCTTTAAAATTATCTGACTATGTTGTCACTGAAGCAGGTTTTGGTGCTGATCTTGGTGCTGAAAAATTTTTAGACATCAAATGTCGAGAGGCAGATATTCAACCTGATTGTGTTGTGCTTGTTGCAACAATAAGAGCTTTAAAAATGCATGGTGGTGTCGAAAAAGATGATCTTAAAAAAGAAAATTTAGATGCTCTTAAAAAAGGACTTCCTAACCTTGATAAACATATTCAAAATATTAAAAAATTTGGTTTAGAAATTGTGGTAGCAATCAATCATTTTATTACTGATACAGATAAAGAAATTAAAACTATACAGGAACATTGTTCTAAAATGGGAATTAAAATTAACTTATGCACTCACTGGTCAAGTGGAGGAAAAGGAACAGAGGACTTAGCAAATAATGTAGTAGAAATTTGTAAGAAAAATAAGAAAGAAAATTTTAAATACTTGTATTCTAGTGAAACACCTATTTTAAAAAAAATAGAAACAATTGCAAAAGAGATTTATGGAGCTAGTGGAATTGAATTAGATGATAAAATTAAAGAACAAATTAAAGAAATAGAAAAAGCTGGATTTGGTAAATTTCCTGTTTGTATTGCTAAGACTCAATATAGTTTTTCAACAGACCCTAAGTTAAAAGGAGCTCCATCAGGCCACACTTTATCTGTTAGAGAAGTTAGATTATCAACCGGAGCAAAATTTATTGTTGTGGTTTGTGGAACTGTCATGACTATGCCAGGCCTTCCTAGAGTTCCAGCAGCTGACTCTATTAAGTTAAATAAAAAAGGAGAGATCGAAGGTCTTTTTTAAAAAAATTTAAGTAGAGCAACACCTAAAAATATAACAAAAATAGACAAAACTTTAAAAACTGTAAAACGCTCTTTAAGAAAAAATGTGCCAATTAAGAGCGCTATGATTATACTTACTTCTCTTAGAGCGCTAACCAAAGGTATGGGTGCCTTGGTAAATGCCCATATAACAATTGCATAAACTATGTATGAGACAGTTCCACCAAACCAAAATAATACTTTTGATTCATTAAAAACTCTTTTAACAATATTTGGCTGATTCATAAATTTTAATAGTATAGGAAAAAATAAAGCGTTGATAATACATACCCATCCAAAAAAGCTCAACGGAGAAAAACTAATTCTTGCTCCGTAACCATCAATCATGGAATATGTGCCAATGAATAATCCTGTTAACAAGGCAAAACCAATTGCTTTGGTACTTCGAAATGAATCTTTCTCTTGAAAGCTTATGCTTAAAATTCCAATAGAAATTATGATTATCCCTAACAATTCATAATTGCTTAACACTACACTAAAAAATAATAGTGAAATAATTGTAACAATCACAGGTCCAGATCCACGTGCAATAGGATAAACTTTTGTATAATCTCCGTGTCGATAAGCTGTAAGTAAAAACCATTGATAGCCCTGGTGAAGAAATCCACTTATTACAATATAAGGTAAACTTTCTATGGTCGGCATAGGTAAAAATAAAATAACGACTAAAGATACAGGAACGTGACCCAAAACAATTGCAGTAATGGCCAGATGTTTGTCTTTATGAAATTTAACCATACTGTTCCACAAAGCATGTAGAAAGGCCGCAAAGATAATTGCTAAAAATACATTTATATTCATTATTAGATTGTAAACTTTTTATCCTCTTTGTTTAGTTAAATAAAGACGGTCTTAATTAATGCCTTTTACAATTCGCTAAGGTTATATAAGATTGTCGTATGCAAAAATATTCTATATTCAGTTTGATTAAAAATGCATTTGGCGGCCATAAAGATTGGGAGGTTGCTTGGAAAGATTCGGAACCTAAAAAAGAATATGATATCGTAATTATAGGAGCTGGCGGACACGGTCTTGCTACCGCATATTACTTAGCCAAAGAACATAAGATTACCAATATTGCTGTATTAGAAAAAGGATGGTTGGGAGGAGGAAATGTTGGAAGAAATACAACAATTCTTAGATCCAACTACATGTTTGATCCTAATGGTCTTTTTTATGAACATGGAATGAAAATGTGGGAAAACCTATCTCAGGAATTAAATTATAACGTAATGTACTCACCTAGAGGAATTATTAATCTTGCCCATTCAGATGCGCAACTAAATGTATTCTATCGTAGAGGCAACTCAATGAGATTGAATGGTATTGATGCTGTTATGTTAGGAAGAGATGAATTAAAAAAAATGATTCCATTTGCAGATTTTTCTG
>Ga0315334_10001298_pt1 | contig 15356 bp, 7 predicted proteins | sample M150034915metaG_FD_205555 | JGI IMG/M metagenome (GOLD analysis project Ga0315334, IMG submission 205555) | Ammonia-oxidizing marine archaeal communities from Monterey Bay, California, United States - M1 500m 34915 | ecosystem: Environmental > Aquatic > Marine > Intertidal zone | place: USA... | reverse complement strand
TCTCAGGCCCTCCAAATAGGGTTGGCTTCACTGATTTTATGAGGCGAAACACCACCCTGATCACAAGTTTCTGTGCGGGCGCCCTGCTCCTGGCCGCTCTCTATCTGGAGGCGGCGGAGCACGGGTTGGATGGGAAGGCGCTGTCTGGAGTTCCCAAAAACCTTCAGGCCCTCGTCGACCGTGGGCAGAGTACCGGCATGGTCACTTTGGTGGCTCGCAATGGGAAGATCGCGTCCATCGATGCAGTAGGTTGGCGGATCAAGGACAAGGAACCTTTGGAGACCACGGACGTTTTTTGGGCCGCCTCGATCACCAAGACCTTCGTTGCGGTCGCCATCATGATGATGGTCGACGAAGGGCATCTGCAGCTCGATGACTTGGTGGAGAAACACGTTCCGGAATTCAAGGGGCAGAAAGTGAAGACCGGAAAGAGAAGTTCGGACACCGCCAAACATCCATTGACCGTTCGTAACCTGCTCAACCATCTCGACGGTCTCCCGAAGAACTCCACCAGGAGCCGCGCCACGAAATCCATCAAGGAACGTGTGCTTAAAGCCGCAAAGGATATGCTGATGTGGGAGCCTGGAACGAAATGGAATTACGGCGGCGAGGGCCTTTATGTCGCCGCTTATCTCGTGGAAAAGTATTCTGGCATGCCATACGCCGGGTTTCTGAAGACCCGGATGCTCGATCCTCTCGGCATGAAGAACACCTACTTCACCATCAAGGATGTGCCTGAGGAGCGGGCGGTCCGAAAACATAGCAAGCACAAGAAAGGCAGATGGGAAGCTGAGAAAATACGCGACTTCTCCTGGAGCACCGGCGGCAGCTATTTCGCGGTGGATGGCGGATTCTTCTGCACCGCCGAGGACTTGTTCCCTTGGTGCCAGATGCTGCTCAACGGCGGCACTTACGGCGGTGTTCGCTACCTCTCGGAAAAATCCGTGCGTGAGTTGACGCGCAAGCAAACCGGCGACGTGAAGCCTGCCGGCCACGGAGCCGGAAACTTTCATGCCCTTACCTTCCAGGAGGCCGTGGAACCGCAGGGCGTTACTGCGGCCCTGACCAAGGGAAGCTTCGGGAAAGGAGGATCCGGGGGATCGCTTACCTGGGTCGATCCCAGCACGAAGACCATCTATATCATGCTGCAGAACGCATGGGGTGGGGATAGAAATCTCACCCACTCCACCTTTCTTGATACGGCCGCCAAGGCGATACCTTCGAAATGAAATGTTTCCGCCGCGGCCCCGCGGAGTCACAAGACATTCGTATCAATTACCTGGCCGGGGTGACTCCACCCAGAGCCCTCAAGCTGGACGGCAAATCTTTTGTGCCCAGTCTACGCGGCGATGAGGATCCGTTTAAGAAACGCAGCTGGATATACTCCCAGATCGGCGACTTCCGCATGATCCGCGACTGGTACCATATCATCGACAACAAGGGTGCCTTTCATAACCTGCTCAAGGACCCTCGCCAGGAAGAGAAAGTGAATCCCCAGGATAAAATCGCCCCGGGACGCCGTCAGCGCCTACAGATGATTCTGGACCGTTTCCCAAAAAATGCGCCGGCCCCTTTTCCTGAGTTTAAGGCCAAGCATCCATGAAAGAGAGTCAAAGAAAAACCCGTCGCGGCTTTATAGCGACCACCTCCCTTGCTGCCGGGGCTCCATTCATCAGTCACCTCTCGTGGGCGGCAGGCTCTCCCATGCAGAAACTTCAGTATGCAGCCATTGGTGTTGGCGGTCGGGGTGCGCATGATATCAACTCAATGTCCGGGCACAAGAAGGTTCATATGGTTGCAGCGGCCGATGTGGATTCCGGCGAACGCAAGAAGCTTGCGGCAAAAGCTACCGGAGTGAAAACCTTCTCCGATTGGCGGGAGATGCTGCAGGCAGGCGATATTGATATCCTCAGTGTCTCCACCCCTGACCACATGCATGGCATCATGGCGCTCAGCGCCATGAACATGGGCAAGCACGTGTATGTCCAGAAACCCCTGGCACAAACCGTTGGTGAATGCCGGGCCATGCAAAAATCCGCCAACCGCAACAAGGTCATTGTCCAGATGGGCACACAGGGAGCATCAAGCTTCGATGACAGGATGGCGGTTGAACTGGTGCAGGGCCAGTTCATTGGCAAGGTCACTGAGGCGTGGGTTTTCTGCGGGAAGAACTGGGGCGACAAGAATCCGCTCCCGGACCGCGAGGACCCGGTTCCCGAAGGCCTGAACTGGGACGGGTGGCTTGGCGCCGGAGAGAAACGCGCCTACATAGAGAAATATTACCACCCCAAGAACTGGCGAAAGCGACAAGGTTTTGGGACGGGAACCCTGGGGGACATGGGTTGTCATATTTTCAATGCCATGTACCGGGGACTGGCACTCACTGCCCCGAAAAGGGTGCGTTCCAGCACACCTGTTCCCAATCGATACAACTGGACGGGCAATGAACGCGTTGAGTATGACTTTCCTGGGAGCAAATATACAGATGGCGACCTGAAGGTTTTTTGGCTAAGCGGCAAGCAACGTCCGCCGAAGGAACTTACCGCACTGATTCCTAAGGGAATCAAATGCCGGTTCGGGTGTTTGTTGAAAGGAGATAAAGGATCGCTCCTCTTAAGGCATGGAAGCAGTCCAGTGCTCCTGCCGGTCGAAAAATACGCAGGAGTGAGGCCAAAAAAACTGGAACCTATCGGCCATCATGATGCGTTCATCAATGCCGTCCTTGACGGCAACCGGGAACAACTGTTATCGCCAATTGATTATGCAGCACCAATGACTGAGTTCATCCTGCTGGGAAATATCGCCATGCAACACTCTCCCAATTGGCTCGAGTGGGATGCCAAGCAGGCAGTGATCACCAATCACAAGGATGCCAACCGGAACATCCACCGACCCTACCGCCCCGGTTGGGAAATTATGGAAGGATAACCCAATGAGTTTTCGATTTCTTGCCCTCCTTTTCCTTCTGTTCCCCGTCCTGCTCAGCGCTCGTGAGAAACACAACGTGCTCTTCATCATCTCTGATGACCTGACCTCAACCGCCCTGGGCTGTTACGGCAACACCTTGTGCAAGACCCCGAACATCGACAGGCTGGCCACGCAAGGCACACGATTTACCCGCGCTTATTGCCAGGCCACCTTCTGCGGACCTTCACGGGCTTCCTTTATGTTCGGTTATTACCCCTATGCCAGCAAGGCATCGGGTTACACCAGCGGACGCAAGGAAGTCGGGGAAGACAAAGACAGTTGGGCGCAGCACTTCAAGAAGAATGGCTATCACAGTGCACGGATCTCAAAGGTGTTCCACATGGGTGTTCCGACTGATATCGGCCCGGGTCGCGACGGTGCCGACGATCCCGCCTCCTGGAACGAGGCCTACAACAGCCCCGGTCCCGAGTCCAAGGCACCCGGTTTCGGCGAAACACTGCAGGATAATCCCGGCGGTATCAAGAAAGGCGCGGCAGGAGGCAACCGCTTTTCGACTGTTGAGGCCAACGGGGATCACCTTGTCCACTCGGATGGAAAGACCGCGAAAAAAGCCGTCGAGCTCATCCATAGATACAAGGACATTAACAAGCCGTTCTTTTTGGCGGTGGGGTTCGTGCGGCCACATGTCCCCCTGGTGGCTCCCCAAAAATACTTTGATCCCTACCCATTGAATAAAATCGTCCTTCCCCCGAAGATTCCGGGTGACTGGGATGATATTCCCATGAACTCAGCCAACAGGAGAACCTCTGCAAAATGGCAAATGGACCTTACCCAGCAAAAAAAAGTGGTCCGCGCTTACTACGCATCGGTCAGCTTTATGGACGCGATGACCGGGAAGGTCCTAAAGGCGCTGGAAGAGACCGGGCAGCGTGATGACACCATCGTCATCTTTACCAGTGACCATGGTTACCACCTGGGCGAACACGATCTATGGATGAAGGTAAGCATTCACGAGGAGTCGGCCAAGGTGCCGCTGATTATCTGCGTGCCGGGCAAAAATCCGGCGATTTGTCATTCCCTGGCGGAATTAATCGACCTCTACCCCACGGTCTCCAAATTGTGCGGCTTGAAGATTCCCGGAAATATTCAAGGTAAGGACATCTCAGCCATGCTGGATGACCCAGCCGTTAAGGTCCGTGATGCCGCCCTGTCCAGTGGCAAAGGCAGACTGCTGCGCACAGAAAACTGGGCCTTTCTCGACTACGGAAAGGACGGGGAACTCTATGACATGGAGAAAGATCCCAGACAGTACGTTAACCTCATCAATGATCCCGAATACGCCAAGACCCTCTCCGGGCTGCGACAAAAACTGAAAGCCAAGCTAAGCGAAATAGGGAAGAACGACTTGGGCGCAAAACGGTAGATAAAAGAAATGAAGAAACTGTATCTGATCCTCTTTGCGCTACTGCTTCCGCTTGCAGTTTGGGCCGAGGCAGAAAAGCCGAACATTGTTTTGATCATGGCGGATGACCTCGGAGTGGAGGGGTTGGGGTGTTATGGCGGCACGAGCTATTCCACACCGCGACTGGATCGGATGGCGGCCGAGGGAATCCGGTTCCGGCACGCGTATTCGCAGCCGCTTTGTACTAACACGCGCATCCAGCTCATGACCGGCCGGTACAACAACCGCAACTGGACATACTTTGGCACGCTTGATCCCAAGGCGAAGACGATCGGCCACTACATGCAGGAGGCGGGCTATCACACCTGCATTGCGGGCAAGTGGCAGCTGCAGAGTTACGATCCGCCCAGCTATCCCGGCTCGCACCTTCGCCGTGGCAAGGGCATGAAAGTGACCGAAGCGGGTTTTGACGAGTACAGCCTGTTTCATTCCTGGCACACCGAGGAGAAGGGTCTCCGCTTTGCCCGGCCGACCACATTCGAGAACGGCAAGCTGCTGAAGGAGCTGAAGGGCAGGTACGGGCCAGATCATTGGGTGGATTTCATCAACGACTTCATCAAACGCAGGAAGGACAGCGACAAGCCGTTCTTTGTTTATTACGCGATGGCTCTGCCACATCGGCCGTTCGAGCCCACGCCGGACAGCGCTGACTGGAACGACGGCATCCCGCCGGCCACCGAGGACACCAAATATTTTTCGGGCATGGTCGATTACATGGACAAATGTGTCGGCCGCGTGGTGCGGCAAATCGATGATCTCGGTTTGAGCAAAAACACGCTCGTCATTTTTTACGGCGACAACGGCACCCACCGGAAGATCACCTCGCAAACCCGGCGCGGCCCCGTGGTTGGCGGAAAGGGACGCGCCACTGATGCAGGCACACACGTGCCCTTGATCGTGTGCTGGCCCGGGCGGATTCAACCGGGCATCAATGACAACCTTGTGGACTCCACCGATTTCCTGCCCACAATTATGGAGGCCACCCAGCGCCCCATTCCCGCCCGGGCCAAGCTCGACGGCATCAGCTTTTATCAGCAACTGCTTGGCCAACCCGCCCAGTCGCGCCCGTGGGTGTTTTGCCATTACGATCCGCGGCCGGGTTGGGATAAGGATCAGTTCCGCAAAATTCGCTTTGCCCGCGACAAACGCTTCAAGCTCTACGGCAACGGCAAACTCTACGACGTGCCCAACGATAAACTCGAGCAGCGACCGATCACCAGGGACACTCCAGAGTCAAGCGCCGCCCGCCAACGCCTTGCCGCCGTGTTGAAAGCACAACCCAATCCCGACCCCGCCCAGCGCGATGGTGATCCGCGCGACACCGAGCAGCGCTTGTACCTCGCCGCTGACGGCCAGCTCAGTGTGTATGCGGTGAACAAGGACACCGGGCGCCTGTCGCCCCTGCAGCAGCTCCCACTTCCCGGCGCCGGCCCGTTCACCTTCGCACCCAACCGCAAGCTGATGTACGCCACTGCCACGGTGAACGCACAAAAGAAAGATCCTGCAATCACCACGTTGGCCATCGACAAGATCGGCAAACTCAAACTCCTCAACCGCGCCGCCGTCAATCTGCGTCCAGGTTATCTGATGACCGATAACAACGGAGAATTTCTCGCTGGCAATCATTACGGCCCCGGCAAGGCGACCGTATGGGAAATCGACCCGATCTATCGCGGCGCCACCATCAGCGAGCTCACGCTCGAACAACGAGCGCATAGTGCCGTTTTTTCACCGGATAACCATTGGCTGCTCGTTCCCGCCACCGGCCCGAACAAGGTCTTCATCAACCAATTCACCGCGCAGGTCGGCACCGCCAAGCCGCACGATCCGCCGTTTGCCCGTGGGCCCGCCGGCGAAAACGAAGCGCGCCAGCCGCGGCACTTGATTTTTCATCCCAACCTCTCAGTGGTCTACACCAGCAACGAACGCGAGCAGCCGGGTGTTGGCGCGTGGCAGTGGGATAAGGAGAAAGGCCGGCTCACGCCTATGCAAAATATCGTTACGCAACCAAAAGAGTTCACAGGTAAAATCACGACTGCCGACCTGCACCTGACGCCAGATGCAAAGTTTCTCTACCTATCCAACCGGGACATCACCGCTCGCCATGAGCCCACCGGAAAGGACAGCATCGTCGCCTTCAGTATCGATCCACAAAACGGTCGCCTGAAAAAGATCGGCCACTATCCGTGCGAACGTGTGCCACGATCGTTCACCATTGATAAGCTCGGCAAGTTCCTTTACGTCGCAGGCCAAACCGACGCACGACTGGGCGCGTATCGGATTGAAAACACCGGCGCTCTGAAAAAAATCACGCAATACCAAGTGGGCAAAGGCCCGGTCTGGGTGGAAACACTTTCTCTCCCCGATTAACCAGAACGTCATGATTCATTAGGATAAGAACACCATTATGAGTGCATCGCGGTCGTTCCTTGTTCCCGCCGTCGTAGTTATTACCGCGGCCTGCTCCCTTGTCCAAGGGGAGAAGGAAGCTCCCTCCGCGGAACTTCATGAGGACTACGGTAAGGTGAAGGAGCTCCTCGCCGCGAAATGCCATTCCTGTCACGGCGCGCTCAAGCAGAAGGCGAAGTTGCGGCTGGAGACGCGCGACCTCATGCTGAAGGGCGAAGTCATCGTTCCCGGGCAGGCGGCGAAAAGCCTGCTCATTGAGCGCGTGGAGGACATGGGCGAAGACCGCATGCCACCTCCCGAGGAAGGAGCGGCCTTGAAATCCGGGGAAATCGCCCTCCTGCGCCGCTGGATTGACGGTGGGGCCAAGGCGCCGGCAGGGGAACCCGTTCGACAAGGCCCGGGTGAACACTGGGCTTTCCAGGTGCCCCGTCGCACGGACTTGCCGGACGACGCGGACAACCCCATCGACGTCCTGCTGGAGATCCGACGGGCGACGCTCGGGTTGAAGGCGCAGCCGCTGGCGCAGCGCACGATTCTGATTCGCCGCCTCTACCTTGATCTCATTGGGTTGCCCCCGACGCGCGAGCAGCTGAATGACGGCAGACCGTGGGAATCGATCGTGGATGAACTGCTCGCCAGTCCCCGGCATGGAGAACGCTGGGCCCGGCACTGGATGGACGTCTGGCGCTACTCGGACTGGTACGGTCTCGATAAACAGCTACGCAACAGCCAGAAGCACATCTGGCGTTGGCGCGACTGGATTGTGGAATCCCTCAACGACGACAAGGGCTTCGACCACATGATTCACGAAATGCTGGCCGCCGACGAGTTGGCTCCCGACGACCCCGACACTCTCCGGGCCACGGGCTTTCTCGCCCGTAACTACTACCTTTTCAACCGCACCACCTGGCTGGATGCCACCATCGAGCACACTGCCAAGGCCTTTATCGGCCTCACCCTTAATTGCGCCAAGTGCCACGACCATAAGTACGATCCTATCACGCATGAGGACTACTACCGTTTCCGGGCCATCTTCGAGCCCCACCAGGTCCGCCTCGACCCTGTGCCCGGCGAAACCGATTTCGAGAAGGACGGCCTCCCCCGCGTCTTCGATGACCACCTTGGCGCATCCACTCACCTCCACATCCGCGGGGACCCCAAGAACCCGGACAAGTCCCGCCTCATGGAACCGGGCGTCCCGGGGATACTGGCAAGTTTCGCACCTCCGGTCGAACCAGTGAAGTTGCCAGCGTACGCCTACGCCCCCGCCTCGCGCGACTACGTGCAAAAGGACTACCTCGTCCCCGTCCGAACAGAGGTGGAGACGGCGAAGAAGAAACTGGCCGAAGCCCGGAAGAACGCCACCGCGGCGCTCAGGGAGGAAGCAAAGCTAAAGCCCGGGGAGAAAACAAAATCTGGACCAACCCAACCGGATTTTTCCGTGCAGGATGACTTCGGCAAGCACAACCCCGAACTCTGGGAAGTGGTCGGCAAGGGATGGGTATTCAAGGACGGCGCCGTCCATCAGACCACTGCCACGCGCGACACCGAACGTCTCCTCCTGCGCCCGGAAGTTCCCCGCAATTTCGAAATGACCTGCCGCTACATGCACACCGGCGGTGCCACCTACAGGTCTGTGACCTTCCGCTTCGACGTCTCGCCCGACCGAAACTACGCCAACTACGTCTACACCAGTGCCCACGCGCCAGGCTCCAAACTGCACGTGGCCTACACCCGCGGCGGGAAAAGCACCTATCCAAGCGAAGGGCTCGTTGCTCAACCCATCGAAATCGGCAAGCCCTACACCTTGCGACTGGCAGTGCGCGACCGTCTGGTCAACGTATGGCTCAACGACAAGATTCAAATTGCCTACACCCTCCCGGACCGCAAACCCGGCGGAGGGTTGGAGCTTTCCGGCTTCGACGCCACGGTGGCGTTCGACGACTTCAGCATCCGCGCCCTCCCGGGGGAAGTCGAACTGACCAAGTCCAAAAACAAAGAGCCGCCGCCGGCCCTGGAACCCGTCGAGTCGGTGGAGGTCTCCGAGGCCAGGCTGGCCGCCGCCGAGGCCAGGCTGGCTTCTCTGGAGGCGGTCTTCGCCGCCGAACAGGCTCGTGGCGACCCAGGCGCCTACAAGCAGGCCTCGAAACGGGCCGCCCGGCTTGAAACGGAAGCCTTGAAGGCAGCAGGGGAATACGAATCAAAGGCCTTCGCCACGGACGCCGGCAAGGTCAAGGCGGCCCGGGCGAAGATTGCCAAGGCGGAAAAGAAGCTGGCTGACACCGGGGTGGACAGGATCACCTACACACCTCCTCGAGTGTCTAGAAAAGCACTGGAGACCCCCGCCCACAAGGAGGGGCAGTATCCCGCGATCTACCCGGAAACCAGCACGGGGCGACGGCTTGCCCTGGCCCGCTGGATGACCTCGTCGAGCAACCCGCTCACCGCCCGGGTCGTGGTCAACCATGTATGGCTCCGCCACTTTGGTGAGCCGTTGGTTGAGACGGTGGATGACTTCGGCCTGCGCGCCAAGCCGCCCACGCAACAGCTCCTGCTTGACCACCTCGCGGCTGACTTCATGGAGAATGGCTGGAGCTTTCGGCGTCTGCACCGGCTCATCGTCACCTCAGGTGCTTACCGGTTGAGTAGCACCAGTGCCGATGCGGATGCCGAGACCCGGGCCGCCGACCCTGACAACCGATTCTACTGGCGCATGAACGTTCGACGCATGGACGCCCAAGTCGTGCGTGACAGTCTGCTCCACCTCGCAGGTGCCCTGGATTTCACGCCAGGCGGTCCCTCCCTGGACCCGGGCGACGCCGTTCGCCGACGCAGCCTCTATTTCAAGCATTCGCGCGACCAGCAGGACAAGTTCCTGAAGACGTTCAACGACGCCGACCACCTCCAGTGCTACCGCCGCTCCGAGAGCATCGCCCCCCAACAGGCCCTGGCCCTCTCCAACGGCAAGGTGCCCATCGAAATGGCGGAGAAGATCGCGGGTCAGGTTGAGGGTGAAGATTTCGTGGGGCCCATGTTCGAGTTGCTCCTCGGACGCAAGCCGGATGCCGACGAACGCCGCGAATGCGAGACGACCCTGGCGGACTTTGAAGCCGCCGCCACCGAGGCGAAGAAGCCCAACCCCGCCCAACGCGCCCGGCGCGGGCTCGTCCACGCCTTGCTTAACCACAACGATTTTGTTTCAATAAGGTGAGTCATGGACATAAACCGTAGGCTGTTTCTGGGACGTTCGGGACTGGGCTTCGGCTCCCTCGCGCTGTCCGCCATGCTACAGGGTGCCGAACGCGGCGTGAACGGCCTGGCGCAGGTCGCGCCCAAGGCGAAAAGCGTGATTTGGCTGTTCATGCGCGGAGGGGTGAGTCACATGGAGAGCTTCGACCCGAAACCTGCTCTCAACGAACTGGCGGGCAAGTCCATCGGCGAGACGCGCTTCCACTACGTCCAGGATCCCGAACGCCTGAGGAAAGTCCGGGTGGTGGTTGTGAACGATGCCAATGGCCAGCAGCGCAACAAGCTCTACCCGCTCCAAGTCGGCTCCAGGAAATACGGAGCAAGCGGTATCGAGGTCAGCGATTGGTTCCCCCATATTGGCGGCTGTATCGACGACATCGCCGTCATCCGCTCGATGTGGACGACAGACGACAACCACGGTGCCCAGGTGCAGTTCCACTCCGGCCGCCATATGCTAGACCCCCGCGTCCCCACCATCGGCGCCTGGGTAAACTGGGGCCTCGGCACCTTGAACGAGAACCTTCCGCAGTTCATCGGGATGGGCCCGCGCTTCTTCGACCGCAGCGATGGGCACTACCTTGGCCCCGCCTATGATGAGGTTAAACTGAAAATCGCCCCAGGGAACCCTCTCGACTACGCCAAGCCGCAAGGCGACATCACGGCGGAGGAGCAACGTCTTGGCTTTGGGCTCGTCAACCGCCTCAACCGCCTGAGCCTGGACCGTTATCCGGACGATGCCGAACTGGACGCCCGCATCAAGTCCTACGAACTAGCCTATCGCATGCAGACCTCGGTGCCAGGCGTAGTGAATTTCGACAAGGAGACCGAGGCCACCAAGAAACTCTACGGATTCAACCAGAATGAGACGCGACCCTTCGGCCAGCAACTGCTGGCGGCCCGGCGTTTCGTGGAGCGCGGCGTACGCTTCATCCAGATCATGCATGGTGGCGGCGCGGCGGGTGCCTGGGACCAGCACTCCAATCTCAAGTCTGGTCACGCCAAGCTCGCCATGCAGGTGGACCGCCCCATAGCCGGTCTGTTGAAAGACCTGAAGTCGCGCGGCCTGCTCGATGAAACCCTCGTCGTCTTCGCCACCGAGTTCGGTCGCACGCCTGGCTCCCAGGGCGCCAACGGCCGAGACCATCACCCCTATGCCTTCAGCGCCTGGATGGCGGGCGGCGGACTCAAGGGCGGCGTGACCCACGGCGCTACCGACGACATCGGTTTCCACCCCACTGAGGATCCACACTACGTCACCGACGTTCATGCGACCCTTCTCCGCCAGCTCGGCCTCGACCCTCACGCCATGGAAGTCCCCGGCCACAAGCGCCTCGAAAAGGACTTTGGCCATCCTATCCAGGAGATTATATCCTGAACCCGGAAGATAATGAACCCTTCGATCCAGTGAGAAGATATTTTCACCTCTCTTATTGCCTGCTGTTTGCCTGCTTGTGCATCCCGGCATCATCGAACGACCGGATCCAGCCAGCTCAAGACGCACCACAGCCGCTTGCTCCCGGGGAGAGCGCCAAACGGATTCGATTGCCGGAGGGTTTTCGGATTGATCTGGTCGCGAGCGAACCGGTGGTCAAGGAACCGTCCGGGATCGCCTTCGACGAACACGGCCGGGTTTTTGTGTGTGAGCTTCATGGTTACAACATCGAGGGGCACATCGACACGCAGGAACTCAACAAGACTGGAGAACTCGATAAGACGGTGCGACGCATCCGATGGGAGTTCAAGGGAGGAAAAATCGCGGAGGAGGCAGCCAAACAGCAATATGGGGTGGTCAAGTTGCTGACGGATACGGACAGAGACGGCGTGATGGACAAGGCGGAGGTGTGGGCCGATGACCTCCCGCCATGTTATGGGATTGTCGCTGCGCGGGGTGGGGTCATTGTGGCCTGTGCGCCCCATATCATGTTCTTTGCCGACCGGGACGGCGACGGGAAGCCGGATGTCCGTGAAACCCTCTTCACGGGATTCAAGGTCAACACCATTGAGCGGGGAATCAACAACCCGATCTGGGGGCTCGACGACTGGATTTACGTCGGAAGCGGATCGGGAGGCGGAACAATCACCGGGCCAAAACTCAAGGGACCCTTCGAACTTGGTGGTTCTGATTTCCGGATCAAGGCGGACGGTTCGGCGATCGAGCATGTGAACGGGAGTGTCGGGACGTTTGGCCTGACGATGAACGATATCGGGGATCGCTTTCCATCCTCCGGTGGCACCCCCGCCCGGTATGCGCTCCCGCTGCCACGCCACTACCTTGCCCGCAATCCGCACGTGGCAGCTCCGGGTTCAACCCAGGCCGCTGCGAACTATGGTCACGGTTATCGCATCAGTGATCCGCACCCCTGGCGCGTCAAGCGGGGCAGGGATCCGGCCTGGGTGAAGTTCTATGGAAAGCGCGAAACCAACAGCAATTACTTTTCCGGGGGATGCAGCACGACGTTCTATGGGGGGCGACTGTTCCCCGATGAATATCACGGCAATCTGTTTTACTGTGAGCCTTCGCTCAACATCGTGCATCGCACGGTTCTCACGCGGGATGGTGCCGGCTACCGGGCCCGGCGGGCACCGGGTGAGCAGGAATCCGAATTCCTTGCCTCAACCGATCAATGGTTCCGCCCAATGAATCTGAGGGTCGGTCCGGATGGAGCGCTCTATATCGTCGATATGTACCGTGAAATCATCGAGGACTATTCTGCGGTTCCCCGGTTTCTCCAGCAGCAATATGGGTTGAATAAGGGTAAGGAGCACGGTCGCATCTGGAGACTTAGCCCGAAGGGAAAAACCCCCGCTGCCAAGGACGACCTTGCCAAGGCCAGCACCAGGGAACTGGCACAGGCCCTTGCGGATGACAATCCATGGCGGCGGTCCACTGCACAACGGATGCTCATTGAACGGGGGGACCGTGGTGCACGTGACCCCCTTGTCAGGCTGATCCGGGCTGAGGGAACTGCGCCATCAGGCGTCATCCGTGCGTTGCAAACCCTGAGGTCGTTGAAATCCCTGGAGTCCTTGGATGTCCTGGTTGCCCTCGCGCATGAAGACCATGGAGTGAGGGTGCATGGATTGCGCTTGGCTGGACCGTGGCTCGATTCGGACGAGGCCCTTCGTTCCCAGTTGATCAGGATGAACCAGGATCCGGATCCCCGGGCCCGTCTGCAACTCGCCATGACGCTTGGTGAATCCAAGGACACCTGGCCGGTCGAATCATTAATCGACCTGGCGGGGAAATATGGCGGCGATGGATGGCTGGCTGCAGCCATCCTCAGTTCCTCAAACAACCGGAACGGAGGCCGCCTGCTCCTTGGGCTGCTGGGCAAAATTGAATTGAGCCCGGGTGCCCGGGCCTTGCTCAAGCCATTGGCGACAACCGTGGGCGGACGAAGGGACGGGGAGCAAATGGCGACCGCCCTGCGGTTGGTGTCATCGCTGGACACTGACCTTCAAAAGGAGTGCCTGTCGGGCTTTGTAAGCAGTGTTTCACGCGGTGGGGCACCGGCTCCGGAGTCCGTCGATGGCTGGGCCGCCCTGACACGCTTTCTCAGCAGCAGTGATGCACAGGTCAGGGAACTGGCAGCCAAGCTTTCAGCTAAACTCCCGGTCGCTGAAGGCGATCGTCTGGCCGCAATGTTTGCAGAGGCAGCGGAGACTGCCCTGGAACCCGGAGGTGAGCTGGCAAAACGGAGGCAGGCCCTGCAAATCCTCGCCAGTGCTCCGTTTGAGGCCTTGTCACCAGTGGCCTCCAAGCTGCTGGATTCAAGACAGCCGCCTTCTATTCAGGTTTCAGCGATAGGAGCCCTTGGGACTTCGGTCGATGAGCGTGCCGCCGGGCTTCTGCTCAAGGGCTGGCCGGGATTCTCGCCAACATCCCGCAGTGCGGTCCTCCGCACGATCTTCGCCCGTAGAAACCGGCTTCCTGCATTAATTGGGGCAATCGAAAACGGTGTCGTTCACCCCGGCGACATCTCCGGGGTGCAGAGGGAGCAATTGAAATCCATTCCAGACGCCAATCTGGCAGCACGTGCAGGCAGGCTGTTCAAGGAATTTTCCACGGAAGCCGAACTGACGGCACGCATTGCACGTTATCGCGGAGCGCTCAACAACAAGGCGGATCCTGCAAAGGGGAAGGTTGTTTACCAAAAGAACTGCATCGTATGCCACAAGCTCGGGGACCAGGGCAACGAAGTCGGCCCTTCGCTCGGTAGTATCACCGGCAAGCCCGATGAATCCGTTCTGATGGATATCCTTGATCCAAACGGAAAAATTGAGCCGGAATACAAACTCTATCTGATCTCAGCGACCGGCGGGAAAGCCTATGCAGGGGTGCTCGCTTCCGAGTCGCCCACCAGTGTGATCCTTAAACGTGTCGATGGCGGAGCCGATGTCATTCTTCGTAAGGACATCATCAAGATGACGGCTTCCGAGCTTTCCCTCATGCCCGCAAATCTTCACACGCAGATCAATCCACAGGATGCCACCGATTTGATCGCGTTTCTGCGGATGACGTTTGCAGGGAAGCCGAAAAGCCAATGAGCTCTCCAGCAGAGTCCACCTGGAAGAAAGGCTTGTCTTCCTTCAACCCTCCAGTCCACGGATGGTAGTCCTGGTGCTGCTGCCGAACTTCTCGATCTCCACGCCCATGCGCTGGGCGAGTGGGACGAAGAGGTTGGCGAAGGGGGTGTTGTTCTCCTTGTCATGGGCAACATGGTGGCCGTGCTTGTAGCCGCCACCGGCAAGCAGGATGGGCAGGTTGCGCCAGCTGTGGGAGGAGGCATTACCGAGGTTGGAACCGAACAGGAGGGCGGTGTGGTCGAGTAAATGCCCACCGGCCTCCTTGACGTTTTTGAGCTTGGTGAGGAATTCGCTGAATACTTCAAACTCAGCGGCCTCGATTCGTGTCAGCTCGGCGATCTTATCCTCATCGCGACCGTGGTGGGAGAGCATGTGCCAGTCGGTGCGAACGCCTGGGATATTGTTGGGTACCGCATTCATGCTGCCGAGAGAGAAGGTGATTACACGGGTGGAATCAGTTTGGAGCGCCAGCAGGATAAGGTCATACAATAGGCGTTGCTTTGCGAGGATGTCAGTACGATCGGCGATCTCCCGGGGTTCTTTCTGGTCGACTGCGGGCTTGGGGAGCCTGGCCCATTGCTTATTCTGCTGCAAGCGCACCTCAAGTTCGCGCACGGACGTAAAGTATTCGTCGAGTTTCTCACGGTCGCGCGCGCCAAGTGTGACATTAAGCGCCTTGGCATCACCCAGCACCGTGTCGAGAATGCTGCGGCTGCGCTCA
>Ga0315334_10001297_pt1 | contig 15357 bp, 11 predicted proteins | sample M150034915metaG_FD_205555 | JGI IMG/M metagenome (GOLD analysis project Ga0315334, IMG submission 205555) | Ammonia-oxidizing marine archaeal communities from Monterey Bay, California, United States - M1 500m 34915 | ecosystem: Environmental > Aquatic > Marine > Intertidal zone | place: USA... | reverse complement strand
GAATTACTAGGGTCTGCTTTTGCGACATTAGTAACTCCCATGCCGGTAATTTCAAAATTCATATTATGAAATCCAGAAGAAAAATCATCAACTTCAAAATTACCATCAGCAAATAGCACACCAACTCTAGAATCGTCCAAAGTGAACCATGAAACAACCCTACTTTGGAGGGTTTGAACCGTTCCTGCATCTTCTAATGAGGCAGAGGCAACTGGTAATGTTGTCAGCGAAAGACTACACATTAGCAGGACACAGGCCATTGCTGGTATCTTCTTCATGCATCGGCCATAATGGATTACGCCTTGAAGTCAACGGTTCCAAGGTTGTTTCATTCTTCTTCAGATGAACTAGGGGGGCCACGGCGAGCGCCGCTACTAGGTGGGCCACGATTACCGCTAGGTGGGGACCCTCGCTTTCCTGCACTAGGTGGGCCACGATTACCACTTGGTGGGCCACGCTTTCCTGCACCAGGTGGGCCACGATTACCACTTGGTGGGGCTCCTCCTCGCTTTCCTGCACTAGGTGGGCCACGATTACCACTTGGTGGGGCTCCTCCTCGCTTTCCTGCACTAGGTGGAGGGCCTCTCTTGACTACTGGATTTTGTTCATCATCTCCGCTATCTTCTTCATCTGTAGAAACGCCTGAAATTGTTGGTATCTTGACACTCATTGTATCAAGCATTGATGCCATGTTATCCTCGTCATCCAAGTCGACTTCCGCGTTATCCTTAGCTTCGATAATCTTTTCCAGTTTTTCGGCCCTCTCCTCTAATGAAACCAATGGAGCCATTACTTTAGCGATTGGTGTGATGCTCGCTGTTTGCGGTTTTGGTGAAGGGCTCATCACTGGGCGTGAAACAGGGGTTAGACTGGCTTTACTTGGCGGCGGTGGGCTTGATGAAGCTGGAGACATGATGGCTGTATCTACTGGTTTCAATGATGCAGTGCCACCCTTTGGCCCACTTGGCCTAGGGGATAAAACAGTATTTGATATTGGATTCATTACCGCTGATTCAGCTGCTGATACTTGACCGTGAACTGGCATTGGTAATGTTTCTGTGGCCACTTCAGTACCTGGGTCCTCAACCATACTTGGTAAGGTCGGCAGCACTCGGTCAGCTGAAACTGGAGCTCTTGCTGGAGCAACCTTTCCATCAGGTGTTATCTCGGGAGTTATCGGACCTATCGGTACAACCGCTTCAGGCATTACAGATTGCTGTGGAGTAAATTCTGGAACGGTTGGCAGTACTCTTTCGGGGGTAATCTCCGGTCTAGGATCAAATGACATCGAAGGTTGAGGTATAGGCTGGGGTGCCGCGGCGGTGGTTACTGGAGATGGAAGTGGTTGCCTGACAACTCTGTGAACTGGTTTTGGTGCAGCCATTCCTGTTGCACCTTGTTCGATTGGTTGTTGTACTTGGCGAGCCATTGGACCGGCTCCTTGTTGAGCAAGAGGACGGCGCTTCAAATCAGGAACAACGGGTCCACCTAGACCTCCGAGTGGTTTTCTTCCACCGGCTCCTAACATTGCATCTGGGCGGGCTCCTAATTTGCTCGGATCCCCTAGCCCACCGGTGGCGGGACTGGCTGGTTGACCAGCAATTGCAGTGAGCCATGATTGTTGTTTAGCAATTCGGCCATCCTCACTCTGAAGACGAGCGAATTCCTTCTCTTTGTCACTTAACGCTGCCGTTTCCACATCTATTTCGAGTTGCAACTTCTCTTCTATTGATTCACGCATATTGGTTTCAGCCATTTCCTTGAATGAATCCATCTGTTCTCCAAGTTGTCCCAATCTATCCTTGATTTCGGCACGCTTGATTCCAAGTTGAGATTCGATTTCAGAACGGATTTGAGATTCCTTGCGACGGATTTCAATCAAAGCCTTATTTCGCATAATTTCCTCGCGCTTGGCCAATTGTTGTTCGAGTTGGCTGGATATTTGGTCTTCCTTTGATACGCGGAATTCCTTCAGGCGGTCTTCCATATCAACTTCTAATTCCATTGTAGTCTCGTCCCTGATTAAATCAAGGTCGGTCTCAAAGGTTAAGCGTTCATTGCGCATTTGAGCGTCGATTTCTGAAAGAATTGATTTCTTTGCTGCTCTTTCTCTCGATTGGAATTCTGTTTCTAATCTATCAACCCAATCGCGCTTCTCTTCTCCAAACTTGAGGTCAAGGCTGTCTCTAAGTTCATTTTCTTGATCATAACGGAATCTGGAAAGGCGGTTCTGAATTTCAGCCTCTCTAGACATTCTGTAGGCAGTAAATTCTTCTTCCAGGCGGCGATTCATCTCCCCTTCTATTTGCTCAGTTAAATCCCGAGTTATACTGTCAATGGCTTGACCAAAGGTCAAATCATATTTTTCGCGGAGGCGCTCTTTGCGAGCCGCTAAACGGTCTGCATAATTTTCAGATAGTTCACGGTTTATTTGTAGGCGTAATTCATCGCGCCTACGAGCAACTGCCATTTCGACATCTTCACGCATCCGGTCTTCCAATTCAGATGTTTGGCGGCGGAGATCAGTTTCAATTTCAACCTGTAATTGCTGTGCAACCTCTTCCTCTAAACGACGACTACGACGCTCATATTCTGCGCGTAATTTGGCTTCTCTACTTCGCATTTTTTCACGGAGTTGATTTTCAAGGCGACGACGAATTCCTATGCGGAGTTGTTCTTCGCGCTCGGAGAGTAAAGAGGAGTTCTCCTCTTCTAGTTTCTCAACTTCACTTTGCTCCATTTGTGAATAATCTAATTCCAATTCAGATTCAATAGTGGATTCTAAGTCCTTGATGCGCGCTTGTAATGCTTGGTCAAATTCTATTTCCATCCTTTCTCTCTGAAAAGTAAGCCGGCGTTGATGATTAGTTGCCATATCTTGTTCCAGTCTTGATTGTAAATGTTGACGGTGTTGTTCAAGGCGACGTTCTTGTTCAACCTCTAATTGTTCACGCAGTGAATCTACTTCTCGCTGCATCTTCAATTCAAGTCTTTCGCGAATATCGGTCTCTTCCTTAGAGAGGGCTTCTAACTCAAGATGAGCTAATTCGTTTTCCATTTCTGCACGTAATTCCCTTTCTAATTGTGAAATAGTCATTTCGTGTTGTTGTTGAAGTTCACTAGCAATAACATCCTGCATGGCGGTTATCCTTTCGGATTGTGCCTTCAGACGCAAGTGGCGGTCTCGCCTTAGACGGGCCCTCAGCCTCTCTTCTTCACGAAACCTGGAACTGCGTTGTACTGCAGCATCCAATGTCGGGCTTCCTGCCCTTGTCATCTGATTTCGCAAGGCTGATAGTGACAATGCGTCACCACTATGGCCATGCCCATCTCTGCCTCTTTGTATGGTTGAATTATCGCTTTCGCTGACGCTCATGGGCATCCCATCCCGAACCTAATGCCTATCCTCCCATACTTAAGGGAGGGGGGTCAAGTTTGCTTTCGCGAGGCTAGATTGATAGTTGATTCATTCCTCGGATGTTTGCTCTTGTAATTCTTGAGCAACAACTGAAGGGCCCAAAATATAGTAAAATAAAACTAAGATGAATGAGGTCAATAACAAAGATGCAGCAATTCTAGAAACTCCCAAGTCATATGCATCACCACCTCTCGAAATGTGAATCATCATTATGATGGTTGCAACTACTAGACAAAGCATCTGTGCAATCGAAGCATACATCGGCCAGCCATTCTTTAATTTAGGCAACTTTCGATCTGAAATCATCATTGCACCTGCAATGAGCATGAATGGAAGGATTAAGAAATCAAAGTAAGGCTTATCTCCACCTTTTCCGAAACAAAGTGGATTGCAATCCCATGAAGAAAGGGATGGACCAATACCGGTAGAGGGCTGCAACCAAATTAGCAAGGAAAGGGACATCAATAATAGGGCAGAGGCAGGACTAGAAAGGCCATTGAAATATGGTACATATCCACCTTCTTCATGAGCGAATCGAGCCAACCTTAGCATTCCTGTAGCAATTAACCAGCAACATCCAATTGCTAATAGAACCGTCCAAAAAGGAGTTGCTGAACCCATCCTCCCAAACATTACGAATATCATTAGTGCTGGAGCAAAACAAAATGAAAGACAATCGGACATGATATCCAAACTTCCTCCAAGAATTCTACGCTTGGAGTATTTACGAGCAACGGGTCCATCTATAATATCTCCAATGATTGAAAGGATGATAAATAATACCGCAGCCCAAATATATTGATTTTTCATTCCAGTGTCATAAGGGTCGTCTAATGAATCAACTGCTAAGACCAACATAAATACAGCAATTGAACCAAAAAGAGCATTTGCCAAGGTGATGAAGTCTGCGATGCCCATCATTCGGTAGGTTGTACGCATCTCTATCACTGTGTTTGTGGAGGTATCTAGCCCTTCAATCAATCCCTACTTATTGGTAAAAAAAGGTTGATTATATACCACTTTCAATTAACCAGTCATTTCGAATTGAGTATCACAAGCAGGACAGGTGACCTTGCGGGTACCAGGTTTAGTCCGTAATCGGAGCCTACGTTCACAGTCTGGACATTCAATTTCAGTTTTTGGCACATTTACCTTTACTTCAATTTCGCATTGACAAGCGCTACACCTTATGTTACAAGGTCTCTTACCAAGTCCAACCACCACAATTTTATTACATTGAGGACAACTTAATTTTTCATCTTCCCATTCTCTCCGAGTTGGTTCATGGTCAATCTTCATCCTCGCCCCGCAAAGCAAGCAGGATATTTCACCCAACACACTTGGAAGTAGACCTTCACAACGAGGGCAAGTTAATGGTGGAGGCGATATCTTTGATTCCACTGAGCGGGCCTCTGATGTTGAATCCTCACTTGACATAAAACTACCTCCTTATCAACGAGAGCGGGAGATAACTGCAACCGCTGCTGGAATGAAAGTGAATGGCAAATCTAAATCAAGACCATTGTCTTGTGCCAATTGCTCTAAGGATTTTTTGATAGATATTGAATCTGATGCATTTCCGGATAGATTTACCATTTTGATGGTGGCTCCTTTTTCCAACATCTCTCGTAAAGAAGGATCGATATTAGAGACCCAAGCAGGTGTTGCTCCTGAACTAGCGGCCGGAGCGGAAGTTTCGAGGCTAACTTGCTGAGTACATTTCCACCAGCGAGCCCTACCAACATCTCTATGGTTCTCAATTAAACCAACCTTGACCAGATGCTTGAGGTGATGATAGAGATGGTATCGCTCGACTCCAACTGCCTTGCACAACTGAACTGTTGACATCTCAGGCGCTGATGACAATTGAGAATACAGGGCATGCCTAGTTGGATGGGCAAGAGAAATTCGGATGGGGTCGCCTCGAATCTTCGTCATCGCCATTCCCCGTGACCTGCAAGCCCGCTCATGCATATTTCAAGGCGTCGCAAACCTTCAATTCATGACAACATGAAAATTGTTGATTTGTTTAGGATTATCAAGAGGATTTTTTTGATGCCACTATTGCCTTGAACGCATCTGTAGTATCATTCCACAGGTCTTTTCCAAGGTCAAACAACATTCTCAGCATGCCTTTGTCCCCAGAAAGGCGGGCGCCATTCAAAATAACAAGTATCGCAGAGGCTTCATGCACCAACACCCCAATCCACAATTGGTCATTATACTGGGATAAGACTGACCAAACAAGAATCAAAGTAATTAATACAGAGATTAGAATGTTCTGAACAACTATGGTACGAGTTTTCTTTGCCAATCTTAGAAGGTTACCGATCAGACGTGGGTCATCTCCAGGAACCAGAACATCTGCTGCCTCCAAATTAACTTGTTCTCCACTACCAATCGCAATCCCCACATCGGAATTTGCTAAGGCCGCTGCATCGTTGAATCCATCTCCTGCCATCATCGTAACATGAGTATTGGAGCGAGAACCGACCCAACTTGCCTTATCATCAGGCGATAAATCACCTCGACAGGCAGCAGCAGGTAAGCCGACTCTTGGTCCAAATACTTGCGTCGCAGTTGTTAGGTCACCACTCAAAATTTCGACATTGACTTTCTGATGATGAAGGTCTTTGATGAGTTCCTCCGCCCCAGGTCTGATATCATCGTGAACGAAAACAAAGAGAGCGATTGCTTTTCCTGACTTACTTAGTAATGAGGCTCCATGGCCTGCTTCTTTGGCTTCTTCAATGGCGGATAGTAACTCTTTTGGGATTGTAACTCCTTCTGATTGTAGCCAATTTGGACGACCGAAGTAAACCTTTGCCGTACCTTGCTTCGCAGTCACGCCGGCTTCCCCGTCTTGATGTTCACTAACTTTGACTTCCTGCAAATCAGCGGTATACTCCATCACCACCGCCGCATAGGGGTGAGAAGACCTTGCTTCAATTCCTCGAGCCAATTTGAGTGCCGCAGATTCCTGTCGCCCTTTAGCCATGACAATTTGTTCAAGGCGAGGTTTTCCTGAAGTGAGTGTTCCAGTCTTATCCAAAAGAGCGAGATTGACTTTGCCGAGGCGCTCCATTACATCTCCTCCTCGAGCAATAGCGCCGCTTCGAGCTGCATTCGCCAAAGAAGCAGCATGAGGAACAGGTGCTGCCAGCAATAATGCACAAGGACAAGCGACCACCCAAAGCAGCAACATCAATTTCCAATTCTCAACATCACCAGAAAGGAACCAAGCCAAGGGCGCACCTAACAATACTAGTGGAATCCAAATAGCAGTGAAAACCTCAACTGAACTCTGTAAACGGGGTGGTTTTTCTCTGAAAGTATGAACGTCTTCAATCAAGCCATTCAAGCGAGTATCGTCTCCAATCGCAGCAGTTTGAATGATCAATGGTCCTTGCTTCAACACTAAGCCAGCAAGCACTTCATCGCCTCTTTCGACCCTTACTGGAATTGACTCACCGGTCAATGGTGCTCTATCGATCGAACCCATTCCTTCAGTCACTATGCCATCGACGGGGATAATTTCACCACTTCGAACTTCGACTATATCTCCGATTTGCAATAATGATACTGGCATTTCTTCACTACTGCATTGAGGTTTTTTTGCCGCAACTGGGGAGAGGTCTTGTGAACTTGCCATTTGAAGAATCTTTTTCGGCTTACTTTTTCCCTTAACCTGACGAGCCATTCTTGGTATTCGGTCCAGCCCTCCTTGCATTGCTTCACGGGCACGCACTAATGCAGAGCCTTCCATATGTGCAGTGAAGGCTACCAAAATAATCACCAAAAGCGCCTCGCTCCAAGCCTGAAGTATAGCAGCCCCAATCACTGCTAATGAAGTTAGAACTTGGAAGCCAATCTGACGACTTTTCAAACTGGCGATAGCCTCGATAAACATTCGATAACCACCCACCAATATTCCCATCATTGCAATAGATGCGACAAGCCATGCTGGTCCTAATGAAGTCGTTTCTAATCCTAAAACTACGATGAATGCAGGGATTGCCAAGGCTCCACCTACCAATCTAATCTGATCCGGTCTAAGCTTTTTAGAAGAAGATACTCTCAATGAAACTTCGTGCCCAATTAAATTTGCAAGAGAAGAGTTTCTTGCCTCAATAATCGAGGGGCTGCAATCAGTTGAAACTTGAATAAGCACAAATCCATCACTATCGATTTGCGCATCAAGAATTCCTGATTGGCGCTTTAGTAATTTGAGTAAACCTCGCTGGTCAACATCAAGACGAGAAGAAACAGCCGTAGCATTTACTCCAACCAATTCATTCCAGCCAAGGTTTGGAGCATGTCCAAGACTAGTTAGAACCGTATTTGCCTCAGAAAGGCTTCCTTTGGACAAATCTACCACTAAACGAACGCTACCTTCAGTGGCAGAAACGCTGCATTCAGAAACAACATCAAGTCGATTCAAAGCCTTTGTTGCCTTGAATGCACAATCAGGACAGTCCATTCCACTCAGTGGCCAAGATATCGATTGCTCACCAGCCACAACCAAATCCATCAATACAGAATCTATTGGTGTGGTTTCAATTGTAACTTCGACGGGCTTTGGAACTTTTTTCGGCTTTGAAGTTTTCACCTTTGGAGGTGCTACCTCATCATCTAGATAGAGGAAGTCACCATCATCGACAACTTCAGCCATACTCAACGTGGGCAAGCAAGCAGTCTTGAACCCAACGCAAAGGCGACGGCACAATCAAGCGCTACTGCCTTTAGCAACAATCATGGGTCTGCTGCCTGATTCACACCAACTTCAAATGTTGGTCATCGATATTGATGGAACTCTCACAGATGAAAATAAATTACTCCACACCGGTGCAGTTGAAGCATTACGCGAGTTAGAACAGGCAGGAATTCCAGTTGGACTAGCAACCGGAAATGTAAGGCCAATAACGTGGGGGTTGTGGCGTTTTCTTGGCCTGAGTGGGCCAATGATTTGTGAAACTGGTGGAGTTATCTGGGAGCCGGCATTCAATCGTCTCGATGTCATGGCTGATGGAGAAGGAGCCAAATCAGCCGCTAATTGGCTTGCAACAAAAATGGACTTAGACCCTACTGGAATTGAATCAAATGCTTGGAGAGAAAGTGAATGGTGCCTGAAGACCGTTGCTGATGACCAGAGAATGAGAGAATTGCTGGCAGATTCGCAATGGTCTGACTTGACGGTGGTGAGAACAGGATTTGCCATTCATCTTGCAGAACCCCAAGTCAACAAAGGTACTGGTCTCCTACACTCTCTCAAGATAAGGGGTATTGAAGCAAATAATGTGTGTGTTGTTGGAGATGCATCCAATGATGACCCGATGTTTGAGGTGGCTGGACATTCCATCGCAGTAGGTGGTGCATTCGAATCAACCAAGCAGGCGGCTGACGTTATTTCGCCTTACCATAGAGCCGAGACCTTGGTCCATTTGGTGGATGAATGGCTCAATTGAAAAATTAATTATTTCAATTGCATTAACCATGGCGAGTCCAAGGTCCAGGTTGGCTAAGTGAACGATACCATTTTGCTCCTTTGAACTCAGTCCATTCATGGCCCTCATTCTCTAATCCCTCTTTATCGATAGGAGGAGCCCAACCAATGACTCCTCTTGCCCCGTCAGAAGATGTAAATGCAGCAGCATGACCTGGGTGAATCCCCATTTTGGTGATTAGACAATTAAGAACAGTTTGTTCATCACAACTTTCTATGGGCTTTCCCAAAAGGGGCGAAGAGGAGGAAATCAACTGGTTATAATTTCTTTTTCGTGATGAAGAAACATTTCTGCCTAACTTCCTTTCATGCTCCTTTCTTTGTGTTTCACCAATTTTCCAATGCGTATAACAATGAGTGTGCTCGGGTTTGAAAACATGTTCAGCACAAGTTTCAGAAGCACAAATTGGATTTCCTGAAAGATCGATTGTGGTGATTGGCCTATATTGAACTGGTTGAGGTTTAGATTCGGACTTCTTGCCACCAGTCAACCAATCAAAAAATCCCATTTATTTCACCTGTTTTGGATACGGGGCGCCCCTACCCCGTATCCACTTGAAGTCTGCCTAAGTGTGAAGTTATCTTCAACGGTCATCGCTTTCGCTCCCTTTGGGGCAATTTACCGAATCCACAGGAAGGTTATAGTCTTCACTTGAAATTTGAAATACGAATACTACAGGATTCAGAACCAATGAAATCCTCAGACATAGGGTCATCCATCTCCACCAAACCACCAAGACGTTGAATCAATTCCAAATGCGGATTTGACCAAGGTTCTTTGCAGCGTTGCTTTTCAGAAGGCAATACTCCCAGATATTCAAAATCCTCATCAGAAAAACCATCCTCCCATTTACGGGGAGAAACTCCTGTCCATGAATGGCCTAAGCGTTCAAATTGTGAATATGCTAATCCAAGGCCGAGTTCCTTCAACCGACGCATCATTTGTTGTTTTTGAAAAGCCAAAGGCACCAGAAGTAACTCTCTATCACCTGCTTTCCAATGATGACAAGGGGACCAGCCGATTTCATCTAACTCATCATACAATCGTTGCTTTCTCTTATTGCCCCAATGACGTGGAACCCAAGCCAATAATGCCGACCTATCTTTAGTACCAGCAACATGAGAACTGGCTTCCATTACTACCCAAGAACCGTGATCTACAACGGTGGCTTTTTCTTTCTGGGACGATTTCTTTTTCGCCTTCACCTTTGGTGGCCAATATGGCATCTTTACTGCCTTTTCGTGACGTGGGATATCCTTTATCCAAGTCCGCAGTGGCTTTGCTAAAGTTTCCTTATCGATGATTGTACATATCCAACCAGTCTTCCCATGAAGCGACGCGGGAAGTCGAATAATACGACGGGTATCTGCCGTAACGGTCTCATCTACAGCAAAGCCAGCAGCAAGGACCCGTTGCAATAATTGCTTACGTTCATCTCTAACTTTTTGCTCTCTAAGGCGGGGCTCTTCGATTGCGAACTTCTCTCTATCAAGGTCTTTCAAAACGATGTGAAATCCTTTACTGCCACTATAGGAAATATACTGTAAATCCAAATTCTCATTTTCTTCTAACCAATCCACCAATGAAGAAGTGGTTTTTCGGGCTGCTTCGAGGCGACGATGACAAAATGGAGTTTGATCGATGTCGAAGACTACCAAATGGTCTAGTAAAATCGGAGCGGGTTTGTTGGTTTCCCTAATTCGAGGTAAGCCGATTGGCTCTAGCCATTCTGCTGTTCCATAATACAAATCAGTTGGTGGCTCGCCTCCAAAGGCCTTGAGCAACTGAGGATATTTGGAAATGCGTTTCCTATTACTGCTCCAACGTCCACTGTCTTCTCGCCATCTAAATTGATGGCGTGATGGTTTGTTCAACCATGAAAAGTCGATTTCATTTTCAGCATACCAGTTATTGAGTTCTTCAATACTGAGAATTTGAGACATAAAAATCATTCAAGAAATTTCTGAATTGCTTGTCTTGTGATATCTATTACGAGGTCAATTTCTTCCGATGTGATTTCAAAGTGAGGGGTATATCGAAGCGCATTTTCGCCACCGTGAATAACACCCAGTCCATTCTTTCTGCACCAAACTTCCACTTGGTCATGACCAACAACTTTCATCTTGACAGGGTCAAGTTCAATGCTCAACAACAATCCTGTTCCTTGGGTCTTCAAGACTACTGACGGGAATTCAACTGCTAATCCTTCCAACTTAGCAAGGAACTCAACACCCATATCGCGAATATTTTGTCTTAGTTCGGGAGTTATCTTATCCAATACTGCAACTGCAGTTTCCAAAGCACGAGGATTAGTAGTCATGGTATTACCATAGATTCCTACTACGTATAATTCAGATGCACGAGGGGATAAGCCAAGAACTGAAAGAGGGTATTGTCCTGCATTGAGGGCTTTTGACCAAGTTTCTAAATCTGGAACTTGACAATCTTCAAAACCAGCATAATCGATTATTGAAAGACAGCCCTGACCGCGGATTCCAGCCTGAATTGAATCGACAAGCAACATTGAGCCATGTTCTAATGTTAAGCGGCGAGCTTCATCATAGAATTCACGGCTGACACATTGCCCTGGGTTTCCTTCTCCTTGAACTGGCTCAAGGGCTACCAATTCGATGAAATAACCTTCAGCATCGGCCGCAGCGAAGGCAGCACGTAATGCTTCGATATCATTGGAAGGAACCAAAATAAGGGTATCTCTATCTCTGAAAGTTGCCAAGTTTGCATCATAGGATGGTAGGCAGGAATGGGATAGTTGGGCAGGACGATCGGTACGACCATGGAATGCCTTCTCGATTGCCAGTAGTTTTGTTGGTTTGCCTGCATGACGACCGCCTTCTCCAGTCATCCGTAGAGAGTTTACATCGGAGATGCGGCAAGCAACTGTTACTGATTCTGAACCGCTATTCATACAGATGAACTTTGAGAATGGGCAAGAACCTCGTGTGTGGCCAAGTTCTTTGCGCAGGCCATCAGCAAGGCGTTTCTGACTAAATGATGGAGTCATTACATTAGCCATTACCCAGTTCTTTGACATGGCATTAATTATTTCATCAGGGCCATGACCGCCTCCCAGCATTCCATAGCCACCATTGTCGTGTAATACCGCTCCATGAGCAGTTACAACCCATGGTCCGCGTGCTGCTAGAGCCACGTATGGATTGATGGTTTCTGAGGCGTAGAAATTAATGTAATCCGATTGTAATTCTTTAACCAATGTTGCTTCATCAGCCTGCGTTGAAGGCAGGCTGTCAAACAAAGAAGATGCCTCCGCAATTGCGCGAACTAGATTGTGATCAGAGGTGCAGAATTTTGCGATAACGTCGTCTGAAAGACCAACTGTCAATTGCTCTCCACATCTACTTCTCATCGAATGCAACAGGGTCACGGATGGTTGGAGAGTTGAGGCGACCATGACACGGGTGGAGGATGGTCTATATTCAATATTGTTATCGACCATCTCGACGCTTTCTTGCCATCAAAAACAATGCGACACTGAAAGCCAATATCATTTCAATCAAGGTTATTGTAATAACATTAAGATTGGGATGGCTTGAGTGAATAATGATGCAAAGAAAGGGTGGGTTTGATGTACTTCCAATGACAACAGGTTTCCTGAACCACGGTCCTGAAGACAACTCCGTTCAGTCCCACCCGTCAACAGGGCCGTGATTCTCAATCACCACTTGAATTGGATTCAACCCTATTGTGTTTTAGGTGATGGGTTGGGCCCCGTAAACAGACTGGTTGGCGTATAAGGCAAATTGCAGCGCAAAAACCTTGGTCTGAAGTGATGAATATGAGCGATTTTCAAAGTCTTGGATTATCCGAGAAACTCCTCCAAGCCGTAAAGAATGAGGGCTATACCTCTCCAACACCGGTGCAAGAACAATCGATACCTCCGTTACTGGCAGGACGTGATGTTCTCGGAGTTGCCCAAACCGGAACTGGAAAAACTGCAGCCTTTGCATTACCTGTTCTGCAAGTGATGAGTCGCTCTCGCCCTCAAGGTAAGAGGTTCATCCGAGCATTGGTGCTCTCACCAACCAGAGAATTAGCCGCACAAATCGATGAGCGCTTTTCTGCATATAGCGAACATCTAGATATCCGCCATCGAGTCATCTTTGGAGGAGTTAGCCAAAACCCCCAAGTTCGGGCATTACAAAGGGGATTGGATATCCTGATAGCAACTCCTGGACGCTTGCTGGACCTCATCGGCCAAGGACACATCGATATCACCAAGGTAGAGTTCTTCGTCTTGGATGAAGCCGACAGAATGCTTGACATGGGCTTCATTCGTGATATTCAGAAAGTACTGAAATTACTACCACAACGCCGCCAAAACCTCTTGTTCAGCGCTACCATGCCAACTTCAATATCAAACCTTGCTGGTTCATTCTTGAGCGATGCAGTCATGGTTGATGTCAGCCCAAAGGAATTGACAGTTGAAAAAATAGAACAAAAAATTATGTTCACTCGCAAATCAGACAAACGCACCCTCTTAGTCAAAATAATCAAAGAAGAAAGAGTTGCGAAAGGACTTATCTTCACTCGAACAAAGCACGGAGCAAATCGCTTAGTTAAGCAACTCGACCAAAGTGGAATTGATGCTGTGGCAATTCACGGCAATAAAAGCCAAGGGGCAAGGACAAAAGCGTTGGCTAGTTTCAAGAAAGGCAATATTCCGATCCTTGTTGCCACAGATATTGCAAGTAGAGGAATTGATGTTGAAGGAATAACTCATGTTTTCAATTATGACCTTCCAAACGAACCTGAAAGTTATGTTCACAGGATTGGTAGAACCGCTCGTGCTGGGCGCTCGGGAATCGCCTATGCCTTCTGTGATGATACCGAAGCTGGTTATCTCGTTGGAATACAACAACTCATCGGCAAGGAGATTCCAGTTGATGATTCACACCAATTTCACTATGCTGGAGCGATTCCAAAACCCGGACAAAAGCCAGGTAAAATCAAGGATGGTAAAGGCGGTGGAAGGCCAAGAAATCACAACCGGAACAAGTCTAGGCAGGGCCCCAGAAGAGGCGGAAATCAATCAAATCAAGGGAATTCAAGTCAAGGAAATTCCAATCGAGGTCAGTCACGCAGAAGAAATAACCAATCCCGACAAAATCGCCAATGAAATTATGTTCGCTTTGAAGTATGACAGAAGCAATCCACCAGATGGTCATCAACCATCCCAGCAGCCTGCATTAATGCATAGCAGGTAGTAGGCCCAACGAAACTGAATCCTAATTTCTTCAAAGCCTTGCTCATCTCTGTACTTGCATCTGTGACTGCGGTAATCTCTTGCATATTTTTCCTCTGATTCACAACGGGCGAACCACCAACAAAACTCCACATGAATTCGCTGAAAGAATCTTCATCATCTCCAAAATGTTCAACAAAGGCCTTCGCATTCTTGATTGCTGAGCGAATTTTTGCCTGATTGCGAATGATGCCTGCATCTGCCATCAAACGTGCAACATCTTCATCATCATATGCTGCAACCTTTACTGGGTCAAAGCCATCGAATAAACGGCGATAATTTTCCCTCTTCTTGAGGATGGTAATCCATGACAAACCAGATTGAGCACCTTCGAGGATGACTTTCTCAAATAAGCGACGCCCATCGCGGTTTGGCCTTCCCCATTCCTCATCATGATAGGCGATGTAAAGGGGGTCTTTTGTCGACCAAGGGCAACGGTTCTGTTCCTGCATGGAAATTTGATGGAGCAACAGCAATTCATTATTGCGTTGTTTGAAAATACTAATCCTACTGGTCTGCACGTGTTTGATGTTGTATTGTGAAACTCTGAATATGCGTGTGTATCACTATGCTCTTTGCTTAGCGTCTCTGCGGCCGAACTGCAAGCCCATTGTATAGCGAAAAGAAATACAAGAGATGGAATAAACCACCTGCTCGCGGATGGGGGGTTTCTTAACCCTCATCGTCAAGCGCTGAATTAGGTATGATTTCATAACTCGGTGTTGTTACCGGACACCATATGTCTACCAAAGCCAACACTTGGGGTAGCATTGGAGCACTCTTCGTAATTGCGATCATGCTCAGCGCGGGTGCTTGGTATATTTTCGTCGATAATGAACAAGATGTATCTATTGACCTCACAAAAAATGTTAGTGGTTGCATGGATACAAATGCAATCAATTTCAACCCTGATGCGGAATTAGATGATGGAAGTTGTGTTTTTCCCACTGCTACAGTATTGGGTTGCATGAACCTGAATGCAACGAATTACAATCCCTTAGCGGAAATTGATGATGCCACATGTACCTATGCGACTCCACCGGTAGAAGGGTGTACTGATGTGAATGCTACCAATTACGAACCAACGGCAGAAGTCGATGATGAGTCATGTACCTATGCGACTCCACCGGTAGAAGGGTGTACTGATGTGAATG
>Ga0315334_10001296_pt1 | contig 15361 bp, 10 predicted proteins | sample M150034915metaG_FD_205555 | JGI IMG/M metagenome (GOLD analysis project Ga0315334, IMG submission 205555) | Ammonia-oxidizing marine archaeal communities from Monterey Bay, California, United States - M1 500m 34915 | ecosystem: Environmental > Aquatic > Marine > Intertidal zone | place: USA... | reverse complement strand
TCGTCTGGTTGAGGTGTTCTGCAGTGCCCACAGAAAAGCTGCCAGAGTGGACTCGGACTGCCGGAGGACAAGGCAGGCAATGCAAGTGAGGACTGCGGACGGTAGAACTCTGTAAGTGTCTTGCTCAAAGTCACTTGACGGATTCGACCCCAAAAGTCGCTCAAACTGATTGAACTTGCTCAGACCCGTAATAGATGCCGAAAAGTCCACGAAAAAAGCCGCCGATCGCAATTGATCGACGGCTCTATTGACTTTAGTGGAGGATAACGGACTTGAACCGATGACCTACGCGCTGCCAGCGCGTCGCTCTCCCAACTGAGCTAATCCCCCGAAAGGTGAACCTGATACTTTATACGACGAAAGCATTTCGTGGAAGGTTCGTTCAGTCGAATATTCAAGAACGTAGAAGGTTGATTTCCGCTGAGTCAAGTACCGCCTTCATGAACAGTCATTTGTCGCGAATTGGAAAACTAACTGCCAGACTCGCGATCCACCTGTTCCAACACGTCCGAAAACGGCACTCGATCGCAGATGCCGAAACTGGGGTGCCGCGAGAGACGGGCGCGGGTAAAACCGGGTGACGTGAGTCCGCAGAGGAATCGTGCCTGATCCCGAGGATGGACAAAGCGATCGGGGTACTCAGCTGATAAATCCTGCAGCACCTTCAGTGCAGATGAGCCAATGGAACGGAATCCTGTGTCAGGGATTTCCCAAGGTCCCTCGCCACGGCATGCGGTACATTCTCCGCACGGTTGGGTCGATTCACCAAAATGCTTTGACAGCGTTTGCGACAGGCATGAGGTTGCTTTGGCGAGTTGAAAGACCTCAGCCAATCGCTCGACTTCACTCTTTTCACGAGCCGCCAGGCGTTCATGCAATTCATCGGCTAATGTTTTGGCCTGATCGATTGCTTTCAGTTTTCGATACCCGTGCACGAGGTCCGACACCTGAACTTCAATCCATCCTTGTTCGCTCATGTGATCGATTGCCCTTACAATTCGACTTCGGTCGACGCCGAGTTTTTTTGCGGCAAGTACTGTGTTGATGGTGAACCAGGTTCGACCTTTGGTAAGTGACGAAAGCACCCCGATGTAGAATTCGCGTTGCTCTCCCACGAAGTGATCGAGAATTTTTCGTGACGTGACCAATGGCTTGATCTTGTACGTGTCGTAGCGAGGTGAAGTTGCCGTGAGATAGCCATCCAATTCCAGATAGGTCAACAGGGTTCGGACAACCAGAATCCGAATATCGGTTTCGTAAGAAAGCTTGTGATGCGAAATGTGGAAGTGATCATGCTGGTCCTTGACCAAGTCGATTAGCCTGCCGATTCCATGCCTTGAGGGTGTGTCGCCATAAGCGAAGTTCTCAAGGACCGTTCGGTCTTCTGGTGATAGCAGAATCTCGCAGGTGGCTTGTTGATCATCCCGACCGGCGCGGCCGATTTCCTGAGCGTAGGATTCCAGTGATTTTGCCGGGTTGTAGTGGTACACATATCGGATGTTGGACTTGTCGATGCCCATCCCAAAGGCAATCGTGGCGACGACAATACCATCGGACGAGGCAATGAAATCCTGCTGGATTTGTTCGCGTTGTTCCGGTTTCATTCCTGCATGATAGGCCGTGGCATTGAGCCCATCCTCGGTCAATTGTTCTGCAATCGCTTCTGCTGTTCGTTGCAGTGTGACGTAGATCAGAGTCGATCCGCGTGGTCGTTCACGAAGACGTGACAGCAGTGTTGGGTATTGGTTGTCTGAATTGACAATGGTGCTCCTGAGGTGCAGATTGGATCGGAAAAAACTTGTTCGGATTGCATCGTCTTCGGCAATTCCAAAGGCGTTGCGAATATCATTCAGAACCGCAGGGGTGGCAGTCGCAGTCAAGGCCAGAATTCGTTCAGCTGATAGCTTTGTGGCGAGCTCTGCGAGTTTTAAATAGTCGGGTCGGAAATTGTGTCCCCATTGACTGATGCAATGAGCTTCATCCACCGCAAACAGCGAGACATGGAGCGATTCAACCGTTGCCAAAAATCGCTCGTTGAAGAAACGTTCAGGCGCAACATAGAGCAACTTGATCCGGCCCTCGCGGATGCTTGCCATCGCTGCACCGAATTCTCGGGCGGGCATCGATGAATCAAGGCGGACGGCATCAATGCCGCATGACGCCAACGCGTCACACTGGTCCTTCATCAACGCGATCAGTGGTGAAACCACTACCGTGGTGCCGCTGAATAGCTGGCTGGGTAATTGATAGCAGAGACTTTTTCCTCCGCCTGTTGGAAAGACTGCAGCTACGTTCTTACCAACCAGCAACCGGTCGATCACTGCTGACTGACCTGCTCGGAAATCTGTTAAGCCGAAACGCTGCTGTAGAACTTCCAGCGGATTTCCGGCCCGCCGGTCAGGTTCGTTCCCTGACTGAATGCTCGGTGCGTCCTGTGCAGATTCCATTTCACCTTCCATCTCTGAGGCTCCTGCTTCCACATCCCTTCGATTCCGTCCTTGCTGCGATCCCTCAAAAGTGTACAGATGTATAGTGTCTCGTCAAGGTCCAAAATTCGGTTGGTTGGATTGTTGCTAGCCTGTGAACTGCTTGATGCCCAACATCCGATCGAGAGAGTCGGCAGTTTGGTAGACGAGGGCTTCCGGAAAATGCTGGTAGGGGTGGAAGTATTCAAACGTGAGGTAACCGTCGTATCCGACTTGGTTGAAGGCTTCCAGTACAGCTGGCCAGTTGGTGGTTCCATCCAGCAGGGGCCGAAAGGCTTCCAGCGAGTGATCGGTTCCTTTCTTTGTGAATTCTTTCAGGTGAACGTTCTTGATTCGTTTCCCAAGAATTGGAATCCAGTGTTCCGGAAACTGATACTCCATGATGTTACCTGTATCAAAGTGCACCTGAACGTAAGGGCTTGAGAAGCTGTCGACAAAATCCACCATTTCCATGGGTGACATCAGAAAGCCATTGAAGAAAATGTTCTCAATGTTCAGGTGAACGTTGAGTTTTTCGGCGGTCGGCAGTAGCTTGCCGATCGCTTTCCTGGCCCTTCGGTCGCAGACATCGTTCGGCGTGGGGTCATGATCTTCTCGCCATGGCATGTGCACAGCACCGGGCACGACAAGCAGGTTTTCAGTACCAAGATCGTGGGCTGCCTGGGTCATCTTCCCTGCCAGTTCCATTCCTCGGGCACGTTCCGTGGGATCATTGCTGGTCAATGGATAGGGCCAAAACAGGAAAGAGCAGAGACCGCTGATCTGGATTCCGATTTCATCTGCCATCTTGCGGATCTGAGTGAACTCAGGCGTGCCCGATTTGGGAGACAGTTCACTTTCGAGATCATAGTTCAACTCGATCCCATCAAACCCCGCATCCTTGGCCAGTTGCAGGCACTGTCGAAGCGTCATTTTTTCAGGGTACGGGAACGCCCACAGATTGATGGACTTTTTCATGTCGTACTTGCGACGTGGTGGATTGGCGTCAGCTGCAGAACTGGTGGCAGCTGTCCCTGTCGCCGCCAATGCTGCGCTGCCAAAGGCGGCGTAAGTCAGCAGTTGTCTTCTTCCAAGTGCCGTTTCGGGTTTTGTCATGGCCGTTTCTTTTTGGCGGGAGGATAAAGGAAGGGAATAGCATTGTCCGTGACTCAACAGCATCAGACTTTGCCAAGGCGGAAGAACCATGCCCTGGATTTCACACTATCTTATCCGCGGTGTGCGAAGGATGCTCATCATCCTCCGACAAATCGATCGCAAAGGGTTCTAGCAACACTGATTTCTGAGGTGCCGGTGACCACGATTCGTCCATCCCGAAACAGCGTCAAACTGTGAGTCTCATCGGGAAAGAGTCGCACAAAGAATGGATTGGCTTGGACGCGTCCAGTGCTTTTCCAGCGTTCAGCCATTCGTCTCAAGTCAATTGTGTGATCGGGATTTCCTGCGATCTGAACGGCATCTCTACCACACAGGGTAGCCGCAGTCTCGGATTGAACTGCTCGATCACCCTCCAGAAATTGATAGTCAGCTTTACCGCAGGCAGTGCAGGAATCACTGAGTGACGGTGCAATTTTCAATTCTCGGAATCGATTGCTCCACAAGTCGATTGATAGCAGTGAACTGCGCACGTCCTGCCGATTCCCTGACAACCATTTGATCGCTTCAGTGGCTTGCAGGCTGGCAACGGTATGGGTTGCTGATCCGACGACGCCAGCGGTATCGCAAGTATCGACGGCTGATGCAGGTGGAGGTTCTGGAACCAGACAACGAAAACAGGGTCGGCCGGTACCGGTGAACAGCCGGACCTGTCCGACGGCTCCCACACATCCAGCATGCACCCATGCTGTCCCTGTCTTGAGCGACCAGTCATTCAACAGAAAACGAATCAGAAAATTGTCAGCGGCGTCGATTACCAAATCGACGTCTTTGAGAATTGTACTGATGTTTCCGGAGGACACATCAGCTACAACGGGTTGCAGGTCGATCGTGCTGTTGATGGCGTGGAGTCGTTCGCAAGCGGCATCGGCTTTTGATCGGCCGTCGATGGCATCCTGTTCGAAATACAGGGACTGCCGCTGCAAATTCGTCCATTCCACGACATCCCGGTCGACGACCACTAGTTGACCCACTCCGGCACGAGCGAGAATTTCCGCGGCAACTGTCCCCAACGCGCCGCAGCCCAGTACAGCGACCCGGGACTTGGTAATGCGGTCGTGGCCAGAGGGTCCGATCGGTGCAAATTGAATCTGCCTTGCGTATCGATTAGCCGGAGTATCGTTGCTCATGAAGACGATCGTCGTTCAAATGCTGGATGAGTAAGTGATTTTCCTGAATGCGATCTTGCCTGCTCGCAGTCCCCAACGCAAGCCTCGAACCCCTTAGCCGCCCTGTTCGCCGATGAAACACAGTCAAACGCCCAACCTGCATCGACTCCGCGAGCGGGCCGAATTGTTGAAAAATCTTCGTCAGTTCTTTGATGGGCGGGGTTTTTTCGAGGTTCAGCCGCCCTGTTTGAGCAGTGATTGCGTGATCGATCCCTACATCGATCCGCTACGTGTCAGCACAAGTGAGTTTCAGTTGAGTGCCGATTGGGAAGGTGAGTTCTTTTTGCAGACTTCGCCCGAGGCTGCGATGAAACGCATGTTAGTCGCTGGCGCGCCGTCGATTTACAGCATTGGTCCAGTTTTTCGCGCCGGAGAGCAAGGCGAGCAACACAACCTCGAGTTCACCATGCTGGAGTGGTATGAGGTGGGGGCAGATGTCGAACAGGGGATTCAATTGTTGGGAGCGCTTGCCAGCAGCATTCTGAATGCGAAGCATTTCGAAGTTCGGCCCTACCGACAGTTGTTTCGCGACGCATGTGGGTTGGATCCGATTGATGCTCCACTGCAAAGTGTCCTTGAATATGCCAGACACATCGATGCATCACTTGCGGATTCTCTTGTGGAGGATCGTGATGGTCTGTTGGATTTGATTTTGAGTCTTGTGATCCAGCCCAACCTTGGGCATGAGTGTCCGACGATTGTGCGTGACTACCCATTGAGTCAAGCTGCGCTGGCCAAACCGTCAACGCAGGACGGTCAGTGCGCTGCACGTTTTGAACTCTTTGTATCTGGCGTTGAGTTGGCCAATGGTTATGACGAACTGCGTGACCCCGATGTGCTTCTGGATCGGTTTCGGGTGTGCAACGACAAGCGTCAAAAAACAGGACGACGTCCTCTGCCACTGGAGATTCCATTGTTGGAAGCCATGCGTTCCGGGCTTCCACAGTGCGCGGGGGTGGCATTGGGTGTCGATCGTCTTTTGACGGTGCAGGTGGGTGAAACCGAAATTTCCAGTGTCATGCCGTTTACGATTCTGACCGCGTGAGAGCAAATTTTCGCATTTGATTTCCGTCTCGGTTACAATGGATCAGGCTCGTCTTGGGAGGTTGATATGAAAGAGTTCGAGACAGATTCACATGGTGGCACGGAAGCCCAGTGTAAAACGACGACACGCAGACTGGTGGTGAACGCAGCGTTCTTGAAAGACATCAAGGACGATAACCACGACTTAAAAGTTTTGCTGGATAAGATTACTCCGCTTATCCTGCATCAGCAGACGGCCAAGAATCACTGGCCAGAGCTGATCGCTTTGATTGGTGACTTGCGAGATCAACTGGCACTACACTTTTCTTTGGAAGAAGCCTATGGCTACTTCGATGATGCGGTCGTTTCATCGCCGTGGTTGAGCGTGATTGCGGAGTCTTTGCGAAACGAACATCCGCGGCTCTTTTCGCGAATTCTGGATCTGGCAGATCAATCGCTTGAAATCTGCTCCGACAGCCACGATCAGGTGTCTCAGTTCATCTGCTGCTTTGATGACTTCCGCAGAGCTTTTAAGATGCACGAGGAAAAGGAACTGAAGCTGATTCTGGATTCTCTGGATGATGGTCTCGGTGTGGGTGATTAAGCCATTGTGCTGGCAAAATCTGTTGATCTGCTAGTTGGCTGTCTTTTTGGCTGCCGACTCGCGGCGGGAAAAACGGCCAACCGCCGCTATAAAACTGGGGACGAGGATCGCGCGGACGTAAAAGGTATCGATCAATACCCCCAGCCCTAAGGCAAAACCGAGTTCTGTGATACCACGCAACGAGGTGCTATTGGCATCGTTTGCAAAGCCGAACCAACTGGCAACGCTCGGAAACCAAGACGATGCAGTCATACTGAAAAACGTTGCCGCCATCACGAGCCCACAGGCGGTGATGATTCCACCTGTGCGTGAAATCGCCCGACGCAGAGCTGAGATCCGGCCAAAATTCTTCTGTTCCTCGACGATTCTTGTCACGAGGTAAACGTTGTAATCCTGGCCCACTGCAACGAGGATCACAAACAGAAATAGCGGCAACTTCCAATCCAGTCCAACGAAGTCGTTGCCGTACGCAAGCTTGAAGAACATTAGCGTCAGTCCGAGTGTTGCGTAATAGCTGATCAGAACGGTTGCGATCAGGTAAAGACACAGGCCAAGCCTGCGAATTACAAGCAGAAGAACCGAGAAAACTGCAATCACGACAGCGATTTTAATGCGCCGATTGTCACGCAAGGTTACTGTCCGCAGATCGATGATGGATGGTGTAGTACCAGTTAACACAATGCTGGACTCAGCCCAGTCGGATTCCGGGTCCGCAACCTGTTGATGCAGAAACTGATCGATGTCACTTACGATCAGTGCCGTGTCCACTGCGAACGGGTCCCCGTCAATCGTGACATCCAGTCGGGCCATACGATTTTCGAACGCTGGCAGTGGAGAAAAGAAGTATTGTTGCGCAATACGATGACTGCGCAAGGCCCGCCGCCGCCACGAATCACGATTCAACAAACCCATGTCTCTGTCAGGCGGGAAATCACCCAGGGGATCATCAACCGTCCGGACTGTTGATACGCCGTTCACGGTGTACAGCTTTTCGGCGAGCGTCTTGATTTGCTTTTCCAGGTCTTTTCGTGGCACATCTTCTGGTCGCACCAGTAGTACAGTGACAGGGTTGATCTGGCCGATGTCAAAGTCGCGAGCCAGCAGACGCAATCCCTGACGGCTGGGTGCAGAATGATTCAGTTGCCCACTGAAGTTGTAGGTCACGTTATTTTCGTTCCAGAGCCCATAAGCACCTGGAATCAAGAGCAGTCCAATTCCCAGCATCTGTGTGGTCACGGGATGTCTGGTCAGCATCAGTGCGATCCAATTCCATAGATTTTCGGTGGAAGATCGCGATTCCGGGTTGGCGTTGCCGTACAGGGTCAGCGGCGCCGTGTTATCCAGTTTCACCGGTGTTGGCCAAAACACTATCGGTCCGATTGCTCGCAGTAAGGCTGGCGTCAGTGTGGTGCAAACCAGCAGACCGACAAGCAGACAGATCGCGATGATGGGACCCGTGTAGTGAAACTTGCCAAAGCTCGCGATCCACAGCATGCCCAGGCCAACCACGGTTGTCATGGCGCTTCCGGTCAGTGCCCCCATCACCCCCGATAGTGCATTGGTGCAAGCTTCGTCCCAAGGTGCTTTGGCAGCTTCTTCTCGGAGTCTCGCGATCAAAAACAAACAGTAATCGGTGCCGGCACCAAACAGAATGACTACTACAAAGATGCGGCTGGTTGTGAAGATTCTCAGGTCGAGTGCCGGAATCGTTCCATCGGTTGACCACTTGGCCAGCAGCGTCACGAGCGAGGTTGAGACGACGACGGCGACGCCAATCGATAGCATGGGGACGGCGACCAGCAAGGGTGCCCGATAGACGATGGCGAGGATGATCAGGATCATCGCGACTGTGATCCACTCGGTGTAACGAATGGCGTCGCGGGCTGCCAGCAGAGTTTCGCCACCGATGGCTGCGGAACCTGTCATCATTAGCTGAAGGCCGGGCTTGGTGTACTGCATGCTGTAGCCGCGGACGTCTTCCAGCAATTCACGCACGACTTCGACCGTCTGAATATTGCCAGTTGCGGCAAGCTCAGACGAAAGTTGCAGCACAGCAAGTTGTGCGTTGTCCTGTTTCAGACTGGCACCAATCAATTGGTCATCCCAGCCCAGAATATCGAGCAGCGATGTCCAGCCTGTGAGATCGCGTTCCGCGATCGGTACTGCAAGCTTTGGCAAGTCCGGCACAAAGATAAGAGCTGCCTCAAAGTCGCGCCCTACATCCTCTTCGGGTTCCTCCAACTCCTCCAGCAATTTACCACGATCCCAATAGGCGATCGCCATTCTTGGTTCTTGCAGTTGTGGTGCGTTGGCAGGAACTTCGTCTGCGATGCGTTCATAAAATGATTCATCAACAGTAATGGAATGATCCAAGGCTTCACGGGCCAGTTTGATCCACTGAGCTGACTTGGTGTTGTCCTTGGCTGGTCCCCCCGTATAGCCATATTCAATAGCTCGTTGCCAACTCACCTCGCCCAGTCGATGGTACAAGCGTCGGAGTAAATCGAGACCAACGATCTCGTCACGCTTGGTCAGCTTGCTATCTTCGCGCCCCAGCACCAGAACGATTTGACTGCGGCTTCTCTTGTCAGGAAAAGCTTGGTCCAGCAATTGACCACCAGCGACACTGCTCATTTTGGCTGGCAGGTATTCGAAGTCACCGTCGTACGCAACATCATTCCATGCAGGAGCGATGAAGCGGATCATGATGGCTGCAAGGAACCAGACAGTGAGTATGACCCACCAGTATTGTGTGACGTGCTTTGCCCAACGATGCGAAATTGAATCTTGCATCCGCTGCGTCAGTTGGGTTACGGGGTGGAGGTGGCGGCAAGCAAACTCAGGTAATGTAGCAAGATCAGCCTCTCTTGTCGGTCGGGTGATCAGGATCCCGTGTTGCGACCTGCCTTGAGTTCCCTGAAATACCGTTTTCAGATACCCCCGAGTGCCGTCATGTTCCAGTCGGCCTGAACACCACGCTATCCCCGCTTGGCTTTGCTGATCATGAACCCGAATCCCGAGTTCGTGTGGCGGAGCCGAAGCCATGCAGATGTGTTTGCCGGTGGACCATTCTATCGCTATTTGTAACGGTTTGGGCCGGAAATAAAACGATCCAAACTGCTGAGGCCAGCATCATTGGATTGAGCGAATTCCTACCCAAGAGCGGCAATTCGATCCGCTGCTTTGGTCAACTGGGTCTTGTTGTTCTATTGCAATTTGACGGATTTGAAAATCTGGACGATTTCTTCAAGGATGGGTGAGTCAACTTTTTCATTGACGCTCTCCAGACGAAGTCCAGCACGCGATGCCTGTTTTGCTGAGGTCACACCGTCGTCGGCTTTCTAAGTGGTGATATGAACAAGCCAGGGTGATACAGAGGTGGACCCTCATTGAAGGCCTACGTCATGTCCCGGTATTGGCGTAGTTGGGATGCGGGAAAGATGGGAAATCTAGCAACGAAAAAACCGACTTCCATAGGAAGCCGGTTTACCGAGTCGTTTCCAATGATGCCATGCTTATTCGAGAATCCGTTCAATGTCGTTCATGACTGCGGCCACATCGACCTTTTCGGATGTAAAGATGTGCGTATTCACGACCTGGCTGTCCTTTGCCACGACGACGGTCACCTCAGCATCAGCTGCTAGTTTGTAGTTGAGCGGACCCGTTTGAAGCTGTTTCGCCACCACCACAGGAACATGTGTGACTTCAGCGGCAGTCGCCACTTTTCCAGCAGCTTTTTTGACGTCATAAGAGTTCTCTCCCATGATGGTTACCAAACCCTTAAGGCGGCGGCGTCGGTTTGAGGAAACAGCCATATCGATTCGTCTGACCAACTCTGTGACACGCCCCCCCGTTCGTCTTGCAAACACCATTATTATCGGACTGGATCCGTACCGACAGCGGTAACAGAGTTGCTCACCCGGCGCGACACCATCATTGGTGGCTCCAGCGACCTTGGTGACATAGAACACACCCACAGAATCACCCTGCTGCAGCGGGGTCTTGTCCGTTGGCTGATTCCCGTTTTGAGCGACAGCAGTCACTTGCTGGAGCTGTGCAGCCAGCAAACAGCCCATTAGTGCAGCGATCAGGCTTCCGCTGGACAATCGAGACATTGATTATTTGTTCCGCGGGTTGACGATGAGGGTTCCAAACGGCACTCAGGGTAATCAGGAAGCTTATTCTTACCACCCTTTAGCGGTTCGGAAGTATGCGCTCGTTTTACGATCTGGATAGCCCTTGATTCAAGATTGGGCGGAAACAGTGATTAACTTGCCTGAGGGCCAGTCCTTTGTGACAGAATGTATCAGCACATTAGGCTGGAAAATTCGCCCAAAAAGCAGCCTTTCAATGATTCTTGCGACGTTTAGATTCGAGTTGCCCGCCAGAGTGATGTGCGATCCACGTCTTTGGGGGGTGACAAAATAGTCAGCCAATCAGAACACCAAGCTCAGCTGCTTGGGTCTCCGGGGCGTGGTTTTCGCTCTTCACGCGAGAGACGTCAGCTCACGGGATCGAGATCGAGTCGAATTCGACTAGCGTCCCGGATGGACCTTTGATTTTTAGTTCCAGTGATTTGATCAAACCTTGCCATGCACCATTTTCTGGCAATGGGATGGAAAGGGTGGACCAATCCCGGTTGGCCTGGATGTCGAAGCGGACGATGGGCTTGGGTGTGTTCTGGGTTGCGTTGGTTGCCATGAATTCAACGCTGACATCATGATCGGCCCGAGCGACAACAGTGAAGTAGCCTCGATTTTTGTTGGCCGACAATTTCAAGCCCTCGCGAACCAGACTGGCGTCTCCGCCGTCGAGGTAGAAATCGAGGTAACCCTGTCGACCAGCGATGTTGCCCAGTCCGGGCGACCCCGCCCAGCCTTCTGTTTGCCAGCCACCGCAGTCAAACGTGAATAACAATTTGCCATCCATTGGATTGCGGCCATTGATCTTCTCCCAAGCATCAGAGAGGCCATCGCCGTCACTGTCCACGCGGACCGTTTCGTACTCGGGGTTGACCGCCCGACCCCACTTGTGATCTTGAGCTTGATAGGCCATTTCCTCATCGGATTCTTCACCAACGCCAGCATCGCCTTTCGCAATCCACTTGTCGAGCAGTAAGCGATGCTGTTCCAGTACCTTCGAATGCGTTGCGTCGGTAGCCAAATTGTTCAATTGGCTCGGATCCGAAATCACATCGTACAGTTCCTCAGCAGGCCGTTCGCCAAAATAGATTTCTGTCAACTTGGCTGGCAGTGTTCCGTCGGCATACAGTTGCCTGAGGTTGAGAACGTAATCTTTCGAGTCACGGTACTGAGGTTGCAGAAAGATTCTGTCGGTCTTGAAATTGCGAGTGTAACGATACTGATGGGTGCGGACCGTGCGCACCCGGTCAATGGTATGATCGAGACGATCCTTTGCCGCGAAGACCGAACTGCGCGGAATCAGTTTTTGGTCAAACAGATTCTGGCCTTCATACCAGTCGGGAATTGGGACTCCGGCCCAAGCAAGGGTCGTTGCCGACAAGTCCAATAGATTGACCAAGTCATCTCGAACAGAACTGGCGGGCACGTAGGGTGCCGGGCCAGCCATGATAAAGGGGACATGCAAGCCTCCCTCGGTTGGCATCTGTTTATGACGTACCAGATTGTTTGCTCCGTGATCACCGAGGTAGACAACGATGGTGTTGTCCGCGAGGCCGGAATCCTTGAGCCCCTTGAGTACCTGACCAATGAAGTCATCATCTTTGCGGATCGCATCGTAATGCTGTGCTACCACTGTTCGGTACATATCGTTCTGAGGGTAGTCAGGAGGTACAGTCACAGTTGATGGATCAACTTTGCGATCCGCTGGGAATTTGGTTGTGTTGTTCTTGCCCCCTGCTGTCTGGATCTGCCCAAAGAATGGCTGGTTTTCCTGCAGTGTTTTCCAAGGCACCTCACCTCGTGAATTCTTCATTAGCGAATACGTTGCCGGTTCATCCCAGACAAAGTTGTAGTCGGTTTTGCCAAGATTGAACGTGAAGTAGCCGTTTTCCTGTACCAGTTGTGGCAGTAGTTTGATGCTTGCAGGTAAATTCAGTTTGGCGGGTCCGCGAGACGATCGGTGCTCGTGCGCGTTAAAGCGGATCTGGTTCTGACCGCCCATCAAGGCCGATCGGCAAGCTGAACAGACGGGTGCTGGCACGAATGCACGTGAGAACAGAATGCCACGCGATGCCAGTGAATCGATGTTGGGCGTGGCTCCCTGATTGATCGGGTCTCCGTAGCAACCCATCCATGGAGAAGTGTCTTCAGCGAACAGCCAAAGAATGTTCGGTCGGTTCTGTTTGCTGGATTCGGCTTTTTGATTCTGTTGAGCGACGGTGCTGGACGCATCTGAAATCAAGTGGCAATAAAAAGCTAGCAATACAGGGAGCCAAGGCAGAATTTGTCGTTGCATGGGGAAGTTGCTCGAGGGAATGAAATCGCGGGTCAAAATCAATGATAGCCATTCTGTGCGTGAGTGTCTGCAAATATGCAGTTGTTCAATCAGCCAACTGCGAAGATTACCGTAGTCTAATCTAGCCATTTCTCAAGTTGCTTGCCGTCTTGAACCGATCTTGAACGAGTGCGCACGCTGTGTGCCCATCATTGTGCAACAGATTTGACCAAGGGTCGTCCATGCGATTAAGGCTTGAAGATTCAGCTGGAACCAACCTGATGCTGGTTCTCGTCATCTTTGTCACGATGGCGTTGCATGGTCGGGTTCTGGGTCAGCAAACCAGACGCTCGGCGAGTCGCGGAGCGTTGATTGTCGATCTGCCGCAGCCGGCGGTTCAGGTTGCGGCCAAGCCTTTGGCTGCTCCCCTGAAACGGAGTGGAACGATCCATCGCTTTCTTGTTGAAGGTCCAAGAGATATTGTTGTAGCGCCGGGTAGTGTGGCACCTGAGCCAGTCCAAGGGTTGACTGTCGAAGTGTTGGAAGACCTTGCGTCGAAATCCAACCCGTCGATACTTCGCGCCAATGCACAGATTGCCGCGGCCCGTGGACGGGCTTACCAGGTTGGTCTTCGACCGAACCCGGAGATAGGGATGGACTTTCAGCAGTTGGGCAGCGAGGGCCTGGCTGAGCAGTACGGAATCATGGTGCGTCAGGAAATGGTCCGCGGCCAAAAGCTTCAGCTGAACCGTTCGATTGTCATGCACGAAGTAGCAGCACTTGAGCAGGCTTGGGCAGCCCAACGGCAACGTGTAATCACTGATGTGAGGATTGCCTACGTCCGTGCTTTACGCGCAGCCCGCCAGGTAAGACTCTCACAACAACTAATGAAAATCGGACTCCAGGGTCTTGAGGTCTCGAAGGAGTTGTTGAGTGTTGGCGAGATTGGTCGTGCCGAATTATTGCAAGCTGAGATTGAAGTAGAGTCAGCCGGGATATTGTTGCAGAATGCTGAGAATCACCAGATGGCCGTCTGGCGGGAACTCGCTGCCGTGACTGGCCAAGCTTCGCTCGCCATCCAACCGCTCGCGGGTGACCTTACAGCCTCTGGCGAGGATTTGCAGTTCGAGCAGTCTTTGCAAGAACTGCGTACCGGTAGCCCTGAAGTTGCCGAGGTTTTTTCAGAAATAGAGCGAGCTCGTTGCAATCTCAGACGCCAGCAAATCGAGGCCAAGCCCAACGTCACTATTCAAGGCTTGATCAATTGGCGTGACAATGGAATTGGCGGTGATCCTGATGGCGCGATCACGGTTGCCCTTCCCTTGCCCCTGTGGAACAAGAACGAAGGTGCGATTCGTGAAGCCCGGTATCAACTTAACGCTGCTCAGCATGCCTTGAGTCAAGTGGAATTGGAACTCAAGCAGCGATTGACGCCGGTATTCGAACAGTACCGCAACGCAAAAGAGGAAGTGCGTCGTTATGAAGAACGGATCCTGCCCAAGGTTGCCGAAACGCTGGAACTGACACGCAAGTCCTATGAGCTTGGGCAAGTCAGTTTCAATAGTCTTCTCATCGTTCAGCGGACATACGCCAATACTCAGATTGCGCATCTGGATGCGGAAGAAGATCTTCGCATCGCCCAGCTGAAAATCTCTGGCATGCTGCTTTCAGGCAGTTTCGGGTCTCGGATTCCTGCCACTCGCTGATTGCCTCACGCTGCGGCGTGTTCAGACGATGACGCAATTGGATCTGTGTCCGATGCGGATGCAGATCCAATTGCGTCAATGCCTGCCACCGCGACGACGAGGTTGGTGCCAATGAATCTTTCCGATGTTCTTGGATTTTGGTCGCGAGAAAAGGGTTAGAATGCCCACCGTTGCCCATTGGTTGGGCATTCCTCTGCCAGCGGGCCGGCGGGATCCGCGACGAACGAACCTGCCCAGGAGAACATCATGGGACTGCGTTTTTCCTTCATCATTTTATTCACTCTTTGGCTGAGCTTGGCGGATAATTCAATCCGCGTTCATGCACAGGTAAAGCTGGATGCTTATCCAGCAACGGAGAAGCAACGCGTCACAGATGAGTATCATGGGACGACAGTCAGCGAGAATTTTCGATGGTTGGAAGAAGGTCAAAATCCGGCGGTTCAACAGTGGAGTAAAACGCAGAACAGCTATGCACGCACGATTCTAGATTCCCTGCCTGGTGTCCCGAAGCTACGAAAGCAGATCACCCAGATTCTCCGTGCCAAGACTGTGAGTTATGGCAGCATCGCGTTGCGCGGTGGAAAGTGCTTTGCCATCAAGCGTGAACCGCCTCGTCAACAGTCATTTATCGTCGTTATGGACTCGGTGAATGATGTCGCTGATGCTCGCGTCATCGTTGACCCCAATGAAATTGACTCATCCGGCACCACTTCCATTGATTGGTATAAGGTGTCTCCCAACGGAAAATGGCTGGCCGTTTCCATGTCGAGTGGTGGCAGCGAGATTGGCAACCTGACTCTTTAC
>Ga0315334_10001293_pt1 | contig 15373 bp, 8 predicted proteins | sample M150034915metaG_FD_205555 | JGI IMG/M metagenome (GOLD analysis project Ga0315334, IMG submission 205555) | Ammonia-oxidizing marine archaeal communities from Monterey Bay, California, United States - M1 500m 34915 | ecosystem: Environmental > Aquatic > Marine > Intertidal zone | place: USA... | reverse complement strand
AACAGGCCGCCATTCCGCTACAGCAGGGCAAGGGCGTGAATTACACCCAAGCTCAAGTCAAGCAGGTCATGGACCTGAACACCATCGAGGACAACAGCGCCTTCCGCCGATTGGCCGAGCGCATCGTCCGCCAACAGGAGGTGATCGAGGCCGAGGCGGGCGCCATCCAGGCAACGCTGCCGGGCGTTGGCCAAGAGCTGAGGTTCAGCCAATCGGTGCAGAGCAAGGGCGGGGATGATCTGGTGGTGAAACTGACGGCCAAGGCCACCGGCACGGCGTTCCCGGCGGGAAAACTGGGCCAGTTGCTGTTGATCTTCATCGTGCTTGGCCTGATCCGCCTCGCGGCACCCAATCCGGAGCGATGACGGTACACCTGGCTTTACGGCAGTGGAACCAGTTGGTAATTTTGGCGCCCGATAACGCTGGTCATGAATTATTTTTTGGAAACAGAGGTGAAGCCGATTCAGGTCGATAACGGCCTGTCGCTTCACCAGCGGTACCAGTCGATACGGTACCGGGCGATCCGTTTCCCCGGCAGCGAGCAGGCTAGCATACGGCCGGCAGCGATTGACACCCGCTTCGGTAATGCGCCCAATGTGGCATCGCCCTTAGCCGGGGTGTCGGTTGGCCAAGCGAGCGGCCGCCTGGCCACCCAGCCGTTCACCGACTATGGCTACCCCGAATTCACCGTGGCCCGCCGCGAGGTCGCCTACGGGGTCAACCCGTTCCCGTCCGGCTTGAACGAGGTCGGCTGAGTTTAGATGAAGGACACCAAGGTTGCCTCTGTACAATTCGAGCACGCGCCCGGGGACAAGCAGTCGAACCTCGAGAAGGTGCGCCGTTTCACCATCGAGGCGGCAGAGCAGGGTGTCGAGTTGGTGGTTTTCCCGGAGATGTGCATCACCGGCTACTGGCATCTGCGTGACCTGAGCCGCGAGCAACTCTTGGCCCTCGCCGAGCCGGTGCCGGCCGGTCCGACGACCCAAGAGTTGTTGCGTTTAGCCAAGGAGCACAACCTGAGTTTGGGCGCGGGACTGCTCGAGATCAGCGACGAAGGTGAGATGTTCAACAGTTATGTCGTGGCGATGCCGGACGGGCGGACGGTGTGTCACCGGAAGCTGCACGCCTTCGTTAATGAACACATCGCAAGCGGCAACGAATTCACGGTATTCGACCTTCCCAATGGCAATCGTGCGGCGATTTTGATCTGTTACGACAACAACCTGTTCGAAAACACGCGAATCGTGGCGCTCAAGGGGGCGGAGATATTGATCGCGCCGCACCAGACCGGCGGCTGCCGGACGCCGAGTCCGCGCTGCATGGGCGTAATCGACCAGGCGCTGTGGCATGCCCGACGCGAAAACCCGGAGGCGATCGAGGCCGAATTTTACGGCTCAAAAGGCCGCGAGTGGCTATTGCGCTGGATGCCGTCGCGTGCGCATGACAACGGGATGTTTCTCATCTTTAGCAACGGCGTCGGCATCGACGGCGACGAGGTGAGAACCGGCAACGCGATGATTTTTAATCCCTACGGCGAAATTCTTGCGGAAACGTGGGTGGCCGATGACAAGATGATCGTCGCCGAGCTTGAGGCGGATCAGTTGACGATGAACGTTGGCATGCGCTGGATTCAAACGCGCCGACCGGATTTGTACGAGAGCTTGGCCAAGCCGACCGGCCGCGAAATGGACACACGAACCGTCCGCTTCAAGGGTATCGAGAAAGCCAACTGAAGCGCTTGGCCAAGTGGAGATCACCCTGATTCGTCAATCGTGACAAGGGCGCTCCATTCGTTTTTGTAACGGGCGCGGGCGTTCAGGATGCCACCCTGTTTTATTTTGACTGTGTCACCATTCAATGAATTGGCCTGGGGGGTGATGACTCCCCCTATTTCTCTAGGGTCGGTACCGTTTGTTGTGTAGAAAATGTGACCCAGTCGGGATGTGATTTGAATCGACTGCATGTCGTCGGTCGTATGTTTATATTCAGGTGCCGGCACATCTGAGATGACGCCGTGGCCGTAAAGTTGGGCCAAAACAATTTCACCCCGATTCGGGAAGTATTCGTGGGCGAGTCGGTTGATTTCGTGTATCCAGTCGTCGTCCCGGTTGCGTGGGCGCCTTTCGCGCGATGCAGCGCCGCCAGAAGGTGTTTGGGAGGAGTCGCCCCAACGAGCTGATTCACAAATAACCGCAGTTTCGATTTCCTTGGATCTTGTCAGGAATCGCCTTTGCACGGACTCGGCAGTCAACACACCGCCATCAAAAAAATGTTTCTGTACCCTGTCGCCGACCCGGACGCGAAATTCTTCATTCTCAAGACATTGCTGCCAGATCCACTGCGGGTTGCTGCCGGAGTAGCTTTCACCAGCGGGGAAGGGGCCGGTGCGGTCCTCCCGGACATCCCTGAACGTATGCTCAGCGTCCCAGGCAAAAAAACGGAACCCATCCCGGCTGTTCCGGTTGCGAATGCCGTACCAGTTGTTCGGGCCGAAATTCTGCCCCCAGGCACTGACTGGAGCGTCATAGTTTCCGCCGTAAAAAATCACCAGCATGTAGTCGATCAGGTTGTCCACATCCAGCAGGCATTCGTAGTCCGGGTTATCCGAGCCGTCCGCATTCCTGCCGAGCATCCTGAAGTAGGCTTCATTTGTCCGGAGTCCCGCCTTAGCCTGCTTCCAGAGTCGCTCCCAGGCGTCGAGGTTCCCGTCGTTGGCCATCACACCGACGCTACTGTTGCGATCCTTGAGATAGGTGCGCCCCTTCTTGATGGAGTCGTACTCCTCCTTATTGCCGCCAAAATATGACTTACCGAACGATGCTTTGATCCGTTCGCAGGTGTTGTACAGCCCCCAGTATTGGCCGTTGATGAACAGGTGACAAAACTCGCCTCGGGCGGCCGGTTGCCCCATGGCCAACTGCAGGTCCCGGTTGAATTGATCCCGCAAAAAGATCGCCCGGTCCTTATCTCCGATGTGCCACGAGTAATTTTGGAATGTTCGCAGGTCGAAATTGTCAAACGTCCTAGCGCCGGCGTTGCCGAAGAGTGGGAAATCCAGTTTGGAAGGGCCATAGGTATCACGAAAGAACAGTCGGAAGGAGTGCTTGGGATTGTACCTGCGTCGGCTGAAACCGCCGCGAATTCGGATGCCGCAGTCGACCTGAAACCCCTTTGAGCCATCAGGCAGGATGAACTCGACGGAGCAGGGGCGTTCGGACTCGCGCCCATCCCATTCGGCGTTGGCATAGATGCCGCTCTTCCGGTCGAACAGGTCGTCCAGGTTCATCACGACAGAGAACGACGGCAGCGAGCGAAAGCCGGCAATCAGTTCCTTGGAGTAACGCGGGTCATCGACGATCCGGGAATCCATCCCGTAATCCACCTTGTTCTCCCCCCAGATGTACGGGAACGACTCCGGCGGCAAACCGTCCGGGGATTGTCGAATGATATCGTTCACAAAAAGGAACGTACGTGTTGTCGGCGTTGAGGGCTTAAAGCCTGGCTTGAAGGCGGATGCGCGTAGTGTTGTCGTGGAGGCGATTGACATAGGCGAGTGGTAAAGCTTGCCGTTTTTTTCAGTGGGACTGGCGCCATCCAGGGTATAGCGAATCTGAGAACCTTCCGTTTTCGTTGACAGGCTTAACTGAAACGGTTTTTTGTGCCAGCCACGCCTTACACTGTATTTCACATTGCCTGCTTCTCCGGCGATCGATTTTCCGTTGGTAGCCCCCGGGGTAGGTTTGCCAAAAAACTGTTCCACTTTATCCGGATTTTTCTGCCAGTTAGAAGAGAGCCCGTAGGAGATGTCCTTTTTCTGTCTTGGATAGGCTGGCACGAATTCGTGGATGGTCTTGAGTCCGTCTCTGGCAAACAGGCCGAGATAATCCCCCTTTCCCTTGAGGGCGAAATTCGCATGCAACGGGGCGTTCGGATCGGCGCGGTCCTTGCCCGAGAGAAAAATAACCAGATGCTCGCCCGGCACGATTGTGATTGTCGGAATCTTCCATCGCATCGGTTTTTTTCGGTTATCCGTCAAGTAGGTGCCAGAAAGATCGACCGACTGTTCGCCGTAATTATGGAGTTCAAGCCAGTCACTGTAGTCACCGTCTTCGTCCTGCAAACCAGAGTCATTGATGGCGGCGAACTCGTTTATCACGATCGTCGGGTCGGCATGCGCCGCGAGGCCAAGTGCGATCATGAGCAGCAGGGGATGCGTCATCACTGTTTTAAGCCGGATCATGGCGGAGAGGTGGTTTAGCGAGTGGCGGCTTCCTTTTCCCGGATGGCCTTCAGTTCGTCCCTGCTGGCTTTTTTGTCACCATCGGAGTCGAAGCGTTTCCAGCGGGACTGTTGCCCTTCCGGTTTCTTGTCTTCAAGGCCGCTGATACTGCGGCGTATGTAAGCATCATAGGGATTGTAGTTGTTGCGGCCCAGATTCCCGATAATTCTCTTTTTTTCCGCGTCGTCGAGTGTGCCGTTTTTGTTTGCATCGTAGCGAGCGGTCACCCGCTTGATCTCCGCGCTCCGTGCTGTTTCCCACTCATTCCCATCGAACCGGTTGTTTTTGTTTTTGTCGTACAAGTCCAGCCATCGTTTCGGAGGGCCTTCCTTTTCGACCTCCTTTCGGCGTTCACTGTTTCGAAGCTCGGCGATGCGGCGTGACCGCTCCTGTGCATCCATTTTTGTGGCCAAGCGCATTGTCTCTCGCTCGTTTTTGTTTAGAAATCCATCTTGGTCCTTGTCGAAACGGGCTAGCATTTTTTTGCGCATATCGGCAAGGGGCGTTTTGCCTGGTTGCTCTGGGTTTGGGTAAAGTAACGGCCATGGGACCTTCGAGTCGCGTCTCTGCGCGAGCGCATCAAGTTGGCCGACGACAAAACAACCGAAGAGGAAGATGAGCAACAGGTTTTTTTTCATGATATTCAAAAAAGTGTCGAAACAGTCACGGAATCCGAATTCGAACTCCACAGCCGGGGAAACCGCCTTCACAATAATGAACGATTCAAGTCGGGAAATCCTGACTCAATTTTCATTTTTGTACCTTGTTTAGTCGCTTGGCCAAGGGCGGGGTCAGCCCTTCGGCACGAGGCGGATGGATTTTAGGTCGATCAAAAAACTGTCCAGTTCGCCGGCCGACCGGACGACGGCGCGCTGTCTGCCGCGCTCGAGGCGGATCGTGCCCAGACTGTCTTCGCGGTAGTCGTTCCACGTGCCGGTGCCCTCGACCGGCGCAAGCAACTCTGCGCCGCCAATCCGCAGCTGAAGGTGGTTGCTTGTGCCGGTGCCGTCGCGTGCCCAGTTGAGCCGCACCTCGTACTCACCGGCCGCCTTCGTGTCGACGGTCCAGACGGCCTTGTCATTTGCCGAGCGCCAAAAGCCGAGGTTGCCGTACTTTTCCTCGAACAGGAGTGTGTCGCCGTAGATCTCCGCGTTGGTGGCAGTGAGCAGCAGCATCCCATCGCTGTCGGCCTTGACCTGCCCGGGAGTGTTGCCGGGTTGACGCTTGGGAGGTACGCCGGATGCGTTGATGTGCGCCACGAGGTCGGCCAGGTCCTGCACGGACAGCACCTGCTCGAGACCCTCCGGCATGAGGGAACGGCCAAGGCTCGAGAGGGAGGCTACGTTGCTGCGGAGCAGTTGCCGTTGCTGACCGGCCAGGTCCATCAGCGTGATGCTGGTTGCGGTTTCACCCGTGATCATGCCGGCGACTCCATCGCCCCCACTGGTGGTGGCTGAATAGACCATGAACCGATCCTCCACGGCGCGGTTAGGGTCAAGGATTGCGGTGAACAGCGCGCGCGCGGACTTGTCGCCGAGCGAGGCGAGATCCGGCCCGGCGGGGTTGCCGATGCTGCCGAGGCTGTGGCAGGTGGCGCAGTGCAGCGCAAAAAGCGTTCCACCATTGTCGGCGGAGCCGCCAAGCGCTCCAGCCTTGGACAGGTGCCCGGCCGCGAGTTTACTGCGGCTTGTGGTTTGCCGGCCAAGTAGCTCGACCGCCCGGCTTCGGAGCGCCTTGTTGCGGTGGGTGGTGAGGAACTGCCGGAAAACCGGGCCGATCTCCGCGATCGCGATCGCGTTGCCGCGGATGGCGGCGAGGAGACCCCGGATGGAGCGCTCGCCGGTGAGGAGTTGCTGGAGTACCGCTCGTTTTCGGCTGGGGGAATAGCCCTTCCATTTGGCCAGCAGAATAGCCGAGGACGGGTCGCGCCCGGCCAGCTCCCTGATGCTGAAATCGAACAGCTCCCTTGGGGAACGGGCTGAGAGTTGCCCGGCAAGCAACCGGTCGGTCTTGTCTTGTTCACCGGGCAGTCGGCAAAGCAGCTTCAGCGCGGCGGCTCGTCCGTCCGGTGTGGCCCCGGCATTACCGACCATCGCGCGGAGGGCCTGCCGGAAATTCGCGTTGGCGAACTGTGCATCGAGCGGCAGCTGCCGGCTGCGTGTGCCGGCCAGCAGGGCGGACAACGCCTCCAGGCGCCACGGCTCCAGTTCGGCGGTGTCACCGGTCAGGCGGCGGAGCAGTTTTTTGAGGTCGTCGTCGTCGGCTTCAACGGCAGCCAAGCGCAGCATGGCCGTCATCAGTCTTTGCTTTTCTGCGTCTTGTGACCTGGTAAAAAGCTGATCGAGAATCGGGACGGAATGCCCGACGGCGGAGGAGGCAATGGCGGCCTGCAAGTTGGGTTGACCGGCGGAGGCCTTGGCCAAGCGTCCGAGTAACTTGCCGGAGATGGGCGAGTCCCATTCACCGAGAGAGAAGGCGAGTTGGCGGCGGACGCGAATGTCGGCGTCATCAACCAGGTGTCGCAGCGCTTGCTCAAGCGCGTCGTTCGGGCCGGAGTGTAGCAGAAACTCACTGACGCGGACGGCGTGTTCACGGACGCCGGGATGGTGGTCGCTCATGCCGGCAACGGCGTGTTCTGCCTGCAATTGCCCAAGACCCTCGAGTGTGCAGAGTGCGTGCAAGCGGGCCTTCGGGTTGGCGCTGGATTGCAGTAGCTTGGTCAGGTGCTTGGTTGCGGTTTTATCGTTTTGCTGCACGAGCAACTGCTGAGCGGTGTCTCGCTGCCAACCGTTTGGACTGTCGAGTGCGGCGACGAGTTGGCTGGTGGTTTTGCTGGCAAGATTGGGGATCGGTTTTGGTTTTGTACCGTCCGGGTAAACACGGTAAATCCGGCCGCGATTCGAGCCGGAACGGAGGTCGATTCGCTGTTCCACGTCGTTGGGAATCCATTCCGGGTGCTCGAGGACGAGTCGGTAAAAGTCGGCGATCCAGAGTGCCCCGTCCGGCCCCGTCCGTAGGGTAATCGGCCGAAACCACGCATCCCGCGAGGCTAGAAATTCCGGCCCGTCGGCGCCTTCGGGTCGACTGCTGGTGAAACTGACCCCGTTTGGCTTCAGCAGTTCACGGCGCACCACGTTGTAGGCCGGCGCACTGATGAACAGGTGCCGGGCTGACTTTTCGCCGAACAGGTCGTCGCGGTACGGCGCGGGGCTGTTTGCGGCCGTGATGTGCTGAAACGTGCCCACACCATTGAAACGCTGCAACGGCCGACTGATGCCGTTGATCTGGTGGGAGCGGTCGTAGTTCCCAAGCGGCTTTCGGGGAGAGGGCGCGATGAAGTGCGGGTTGCGCCGCAGGTAATGCTCCGACTGGGTGTAGTGCCAGGCGAGGCTGGGGTTGTTGTTGCCGAACCAGTTGCCCCAGTCGTCGCGGCGGCGTCCGTACTGGGTCTGGCCGGTCTGTGTTTGGAACGTGAGAGTGTCGGGTCGGAACCTGAAATCGCGCCCGCGAATATTGATGTGTCGGTCGCTCCCGGGTGATGTGATCACGCCACCGCTGTCGCCGTTGGCGCCGTACACCCAGTTGTCTAGCCCGTACTCGAAGCCGTTCATTCTGTGCTGCTGATTGCCCTCGCGAAAGCCGGTGAAGAGCACTCGAGATTCGTCTGCCCGGCCGTCGCCATCGGTGTCCCGCGCAAACAGGATGTCCGGGGTGGCGCTGATGAGGACACCGTCGCGCCACGGCATGATGCCGTTGGGGAACGCAAGCCCGTCGAGAAATACCGTCGAGTGGTCGTAGCTGCCGTCGTCATCGCGATCCTCGAGCCAGCGGACGCGCCCGCCATGTTTTCCCTTACCGTCGAGTCCAAGCGGATAGTCGGCCATCTCGGCAACCCACAACCGCCCGATCGCATCCCACTCGAAGGCGACCGGATCCGCCACCAGCGGTTCGGCGGCCATCAGTTCGATCCGGTAGCCAGGCAGCAATTCCATCGACCGGAGTGATTCCTGCGGAGACTTCGGCAGAGGTAGGACACCCCGCAGCAGGTCGTCATACGAGCGGCGATCAACGAGGTTAGGCAGGTGGGCCGTATCCTCATTTTGTATCCATAAATGTCGCGAGTGAAACCAGGCACCGTTGTTGTTGTGCACTCCGCCGCGGACGATCATCGGAATGGCATTCGGATCACTCCGCAGACCAGCCATGACTTCGCGCGGCCAACCGATATTCCAGCCGTCGATCGGTTGCGGGATGTAAATGTTCAGTGAGTAACGTGATTCGTTGGACTGGATGATGTCGAGAAAGCCGTCCTCATTGATGTCAACAAAACGGGTGCCGTTGTCTCTACCGTTCTGCCGGACGATCGTGACTCCCGGCGGGAGATTGAATGTTGCCGGTTGCCATTGCTTGCTCGACGGCGTCCATCTGAGAACGACTTGTGTGTTCGGGTTGCCGACGATGATTTCGCAGATGCCGTCGTTGTCGGTGTCGCGCAGACGAACGCCATTGTCGCGATTGCCATCTGTGGTTTTCAGCGCTTGGCCAAGGACTTCTAGGCTACGCAGCATCGCCTTATCTTTCACCCAAGTTTCCCCGTCGAAATGCCAAATGCCGTTGTCGCTCCCGTTGTTGATGAAGAACGAGGCGTTGCCGTCGGGTTGCAGGATGCCGAACCTGGCGCCGGCGTCGGTGCGCGTGCCGTCGTCAGAAATTTGCACGAGTTGCACGGGAAATGCTGAGGTGTTCCAGCGCTCGGCCTGCGGATCCCAAACGCGAGTTTGTCTTAAGTGCTCGTTGCTGATCACCACGTCCATGAAGCCGTCGTTGTTGAGGTCGAGCAACCGGACGGCGTTGTCTTGCCCGTTGACGGCGCGAAGCGCTTGGCCGCCGAGGAGGTTGTTCGTCAGGCGTTCGCGTGCCTCGCGAAAACTGAGGAATTTCACTTTGCCGCCATGCTTGTCGGTGATGTGGTCGATCCACTCGATCATTTGTGTGTTCTTCACCCAACCGTGGGGGTGGAATACAAAGTTGAAAATACCTTGCTTCAGAACGGTAGCGTCGATGGCAGCTTTCCAGTCCCTGACCGTTACCGGGTTGTTTGCACCGTGGAGGTGTTGTGCTTCCCAGTCGCTCGGCACCATGCACGGCATTTCCCAAATACTGCCGCCGATGGTGTACGGGTAGGGGTAGTTTTCAATCGTGACCACGTAAGAATCGAATGGGACATATTTCTCAAACCTGGGTTTGCCGTCCGAATCGGTGACGAGGTTGGCAGGGAGTGCGGAATCCGCTTTGGTGAAGATGTTGAACACGGAGGTGTCCATCTCGAGGAATTGGCCGGCGGGATTGTTGCGCATCAACAACTCGGAGAAAACACGGGGACTGGGGGTGTTTTGCGAGTCGCAACACGGCGTGCGGAAGGCAACCGGCAGATTGTTGGGGATATGGTTCATCAAGTCCACACCGCCGTGGTAAGTGTTGGATGCAGTTGCGAAGTTGCCCTTGGCCAATATGGGGCAGGGATGAGTCAGGGTGTGAACCTCTACGCTTAACCCTTCTTTAAGCCATTGTTGCAGGAGAGATTCAGTCGGTGTGATGGTGTTGCAGAAGATGCTTAGCGGGGCGCGGCCATCGACCTGCTTTAGCCGGTCGAGAATGGGGCGGCAGAACGACTCGTAAATTAGGGGATCGCGCATGTCGTCGATGCCCAGTGTCACGACGGCCTCGACGCCTTTTTCGCCAACCCACTGTGGCGTGGTCAGCTTTGGGAATGCCAGCCCAACATAAAACGGATCTTTTCCATCAAGGTAAGCCAAGCGGTTTGCGGGAGAGTCCGGATGTGCTTGGTCAATCGCTGTCAGCAGCATGATATGGGTGACAGTCGCTTGGGCAAGTCGAACCAACATGTGGTTGCTAAGCATAAAATGTAAGGCGCTGACCATGCCTTTGGTCAAGCGCTGTGACAAGTTTTGTGATGGGTTTTTGATGATCCTAAAGAAAGTCCTAAAGTAATTTCAGGGCTTGCCGACATTGATGTCGTGCAGCGCGGTCGAGAGGCCGCAGGAACACGGGAAACGCCTTAAAGGTTTTCCAGCGGCATGGATGCCGTTTTAACCCTCAGACGAAAGGACTTGTCACATGGTAATTAATACCAATATCACGGCTAATGCCGCATCTCGCAATCTTGCGAGCTCAACCAGTCTTCTCTCCAAATCATTGGCCCGTTTATCCTCGGGATCAAAGATTACTTCCCCGGAGGATGACGCTGCCGGCCTGGCCCAGATCATGCGAATGGAAGCCCAGATGAACCGAAACAACGCCGTCAAGGCGAATGTAGGAAACGCGGTTTCCTTTACGCAAACCCAAGATGGATTTTTGCAAAAAGTGCAAGCCGGACTAGATCGCATGAGTGAGCTGTCTGTCCTGTCGCAGGACATCACAAAATCCAATACGGATCGCTCAAACTACAGTGTTGAGTTCACCCAGTTGCAGAGCTATATCAGCGACATCGGGACAAAGAAATTCAACGGTGTGACGTTGTTCTCGAGCACGCAAGAGGAGGTGACTATTGACAGCGATGCCGGGAAGTTCACGATGAATGCGGTTGACATGACAACAGCCGGCTCGGCAGTTGCCAACAGGTCCGGCATGTCCGACATCTACTCTACGGTCACCACGGCGGTCGTGTCTACAGCCAGTTCTGCAGAGGCCTTGAGCAATATCCAGACAGCCATCCAGAACTTGGCGGATATGCGAGCCAAGGTGGGTGCGAACATCCAGCGGTTGAACATGACCGACGACCAGGTGAACATCCTGAATGAAAACCTGGCATCAGCAAACAGCCGGATTAAGGATATCAATGTGGCGGAAGAAACAACGGAATTCGCCAGATTCAACATCCTCGTCCAGAGTGGCACGGCGATGTTGGCGCAGGCTAACATGCTGCCATCGATGGCTCTCCAACTGATTGGTTGATCGAATTGGGGCGGGATCTTCTCCCGCTTTTTGCGGGGGGTTAGATAGATCCGATCCTCGTGCAGCAAAGGGCAGCGTTTCGGCGCTGCCCTTTTGCTGTCTTGATCGTGAAATAGGAGGGCCGGCCTCCCAAGGGGTTGGGGCATCTGTGTGATGGCCCTATGTGTGCAGCTTAGGTTTTGGACTTGTCTTTAACCTAAAAAGGGAGGCCGGCCTGTTGGTCGCGTTCGGCTGGGCCGGAAGGCTTCGCTGACCGCAAATATTGTTCAGAGCTTCCTGACGGAGGGGTCCATTCTCCATGTTAATTTTGATCCTCGTGCAGAACCAATTCACGGCAACCCTGAACAAAACACTAAATTCATGGGCTGGTTGTACCGATAGGGACGTAAACCCTGTATCAAATTAACAAAGAACAATCCAAACCCGTGCAAATATGCACAATTAAGCACCAACCAAGCAACGTGCATGCCAACCAACAGCTATTGCAAAATAATCCCTCTGCTTGGCCTGTTTACTCGTTCTTTTCCCTGTTTTTTGCTAGTTTTGCCCCATGCAGGAGTTCGGGGCGCAGTTGGATCGTTTTTCTGCACTAGATCAGCTCGTTGTTCCAGATTTGTGGCAACAGGAGGCGGTTCAACATCTTCGGACCGGCAAGGATGTCGTCGTTCACGCGGCAACCGGCGCAGGCAAAACCTTCATTTTCGAGTTGTGGTCCAACGAGGGTCGAAACCCGGGTCAGGCGATTTACACCGTGCCAACCCGCGCCTTGGCAAACGACAAGCTCGCCGAGTGGCGCACGCGCGGCTGGAACGTGGGCATCGCCACCGGTGATCTTTCGGAGAACCTCGACGCGCCGGTCATCGTTGCCACCCTCGAGACACAGAAAAACCGGCTCATCAACGGCGATGGCCCAAGACTGTTGGTGATCGACGAGTACCAAATGCTCGGAGACGCCGATAGAGGTTTGAACTATGAACTGGCCATTGCCATGGCTCCGCCCCATACACAACTCCTGATGCTCAGCGGGAGCGTGGCCAATCCCAAGCACGTCGCCGCCTGGCTTCAGCGCCTGGGCCGGGACGTCGAGTGGGTTTGGTACGACGACCGGCCAGTGCCGCTCGAGGAGGTGTACGCAGGGATGCTCAACTATGATGTCCCATCGGAGATTCGCGGCTACTGGCCAAGGTTCGCTGCCAAGGCGCTGGCGGAGGAACTTGGGCCTATTTTGATTTTTGCGCCTCGCCGCCGTGCCGCCGAGGCGATTGCCGCCGACATCGCCCGAAATCTGCCGAACCCCAACCCCCTTCAGTTGACCGCCTGGCAAAAAGATCTCGTCGGCGACCGCTTCGCAAGGATGCTGCAGGCTCGAGTGGCGTATCACCACAGCGGGTTAAGCTACGGCGCGCGCGCTGGAGTGGTCGAGCCATTGGCCAAGGCCGGTCAACTGCGAGTCGTCGTGGCCACGATGGGCTTGGCTGCCGGCATCAACTTTTCTTTGCGCAGCGTGACCCTGGCCGCCGACTCGTACCGTCGCGACCATTTGGAAGTGCCGATTCGGGCGGATGAGATTCACCAAATGTTTGGGCGCGCTGGGCGGCGCGGCATCGACGAGATCGGTTACGGCTTGGTTTCGCGAAATGAAATACGCATTCGCGACGGCCATCCCTGTTTCCTCTCGCGGAACGGCATGGTCGACTGGGCGTCGCTATTGGGCCTGATGCACGGCGCGTCGGAGCAGGGGCGTGAACCGTACACCGAGGCGGTGCGGGTGCAGAAGCGGCTGTTCAGCACCCAGCCGATTCTGCTCGGTATGGAGTTCGCGATGAAGCATCCGGACGTGCCGTGCGGTCTAGGTACCGACTCGGAGCGCGCCCGGAAATCCCGAAAGCGAGTCCGCGAAATGCTCAACAGCCAGGGCGAGTGGGAGGCCTGGCCCAATGCCGGGCCGGTGCCGTTCAGCGAGGTATACGTCCCAAAAAAACCAAGTGGCGCCGGTGCCGTGGGTGAGCAACCGCCGCTCGGCCAAGCGCCTGTGCTTCGGCCAGCGTTGATGGAACCGGAGGTGCTGCGGCGAACCGGCGCCGGTGAGTTGGTCTTGTTGCCGTCCGGCGAGGCGTTTGGCCGAGAGCAGAAGGTCGCGGACCAACTCAACAACGAACGGCTCGACTTGGCCAAGTGGGTGCGCCGGCTGACCGGTTGGCGAATGCGCGTGGTGCCTCTGGCTCTCTGGCAAAAGAAAATTCAGCCGCTCCTCGAGGAAAAACTGACGGCAAATAAAACACCGGTGGAGCGGTTTCGCCGGGAGGAAAACCGCCTGCTCGTTCAGTTGCGCCTGGGTCAACAGGTCGTTCCGGCCCATGTCGATTCGCACGGCGTGGCACTTTGGCGGCCTCTGGAACGGCAGGTGGTCAATCCGACCTGCGCCGGTTGCGGCCTGTACAGTGAGTGTCGCGAACTCAAGCCAGCCACCGGTGTGGCGCTACTTTGGAAACGGCTCAAGCTGGTTGATGAAAAAGGCAGGCCGACTCAACGCGGCAGGGTCGTCAGTTTCTTTTCGCAGAGCTACGGCCTGGGCATTGCGGCGGCGTTGGAGGACGAGTCGCTGCCGATAGGCGAGCTGGTTTACGAGTTGGCCAACCTCGATGCCGGCTACCGTTTTGGTAACGAGGAGAATCGTTGGGAGGGTCGCATCCCCATCGCCTGTCGCGAGCGCTATGGTGCTGTGACTGTGCCTGGCTATCTCGACGCCGGCCTGCCGCTGTGTTACGGATCGGGCGCCGAGCAGGTCGTGGCGGCTGTGCATGCGAATCCCGCCGATAAGGGCAACTGGGTGACGGATCTGTTGGGTGCGGGGGACATTGATCGCGCGCTGATCGAGTGGCGCAGTTTGCTGCGGCAGATCACGCACTCACCGGAACTGGACTGGGCGCGCTGGGTGGAGTTGCGAGAACACGCCGGGACTATTCTTGCCGAGACTGAGTCGCCCACGCTCTCCGGATTGCCGCCGCTTGAGCATCACCAGCGGGGCAGGGTGGATCACCGTTTGCAGTTGAAGTCCTACTGAACGCCGTTTAGTCGCAGGCTTTGTTATCGCAAACGCCGCTCTCTTTTAGTTTATCGCATGTGGCGGAGAGTTGCAGTTTCTGCGACTTCACGGTGAACCCCAACTTCTGTCCAATTTCGTTCTCGATTGAGTCGATCTGTTCGCTGTCGAACTCCACGATCTTTTCGCAGTTCTCACAGATAAGATGATTGTGGTTGGGGTGGTCGGAGTAGTTGGGATCGTAAAACTTGTAAGGCTTCCCGAAGTCCATCTCGTGAACGAGGTTGCTCTCAGTGAGCAGCGGCAGGGTGCGATAGACCGTTGCGCGTGAGACGGAGCGATCTCTCTGTCTCGCCCACTCGAGCAGTTGATCGGCGGTGAAATGCTCCTCGGTATCGAACACCGTGTCGATGATAATGCGCCGCTGATCAGTGATGCGAAGATTCTTCTGCTCCAGAAAATCGATAAATTTCCTCTTGGTCTCTTCTCTCGCTCCCGTCTGCACGGTGTAGATTGTCGCCCGGATTCTTGGTGAAGTCAATGAGACTAGTCTCAAAAACTTGCCGACAATCGCCGATTGTCGCGCCGCTGCCTTTCGGGCATCGTGTGCCGAACAGCTTGGCCAAGCTTGGCCAAGCGCAACTTATGCCCAGGCAACAGACCAGCGATTCACCCGAAGTCAGCGTGGTGATGCCGTGCCTCAACGAGGCCGAGACTCTCGCGGTTTGCATCCAAAAAGCCCGTGCCTGCCTTGCTGACAACGGTGTCTCTGGCGAGATCATCGTCGCCGACAACGGCAGCACCGACGACTCACGGGCCATCGCCGAGGCCGGAGGCGCGCGCGTTGTGCCAGTCGAGGCCAAGGGCTACGGCAGCGCGTTGATGGGCGGCATCGCGGCGGCGCGCGGGCGGTTCATCGTCATGGGGGATGCCGATGACAGCTACGATTTCTCCGCGCTCATGCCGTTCATCGAAAAGTTGCGCGACGGTTGCGACCTTGTCATGGGCAACCGATTCAAAGGTGGCATCGCGCCCGGCGCCATGCCGCCGCTGCATCGCTACCTCGGCAATCCGGT